>Ga0116220_10000065_pt1 | contig 56171 bp, 52 predicted proteins | sample Sb_taG_10_FD_88967 | JGI IMG/M metagenome (GOLD analysis project Ga0116220, IMG submission 88967) | Peat soil microbial communities from Weissenstadt, Germany - Sb_50d_7_NC metaG | ecosystem: Environmental > Terrestrial > Soil > Wetlands > Peat | place: Germany: Weissenstadt | collected 2010-09-21
AACACTGCTTCTGCAGATATTCCTCCCGTACCATCGCTACGTCTTCTTCCTGAAGTGGCTGACGCTCTCCCTTTTGGCCTACGCCGCGGTCCTGTTCACGGTTCATGTCCCGTGGGGTCAGGTGGCGTTGCGCACGCTCTGGCCCCAATTCACGCCGAATTCCGAAGCGGCCGCCGTGGTCGTCGGCGTCTTCGGCACCACCATCAGTCCCTACCTCTTCTTCTTCTGGCAGGCATCCGAAGAAGTCGAGGACATGCAGGCAAGACAAGGCGCTGCGCCGCTCGTGCGCGATGCGGGCGCAGTTGGCGCGGAACTTCGTCGCATCCGGTGGGACACCTGGAGCGGCATGTTCTACTCCGACATCACGGCCTACTTCATCATCCTGGCGACCGCCGTCACGCTCAACGTGGCGGGAATTACCGACATCAATACGGCGGCGAAGCAATCTTCTCCCGGTTCAATTCCAGTTCTTCATGGGGATTGACGAGGTGAAAAGGAAACCTGCCTTCGAGCGTACCAATCTGAGGACGGTTCTCGCCATCGCCGCGGTCGCAGCCTCATTTGTGCCTGGTGCCGCACATGCCGCTGATGCCGAGTGTGGGGTCACCGAGAACGGCATCCCCGAGGACGTAATCAATGTGGCGCAGAACGGAGCCGACGGCGACAGCCCCTACACCAAGGCGCTCGCCGAGACGATCCGCAAACCCGGCCTCGACGTTTTCCAGACCTTCAATCAGGTTGGGCTTGCAGTGAAGCGCGCGACTGGAGGAGCACAGCAGCCCTGGGTTTCAAGCTCGCCAATCGAGGGCGACTTCATATTTCGCCGCCAAGTAGGCGTCCAGGGCTCCTTGCCTGCCGGGCGCTCAGACGCCACAGTGAGAGGGGAGCGATGGGTCGCGCGATCCTGTTTCTGCTCAGTTCGATCCTCGCTGCCGACGGCTGGATGCCGATGGCCTCCGCCGCCAATCCAAGTTTCGCTCCACCAACCCCTTCGAGGCGCTGAGATCCGAAAAAATTGGCGTATCACCTTGTCGCGCCGACGGATTTCTAATCCAGGTCCAGCCAGTGCTTCGCGCGTGATCGGCAGGAGATAGAGGCGGCTTGAACGTGCCGGTGCGGTTCCAGGGGCGTCGGCTTCGGCTGGCGCCCTTTTTGATGAGAAGTTCCTGACTTCACTTCTTCACTGGAGCGTAAAAGACGCTATCAATCTCCACGATATCATCGTCAACCAGGCGCTGGACCTCGACCATCGTTCGGGGTGGATATGGCGGCTTGCCCCAGAGTTCCGCCTGCGCCTTTTCCACCATGGGAGCGAAACGGTGCAGGTCACTAACGTAGACAGTGAGACGCACGCAATCCTGTAGGCTGGCGCCCTCCGATTGAGCAATCATCCTGATATTGAGGAATGCTCGAAGAACTCGGGCTTGAGGGTCCTGCACCAATGTGTTGGTTGCCGGATCGATGCCTTGCATACCGGCGACAAAAACGAAGTCACCTGCCCTGGCGCCGAGACTCCAGGTACCCTCCGTCTTGACAGCATCAGAAGGATTGAGCGTTTTGACACCATTTGGCGACGGTGACTGCGCAAAGCCGAGACTTGAGCCCATGGCTATTGCCGTCACGCAAAGAAGAGCAAGGCGCGGCAACATTCGGGTGATCCAATCTCAAGTGAATATTTATCCGATGGACCAGCGTATCAGAGGCGTGCCTCGGCGACCTAGAGAGCAATGCGGCCCGGCTAGGCCCCTGGTGAGGCGTCCGCGCTAGCTCCATGGTGACGGAACAAAGTGGGGGTAAAGTGGTAGTTCGTCCCCTATCTTTACGCGGGCGCTTGTGTGGCGATTGCGGTCTTCGTCCTGGCCAACATCCTTTTTGGTGCCGTTTAACCAAGCGCACCTCATTAGGCCGTGGCATTCCTATGCCTCCTCTGCCTGCCCAATGTAGCGCCCGGGCTCCCAAGGCACGTGAGTTGGGGTGGATCGTATGAGCCGCGAGAAGCCCGACCGCAACACCGGCAAGAAATGGTCCAAGATGGATCTGTTCGATCTTCGACACGCAATCGAACGGGGGTACAAAGTTCCGGAAATCGCCACCTTTCTGATGCGCACCGAAATCGAGGTGCGGAGAAAAGCGCTTGAGCTAGGACTGAAGCTTCCGGCTGTCCGCTAACAAGCGAGTCTTCTGCCGCAGAGTGACAATGCGACCAGGCCGACGCTTCATCGTCTCATCAAAAGCGGCCCGCGCTACGAAGTAGTCCCCTACGAGGGCGATCAGCTCCTCGACCCGACTATCCCCGTTGTCCCACTGCTCGACCATGTAGGGCAGGTCGAACGGTCTCCCCGTAGCCATGCGAGCAGATGAGAACGAAAACAGAACACCGTCAAGGCGCCGAGCAGCGCAAAGCCAAGGTCGTCGCGTGTCGTGGCTGCTCTGCAACACAAGAAAGCTTCGGCCCGTGACACTATCAGGAGTGCGCGGGCGACCAAGGTCCGGCCTGGCTCGGCAAAGGCAATCCCCGGATCAAAAAAAGTCCGCGCACAACTTAAAACTCTCACGGGGGGAATGACATGGATATGACCGCTTTGCTCGTTGCCTTGCTCGTTGGCGCAATAGCTGGATGGCTCGCTGGTCAATTGGTGCAGGGGACCGGATTCGGTCTGCTTGGCGATATTGTGGTTGGTATCGTCGGGGCGCTTATCGCTTCCTGGCTGTTTCCGACGCTTGGTCTGCATCTTGGCAGTGGGATTATCGCTGCGATTATCGCTGCAACCGTTGGCGCTGTTATTCTCCTACTGATCGTGCGGCTGATCAGGCAGGCCACGGCATAGCCACCCGCATAAGAAGAAGCCCGGCCTAAGAGGGAGCCGGGCTTCTTAACTTTGCGGTCGGGGCCTTACGCGCTTGGCAGCGAGGGGAGCCGCCATTTCCGACCGCTTAGAGCATGAACGTCCCAACCCCCTCATCGGTTTCCCGACAACGTCAAACTCTTTCATTTTTCGAGTCCGGCTTTGTTCACTTGTGGCGATGCGCGTGAGGCCCAGATTCGGAGTTCCTGTGGTCTGTTAGTTTCGCGTGATCCCCAATGGCGTCTCAAGCTCTTTGGTCGGGCAATCTCCGGCTGTCTCTCGTGTCGATCCCTGTAAAGCTCTATCCCGCCGTCTCGACGGAGGACGCGGTGTCGTTCCGTATGATCCACAAGCCGCAAGGAGCGGAGCGTTCCGTCTGAGCCCAAGGCTGCCAGGAAACGTGAGACCCGGCACCCCAATCGGTCAGTGCATTAAGTCAAAAGCTAGCTGGAACCTGTCGTCTATCATCGTATTAATGGGAGTTAAATGCCGGCAGCACGACGCTCGAGGAGGAGGAACCCGTGGACAAGGAGCACGAAGGCATTTTAACGACCGCCCAAAACACAGTAGTTGACACGGCCAAAGCAGGCCTCGGTCTCGCGAAGGCGGGATTTGAAGGTGCAAAAGAGGTTGCAGGAAGCGCGGAAAGCGCCGTTGGAGATGCGGTGTCGTCGTTAGCCAGCGCGGCCCGGAAGGTTATTAAGAAGCGACCCAAACCCAAAAAGAAGCCGGCTTCGGCCGCAGCCGGCGCGGCAAAGCGCACTTCAAAGAGACGGTCGGCGACCTCGCGAAGCAGCACGAAGACGACGGCTAAGAAGCCAGCGCGCAATACCAAAGGCTCGGCTAAGTCGCCTCGAGCTGCTGCCTCCAAATCTCGACGATCAACCACCAAGGGTGGACGCAGAAGCGCGACCGGAACTCGGCGTTCCTCCACGCGACGCTCGGGCTGACGGCGAAAAAAATTCACGGCCCACAAGTCGTATTTCGAGGTAAAGTGCCACTTTTGCGGCTGTGCCTTTCGCTTAGGCGAGGATCCTTCAAAAGGAAAAGCGCCCGGCCCATTGACGGGCAATTGGAAAGGAACTCGAATGCCCGCGCTGTCAGGCTCGTGATCAATACCAGCCCGACGAAGTTCGAACAGGACCAAACACTGTTTAGGGGAATGAGAAATGAGAATAGGCGTGGGCAACCTTGTCGCACTGATTTGCATCGTCATCAGCATCATTTTCGCAGTCGTGACGAATCAGGCCACGAACGCCCTCTGGTGGGCGCTTCTGGCAATATTTGCTGTCCTGTGGTGGGGGGCGCGTGCACCTTGGGGCAGCAGCTAACGGGGCCGGATGATCGACGGCACCGCCCATTAAGGCCATGTGCGGTCGATACGACAATCTGATCCCGCGAGACGCCTTCAGCGCGTTGTTCCGCGCGGGGCGCATACCTCGCTCAAACTTCCCGCCGCGTTACAGCAGCGCGACGACGGGAAGCAGCCGTATCGCTTTCGGCGCAAAGACCTCGAGCCGTTCGCCTTTGCTGGCCTCTGGGAGTTCGCACGGCTGGGAGGCGAGGAAATTCTGTCCGCCGCGATGATTGTAGGAGAGCCAAATCCACTCGTAGGCGGAGTGCACGACCGAATGCCCGTCATGTTGATGCCTGAAGACCCAGGGGAGCGGCATTTTTTCAAAAAGGGGTCCGGTGCATATTTTCAGATCGGGCCCCCCCTGCCGCGCGTTCCTGTTTGCTATTTGTTTGCTAAGCGAATATTTGGCTGCAGGGTTATTTCCTTAAGCCTTTGATTCTATTGGCGCACCCGACAGGATTCGAACCTGTGACCTCTGCCTTCGGAGGGCAACGCTCTATCCAACTGAGCTACGGGTGCCTGCTCGGCGAACCCTAGACCAAAGCCTTCCGCCGAAGCAACGCCGGCGCTTGGCCCTGGGAAGATGCTGGACGTCAGAGCCCTGACGCCAAGACTGGAAAGCGAGACTTCACAGTCTCACGAATGACGTCCAGCGCTTGGCTTTTCGGCCTCCCGCTGCGCCCAAAAGCGCGACTTGACGGGGCTCGGCATCAGCGTAGGTATGCCTCAAGACGCCATAACGGCAGAGGTGCGCCCTTGGAAAAGAAGAAAATTCTCGTGGTCGGCGGCGGCTTTGGCGGCGTCTTCGCCGCCAAAGAGCTCGAGCGGATCGGCCGCGACAATTTCGACATCGAGCTGATCAACAACAACAACTATTTTGTCTTTCAGCCGCTCTTACCGGAGGTCGCCGCTGCAACCATCCACTCCTCCGACGCGGTCGTGCCCTTGCGCCTCCTGCTGCGCCGTATCCAGGTGCGTCAAGCCGAAATCATGGGCATCGACTTCGACAGGAAGACGGTCATCGTCGTGCAGGGCTTCCGCCGGCTGCCGGTCGACCTTCACTATGACGAGCTCTTGATCGCGCTCGGCATGAGCGTGGATCTGAAGCGGTTCCCCGGCCTGCCAGAGCACGCGCTCACCATGAAGAACCTCGCCGATGCGCACCGCTTGCGCACTCACGTGATCAGCTGCCTGGAAATGGCCGATGTGGCGACGGACGCCGAGCTCAAGCAGCAGCTCCTCACCTTCGTGGTGGTCGGCGCGGGCTTCTCGGGGGTGGAGACCGTCGCCGAGGTGAACGAGCTGATCCACCGCGCGCTCAAATATTATCCGAACATCAAGCACGAGGAGATCCGCGTCTACCTCATCGAATATGCAGATCGCATCCTGCCGACCTTCCCGGCCGACCTCGCCGAATATGCGACGCGGCGGCTCAAGATGCACGGCATCGACGTCAAGACCGGCGTCGGCACCAAGGCGGCGACGAGCACCGCGGTCGAGCTGACCGACGGTAGCGTGATCCCGACGCGGACCATCGTCGCCACCATTGGCAACGGTCCCAATCCGCTCGTGGCGACGCTCGGCCTCGACATGCATTGGGGGCGCGTCAAGACCGACCGCTGCATGCGCGTGCCGGGCCATGAGGGCGTGTGGGCGATCGGCGACGCCGCGGAGATTCCGCTGGTGGAGCAGCCGGCCGAAGACCCCTTGCATTACGCGCCCCCGACGGCGCAGTTCGCCGTGCGCGAGGGGCGCCAGCTTGCCCGGAACATCTTGGCCAAGACCAAAGGGAGCGAGCTCAAGCCCTTCGCCTATGAATCCAAGGGATCGCTCGCCTCGCTCGGCATGAGCAAGGCCGTGGCCGAAGTCTATGGCGTCAAGCTCTCGGGCACGCTCGCCTGGCTGTTGTGGCGGGGCTTTTACCTCTCCTTCCTTCCGGGCTTCGCCTCCAAGGTGCGCGTGCTGGTGAACTGGCTGCTCAACCTGGTCGTGCCGCCAAATATCGTGATGATCCAGTCCTCGCTACCCGGCACCCGCTACATCCATTACCGCAAGGGCGACAAGGTGCTGGAGCCCGGCATGCTCATCGACGGCTTCTATACCGTGATCAAAGGCGAGCTTAAGCTCACCATCGACAATCCGGAGACGGGCGAGCATTTCGAGCGCGTCTTTGGGCCGGGCGACCATTTCGGCGAGCGCGTGTTGCTCAAATCGGAGCTCCGTACCGGGCTCGTGGTGGCGCTCGAAGATGCAGTGGCGCTGTGGATCTCGCGGCGGGACTTCACACGGCTTGCCAGGGCGTTCCCATTCCTTGAGACCTATTTCAGGGACTATATCGAGAAGACCTTCGGCGGCCCTGACAAGTCCTTTGCGCCGGGCAGCGCCGAGCGCCACGCGGAGCTCGAGACGCTGCCCTGAGGCTTTGTGTCATCCCGGCGAAAGCCGGAATGACGGCACTCGCCGCGCCCACCTCTTATCATCGGCCGCGAAGGCCGGCGATCCAGTAGCGCCAGACCTGGCTCCTCAGACCCTTTGATTTCCGCCCCTTTATCTAATTGATCCAACACGCTAATCTTCTCCCGATAGGCGCGGTGAATAGCCTTTACTGCGCTGACCCCCGTTTCAACCGATGAGCGGGAACAGGGTGAAGAGGAAGGACCGACGACGCCAAGCTAAAGGGATTGGCAGGGCGCTTAACCATAGGGCAGTCACCCGGGCCTCCGCTCCCGGCCACAAGCCAAAAATAGTCTCTCACGGGGCCAGTGCTGACGGCGACGGCCCCAATCCCTATATATCTGCCATAATGGCAATCGATGAAACCAAGGCACCGGCCGCCGGCCGGTCGGTCGCACGCGGCGACCACGTCTATCTGATCGACGGCTCGGGCTACATCTTCCGCGCCTATCACGCGCTGCCCCCGCTCACGCGGCCCTCCGACGGCCTTCCCGTCGGGGCCGTGCACGGCTTCTGCGCCATGCTCTGGAAGCTGTTGCGCGAGACCGGCGAACTCTCGCCGCCGACCCATTTCGCGGTGATCTTCGACTATTCGGCGCGGACCTTCCGCAACGATTTGTTCGACGGCTACAAGGCCCACCGGCCGGAGGTACCGGAGGACCTCGTCCCGCAATTCCCGCTGATCCGCGACGCGGTGAAGGCCTTCAACGTCGCCTGCATCGAGCAGGAAGGCTACGAGGCCGACGACATCATCGCCACCTATGCTTGCCAAGCGCATGGGGCCGGAGCCGACGTGACCATCGTGTCCTCGGACAAGGATTTAATGCAGCTCGTCCGCCCCGGCATCCGCATGTACGACACGATGAAGAACAAGGTCATTGGCGAGGATGAGGTGATGGAGCGCTTCGGCGTGCCGCCCTCCAAGGTGATCGAGGTGCAGGCGCTGATCGGCGACTCGACCGACAATGTGCCGGGGGTGCCGGGCATCGGGGTGAAGACCGCAGCACTGCTGATCAGCGAATATGGCGATCTCGAAACGCTGCTCGCGCGCGCAGACGAGATCAAGCGGCCGAAGCGACGCGAGAGCCTCATCACTTTCGCCGACCGGGCGCGGCTCTCCCGGTCGCTCGTGACGCTCGATTGCCAGGTTCCCTTGGAGGTTGCGCTCGAGGCGACGGTGGTTCGTCAGCCCGACGCCGAGACGCTGACGAGCTTCATGCGCAGGCTCGAATTCAACACGCTGCTCAGGCGCGTGGCCGAAGGATTGGGGGCTGAGCTCCCGGAAGGTGCCACGGCAACGCCCGCCTCCCCGAAGGAGGGGCGTCGCCGCGAGGCAGCGTACGACCATCCGCTCCGGCGCAGCTTTGGCGGCCAGCCTTCCACCGGCGCCCCGCGCCAAGCGACCAGCGAAGGCTCGCCCGCGCAGCTCGCCACGGAACGCGCGGCCAAGCTCGCCGCGCTTGGCTTCGACCGCAGCACATACGAGACGGTGACCGATCTCACGCGCCTCGAGGCTATGCTCGCCGCCGCGCGCGATCAGGGCCATTTGGCCTTCAGGGCCAAGCTGACGTCGTCAGATCCAATGCAAGGAGAGCTGGTGGGCGTGGCGCTCGCGCTCACACCCGGACAGGCGGCCTATGTTCCGCTTCGCCACCGCGCCAGCGACGGGCTCGATTTCGGCGAGACGGGCCAGATCGCGCAGATGGATACGCGCGAGGCGCTTCCCCTGCTCAAGCCCCTGCTGGAAGATGTCTCGGTCCTCAAGATCGTGCAGAAGGCCAAATTCGACATGGTGGTGCTTGCCCGCTACGGCATCGAGCTTGCCGGCATCGACGATCCCTGCCTCATGTCCTATGCGCTCGATGCGGGCCGCGCCGAGCATCTGCCAGAGCAGCTTGCCGGCCATTTGCTCGGCTATACCTGCCTGACCCAGAAGGAGATCATGGGATCGGGGCGCGCCGCGGTGAGCCTCGACCGCATCTCGGTCGCGCGCACCACCGAATTTGCGGGCGAAGAGACCGATATCAGCTTGCGGCTCTGGCTCGTGCTCAAGCCGCGGCTTGCCGCGGAGCACGTCACCACCGTCTACGAGACCTTGGAGCGGCCGCTTCAGCCGGTGCTCGCGCTGATGGAACGGACTGGGGTCAAGGTCGAGCGCGCGACGCTTGCCACGCTGTCGGGAAGCTTCGCGCAAGCCCTGGCCCGCCTCGAGGATGAGATCAAAGAGCTCGCCGGCGAGGACTTCAACGTCGGCTCGCCGAAGCAGCTCGGCGGGATACTGTTCGACAAGATGAGCCTGCCCGGCGGCAAGCGTACCAAGACCGGTGCCTGGGGCACCGATGCGAGCGTGCTCGAGGAGCTGGCCGTGGCCGGTCACGATCTGCCGCGGAAAGTGCTGGAGTGGCGCCTGCTCGCCAAGCTGAAAAGCACCTATACCGACGCGCTCCCCACCTACATCCATCCCGAGACTGGCCGCGTGCATACCTCCTACGCGCTCGCCGCCACTACCACGGGGAGGCTCTCGTCGCTCGAGCCGAATTTGCAGAACATCCCCGTGCGCACGGCGGAGGGCCGCGCCATCCGCAAGGCCTTCGTGGCGCCCAAGGGCAAGCGGCTGATCTCGGCCGATTACAGCCAGATCGAGCTTCGCGTGCTCGCGCATATGGCGGACGCGCCGACGCTCCGCCAGGCCTTCGCCGAGGGTCTCGACATCCACGCCATGACGGCGAGCGAGATGTTCGGCGTGCCGATCGCTGGCATGGACCCCGGCATCCGGCGCAGGGCCAAGGCGATCAATTTTGGCATCGTCTACGGCATCTCCTCGGTCGGCCTTGCCACCCAACTCGGCATCTCCCGTAGCGAAGCCGGCGCCTATATCAAAACCTATTTCGAGCGCTTCCCCGGCATCCGCGACTATATGGAGGCGACCAAGGCGGAGGCGCGGCGCCAGGGCTATGTGAAGACCCTGTTCGGGCGGAAGGTGCATTACCCCGAGATCAACACCAAGAACCCGTCCTTGCGCGCCAATTTCGAGCGCGCCGCGATCAACGCGCCGATCCAGGGGAGCGCCGCCGACATCATCCGCCGCGCCATGATCCGCATGGTGCCGGCGCTTGCTGCCGCGGGGCTCTCCGCGCGCATGCTGCTGCAGGTGCATGACGAGCTCGTGTTCGAGGCGCCGGAGGAGGAGGTCGACAAGACCATGGAGGTGGCGCAGAGCGTGATGGAGAAGGCGCCGGAGCCCGTCTTGCGCCTCAAGGTGCCGCTGAAGGTGGACGCGCGCGCCGGCGACAATTGGGAGGCCGCGCATTAGGGCGCGCGACCACTTGTGCCCGGGCTATCCACGAATTTCGCTATAGAAAAGCAAAGACGTGGATGCCCGCGACAAGCGCGGGCATGACGCGAGTTGTGGAACGGCTCTAGTATACGTCTAGTTCGACACGGTGAACCCGGGAGCATCGCCATGGGCAAATGCGCGCAATGCGGCAATGACTACGACCAGAGCTTCGAGGTCACCATGGGCGGCCGCACGCTCATCTTCGACAGCTTCGAATGCGCCATCGCCGCCCTCGCGCCGATCTGCCCGCATTGCGGCTGCCGCATCATCGGTCATGGCGTGCAGCATGGTGACACCATCTTCTGCTGCGTGCATTGCGCCAAGCATGAGGGCGTCAAAGGCCTCCGCGACCGCGATTGACCAGCAGACCCGCACCCGCGCCGGGCGGCGAGGGTTGGACTTGATGTCGCAGCCTCGCGTTTTGCCCTCAATTTGGCCATGGCTGGTGCAGAATCCAACACAAAATATTTCGATTACCAGATCAACGAAAACGGCAAGCTGCTCGCGTTTGGTCATCGGTGGCCAATAGTTTGAAGCCAACGCCCAGGAAAGACTCGCGCAGGATTACCGGGCCGAGCTGCTGTCGCTGCAGGCGGTCGACGATCTCGTTGAAGGGATTGTCAACGCCCTGCAAAGCACCGGAAAGCTGGACGATACGGTCGTCATCTTCACCTCGGACAACGGCCTTCTGTATGGCGATCACCGGCTGACGGGCAAGATCGCGGCTATGAGGGTTCCATCAGGGTTCCTCTCGTCATGCGGGGGCCCGGCATTCCAGAGAACCAAACGCGCGCGCAGCTCGTCTACCATCTGGACATCGTGGCCACGATCGAGGAGCTTGCAGGCGTGGCGCCCGGACTCCGTCCCTGACGGCCACACGCTAACGCCGCTCTTCCTTGATGTGGATGCGCCGTGGCGCAGTGCGATTCTGATTGAGGGGAACCCTGATTATCGGCCGCGCGCACGGCGATTTTTTGGCGGTAAGGACCGCGACGACGAAATACGTCAGATATGGTGGTGGCTTTGAAGAACTCTACGATCTAAGCACCGATCCCTATGAACTGGACAACAAGGCCGGCAGCCCGTAAGGCCGGCAGCCTGTCCTCGGCGCGTGATCTCGTGGCGATGCGCAGCCTCTACGAGACCCTCAAGGGGTGCGCAGGCGCGAGTTGCTGGGTCCACTAAACCATCGATTGCTGCGTCCACTGCGCCCAGCATGAGGGCGTCATGGGCATGCCCCGAGCCTCGGAAAATTCTGTTTGCGCGTCCTGACCGAACCCTCCACCATTGCTACTCGTTTGTTCCGGCCGAAGGAGCCCTCATGTTGCGATCTGCACGACTGGCGATACTCGCTCTTTTGCTGCCCCTCCTCGCCGCGCCGGCGCTCGCCCTGCCCGCGCCCATGTCCGAGCAGGAGCTTAACGACAAGAGCGACCTCGTGGCGGTCGTCCGCGTGCTGTCGGTCACCTGCACGGCCGTGACCCAGGACGAGAAGACCGGAGAAGCGCTGCCGGCCTATCTCGCGAAGCTCCAGCTCATAGAGGTGAAGAAGGGTGGCGCCAAGGCCGGGGACGAGGTGCTTGTGACCTGGCGCGCAATCCCGAAGGGCATCGTCGGGCCATGGACCGTCAACTACTATCCGGGCGAGGTGGTGTTGACGCATCTCGCCAACCGCAGCGGCGGCGCGAGCTATGGCTCGACCTGGTGGAACGCCAAGGGCGACGATGTGAAGGCGCCGGAGAGCACCGACCTGCCGAGCACGCCCGGCGAGACCTTCATCCCTCCACGAGAGCCGGCTGCCCAAACTCCGTTGTGATCTGAGGCCTGCGGTTACTGGAGTCCCGCTTTCCCGGGAATGACAAGAGACACGAATGGCCTGGAATTTGGCTAGGCGGCCCGATCCAACCAATCGCCGAACAGCTTCACACCGGCACGCTCGAGGCCGGACCCCAAGGCTTTCGTGTCGGCGCGCAGCTTGGGCAGAGCGATGCCCGCGGCTGCCAGCTCCATGCTATGGCCGATCAGCCAGCGCTCCATCAGGCGCGCGCGCGGCTCCCCATGGAACTGGAGCGCCAGCACCTTGGGACCATAGAACGCCTGGTTCGGCGTGATCGCGGTCTCGGCCAAACGCGTCGTGCCATGCGGCAGGTCGAAGGTGTCGCCGTGCCAATGCAGCACCTTGGAGCCGGTCTCGCTGAGAGCCGCGAGCGGAGACGCGCGGCCTGCTCAGGCTGATCAGTCCCCAGTCGATCTCCTTGGCGCGGCCCGGATAGACGCGGCTGGCGAGCGTGGCCGCGATAGCCTGCGCGCCGAAGCAAATGCCGATCAGCGGCGTGCCGTGCCTGAGCGCCGCCTCGATCGCGGCGAATTCGTCTCTCAGGAAGGGGTAGCGGGCGACCTCATAGATGCCGATCAGGCCGCCGAGCACGATGAGGAGATCGGCGCCCTTCGCGTCCGCCAGATCGTCGACGCCCGCCTCCAGATAGCGAAGCGCGACGCCACGCGCAGCGAGGACGTCCTCGAACGTGCCGCGTCCTCGAAGACGACATAACGAATGGCGATGGCGTTGCGCATCTTCGTGCTCATACCACGATGACCTCCCCGCGGCGGCGCGGGTCGCCAGCGCCCTCGACGCTGCCGTCCGCGCGACGGCGCACGGCATGCACGCCGCCGAAGAACAAATTCTGCTCGGGCCAGGCATGAACTGTCGGTCCGTGGGCCTTGTCGCCCTGCGCCAGCAACGCGGCCTGCTCAGCCTCGGTGAACCCGGGCTCGAAGCTCAGCGTCCCGCATTTCTCCACATGCAGGCGCGGCGCCTCGACGGCTTGCTTGAGGCTCATGCCCCGGTCGAGCAGATTGACCGCGACCTGCAGGATGGCGGTGCGAATGCGGTTCGATCCGCCAGTGCCGAGCGCCGTCACCGTGCCGTCGGCCTCGGTGATGATCGTCGGCGCCATCATGGAGGAAAGCCTGATGCCTTCGCGCCAATGATGGAAGCCCTCGGGCGCCAAATCCTCCTCGCCCAGCATGTTGTTCAGCATGAAACCATGGTCGCCCACCATGAAGCCATTGCCCTCGCCATTGGAGAGGCTCGCGCTCGCGGCGTTGCCGTCGCCATCGATCACGCTGATATGGGTCGTGCCGCGATGGGCGGGCGGATGCCGCGCGGCGGCCCGCATTTCGCTCGCAAGCGCCCCGCCGGCGAGGCGCTGAGCGAGCCCCTCCCCATGCGAGACACGCGCCGCATTGGTCGCTTCCATGGCGTCCTTGAGCGCGATGGGATCGACCGCGCTGCCGTGCTCGCGCAGCGCTTCGAGGAAGGCGAGGCCAAAGGCGATCAGCGGGCCGCTCGCCGCGGGTGGCGGATTGAGCGCAAACACCGCGCCCCGATGCCGCCACAGCAGCGGCTCGTGGCGCTCGACGCGATAGTCCCGCAAATCATCGAGGGTGAGGTGGCCGCCGAGCGCGCGCGACTGCGCGACGATGGCCTGGCCGACATCGCCCTCCCCGAATAGCCTTGCGCCATCCTCGGCGAGCCATTCGAGCGTTTCGGCAAGTCCCTCATTGCGGAAGGTCTCCCCCGCTTTGAGCAGCCTCCCTTCGGGCGCAAAGACTCTCGCCACTCCGGGACTTGCGGTCAGGATCGGGGCGATCACCGTAAACAAATACGCTTGGAAGTCTGACAGCGGGAAGCCCGCGCGCGCGGCGCGCACGGCCGGCTCGACCAGGCGCTGCATGGGAAGGCGGCAGAGCTCCTCATGGATGGCGAAGAGACCTGGCGCGAGCCCCGGCGTGGCGCTCGATCCGAGCCCGATATGGAATTCCTGCTTGGCCGGGCCGAAATCGGCGTGAATGGGGAAGAAGGAGACTTCGTCTCCTTCGCGCCGGCGCAGCGGCGTCTCGGCGAAGAAGTCGTAGAGCGCGGTCCTTCCCCTCGCCTCGCGCGCCATGAGGAAGCCGCCGCCGCCCGGCGAAGCGAACACGGCCTCCGCGACGAAGGCCATAAACACGCCGGCGAGGCTCGCGTCGAAGGCGTTGCCGCCATCTTCCAGAATTTCCGCCGCGGCCTCGGCGGTCAGCGCGTGGCCGGCGGCGGCGCCATGTTCGCTTCTCATCGGCCTTGCCTAGAGCGAAGCGCCAAATGCGGCAAGACTGTTGCTCGGGGTGAACGCCTGCCGTCATTGCCCGGCTTGACCGGGCAATCCAGTAACCCCCGAATTCATAGATGATCCAAGACCGAGGTTACCGGATTCCTGCTTTCGCGGGAATGACGATTGAAGACGTGGATGGCCGGGACAAGCCCAGCCACGACGAGGACTGTTTTCGACGATGCGATGCTAGCCGAGCCGCTGCTCGAGCGCGGCGAGCTCTTCCTTTAAGCCTTTGGGCAGCTTGTCGCCGAAAATGGCGAAGTGCTCGTGGATCAGCGGCAGCTCAGCCTTCCAGCCTGCCTTGTCGACCTTGAGCAGCTCCTGCATGTTCTCGCCGGAGACCTTGAGGCCGTTCACGTCAAGCGCGCCGTCCGCCGGCACCTTGCCGATCGGCGTGTCCACGGCCTTCGCCGTGCCGTCGCAGCGCTCGAAGATCCACTTCAGGACGCGGCTGTTCTCGGCATAGCCCGGCCACAGGAACTTGCCCTCCGGGCTCTTCCTGAACCAATTGACGTAGAAGATCTTCGGCAGCTTGGCGCGCGCCTTCTCGCCGATCTTGAGCCAATGGGCGAAATAGTCGCCCATGTGGTAGCCGCAGAAGGGAAGCATGGCCATCGGATCGCGCCGCAGATCACCCGTCTTGCCGGCGGCGGCGGCGGTCTTCTCCGAGGCCATGATCGAGCCCAAAAATGTCCCCTGGCGCCAATTTAGAGCCTCGGTGACGAGCGGCACCACGGTCGCGCGCCGGCCGCCGAATAGAATGGCATCGATCGGCACGCCCTTCGGGTCCTCCCACTCCTTGGCGATGACGGGGCATTGGCTGGCGGGCGCCGTGAAGCGCGAATTGGGATGGGCGGCGGGGCGCCCCGAGGCAGGCGTCCAGGGACGGCGCATCCAGTCGACAGCGTGCGCCGGCGGCGCGCTCATCTGCTCCCACCACACGTCGCCATCTTCGGTCAACGCAACATTGGTATAGATGCAATTGCCGTTGAGGGTCTTCATGGCGTTCAGGTTGCTCTCATTCGAGGTGCCCGGCGCCACGCCGAAGAAGCCGGTTTCCGGGTTGATGGCATAGAGGCGCCCGTCGTCGCCGAACTTCATCCAGCAAATGTCGTCGCCGATGGTCTCGGCCTTCCAGCCGGGGATGGTGGGCACGAGCATGGCGAGGTTGGTCTTGCCGCAAGCCGACGGAAAGGCGGCGGCGATGAATTTAGACTCCCCCGCAGGATTGGTGAGCTTCAGGATCAGCATGTGCTCGGCTAGCCAACCTTCGTCGCGGGCCTTGACCGAGGCGATTCTGAGCGCGTGGCACTTCTTGCCGAGCAGCGCGTTGCCGCCATAGCCCGAGCCATACGACCAGACCTCGCGCGTCTCCGGGAAATGGGAGATGTATTTCGTCTTGTTACAGGGCCACGGGACATCGGCCGTGGCGGGCGTCGGCAGCGGATAGCCGACGGTGTGCATGCCGCGTACGAAATCCTCGCTATTGCCGAGGGCTTTCAGCACTTTGTCGCCGACGCGCGTCATGATGTGCATATTGGCGACGGCGTAGGCACTGTCCGTCACCATGACGCCGATCCCAGCGATGGGCGAGCCAACCGGCCCCATGGAATAGGGCACCACATACATGGTGCGCCCCGCCATGGCGCCGTCATAGAGCTTTGAGAGCGTCGCCTTCATCTCGGCGGGATCGAACCAATTGTTGGTCGGGCCGGCATCGTCTTTGCTCTTCGAGCAGATATAGGTCTGGTCCTCGACCCGGGCCACGTCGGCGGGGTCGGAGCGCACGATGATGGAGTTGTCCCGCTTCTCTGGATTAAGCCACATGGCCGTGCCGCAATCGACCAGGAGCTTCAGCAACTCCTGATACTCGGCGCGTGAGCCGTCGCACCAGCGCACGGCGTCCGGCTTGAACAGCGCCTTGGCCTCTTCCACGAAGGCCAGCACCTTCTTGTTGGTGGTCTTGGCCCCCTCAGGGGCGATCTTCGACTGAACGCTCATGCGGCAGGATCCTTCGGCTAATCTTCGTGGAGGAGTGGATGCCAAGAGGCTTCCCCTTGCTACCACCGATCTTGCGCGGCTTTCAAGGCGAGCGCTGGCCGGATTATCTCAGTTTGGCGCGGGATCCGCGCTCGCGTCTTTGCCTTTGGGGCCCTTGGGCGTCGCGTGCCCAAACTCACATCGCCTGCATGACGAGGCCTATTCCCTTTTTGAGATCGTCCGCATTCATGACGGGCAGAAGCTCGACCTCCGCATTCAAGCCAAGGAACAACGGTTCGACGATGGGAGGGATATCCGAAGCCTCCCGCATGTCGAAGAAAAACATCGCGCTCCGGCGACCATTGTGAGCGACGAAATAGGCAGCCTCGGTTTTCAGCTTGCGCGCGGTTTCCTCAAGGATCTTCGGCAATGAACTGTCTCTTAGGGCGCGATTGCCCTCTTCCGTCGGGATCGTGATCCTCAGCATCATCCGCATGGGCCGTCCTCCTCTGCTCCCCGCTCAACATATAAGAGGCGAAGCTCCAAGGCGAACTCCGAGTCAAGGGCGGCAGATTTCAAACTGACGACCGCCGGCCGAGGCTTGGCCGCCTGTGCAGCCTATGGCTGTCGCCCGCGCTCCCGTGCCTCATCGGCGAGGCGCACGAGTGCCTCACGCGCCTCCGCCGGCGTGGCGATAGGGGCCTTGAACCGAATCCGGCGGGCCTCCCCGTCACACATAAGGTCGCAGCCTTCAGGGTCAATGCCTGTCATGCGCCAGGCGCCCTCCGGCGCGCCGGCGAGCCGCGTCGCATAGAGGCGAATCGCATCGGCGTGGTTAGCGTTCATGTGCGTAAGGATATCGGCCTCGGCCGCGAGCAGGTCGCCCACACCCTCCGTCGCGGTCAGGAGATCGGCAGGCATGAGGTCGACGATGCGGCCGAAGCCACCGATATAATGGGCCCCCTCGACGGCCAGCCGCCAGAAGGCGAAATCGGGGAAGCCCGCGTAAAACGCGGCCTCCGGGTGGCGCGCGAGGAAGCGCCGCTTGACCGCCTCGTCCGCCGTCTTCTCGACCCGGCCGATCAGCGTCACCCGCGCCCCTTGCAAGGGGTCGCCGAGCGTGCCCGTGCCGTCGAACAGGATCGAGGCGCGCGGGTCCTGGGTGAGGTTCCTGGTGTGCCGCGCAAGCGCCGAAATGAGAAAAATGGGGGCGCCGGAAGCCTCCGTCGCCACCGTGATCAGCGAGGCATAAGGATAGCCCTTGCCGGCGGAAAGAGTGGCGAGCGACGCCTTCATCGCCCGGCGCGCGAGACTGCGGGCATCTGCGGCCAATTCCGCCAAAGCGGGCTTTTCTGCTGGAGTCGTATTCACTTGCGCCTTAACGCTATTTGCTGCATTGCACTATGAACGGGCCGTGCGAGGCGCCCCCATGCTGCCATAATTTGGGTCAGCTTAAACCCCCCGCAATCCTCGCTATCGCCGCAAGGGCCCCAATCAATGCCAACCATCGCACTTGTCGACGACGATCGTAACATTCTGACCTCCTTGCGCATGGTGCTCGAGGCGGAAGGGTATAAGACCCAGACCTACAATGACGGCGCCAGCGCCCTTGACGGTCTATCCGAGAACCCGCCCGATCTCGCCATCCTCGACATCAAGATGCCGCGCATGGACGGCATGGAGCTGCTGCGCCGCCTCCGCCAGCGGAGCGAGCTGCCCGTGATCTTCCTCACCTCCAAGGACGAGGAGATCGACGAGCTGTTCGGCCTGAAGATGGGCGCCGACGATTTCATCCGCAAACCCTTCCCGCAGCGCCTGCTGGTCGAGCGGGTCAAGGCCGTGCTCCGCCGCGCCCAGCCGCGCGAGCCCGGCGCGCCGGTGGAGGACAAATCTAAGGTGCTGGAGCGGGGTAAGCTCAAAATGGATCCAGAGCGCCATACCTGCGTCTGGGACATCCGGCCGGTCACCCTCACCGTCACCGAATTCCTCATCCTGCAGGCGCTCGCGTCGCGCCCCGGCGTGGTGAAAAGCCGGGACGCGCTGATGGATGCGGCCTATGATGATCAAGTCTATGTCGATGACCGAACGATCGACAGCCACATCAAGCGCTTGCGGAAAAAGTTCAAGGCCGTGGATACGAGCTTCGACGTGATCGAGACGCTCTACGGCGTGGGCTACCGCTTCAAAGAGTGACGGGTCGAGACGCTCCATGACCGCCGAGGCCGATAGGTCCTGGCAGAACGCTGAGGCGACAAAGTTCCGGGAGCGCCTGCGCCGCGCTTTGATCGCGATCTATGTCCGCGGGCGCAGAGCCGGGCGCTGGCTCCTGCAGCGCCTGCCCTTCGGTCATGGCTTCTCCAGCCTGACCCGGCGCATCGTCGTCCTCAATCTGATCGGCCTTGCCATCCTCGTTTCGGGCATCCTCTATCTCAATCAGTTCCGCGCTGGCCTGATCGACGCCAAGGTGCAAAGCCTGCTCACGCAAGGGGAGATTATTGCCGGCGCGCTTGCGGCCTCGGCGGGGGTCGACACCGACCAGGTCCAGCTCGATCCGGAAAAGCTGCTCGAGAGCGAGTCGGGCCAGGCCACCAGCCCCGATGATGACGAGCTTGGCGGCAGCCTCGACTTCACCATCGATCCGGAGCGGGCGGCACCGATCCTCCGCCGCCTGGTCAAGCCCACCGGCAGCCGCGCCCGCATCTATGGCCGCGACGGGGCGCTGATCCTCGATTCCGACACGTTCTATTCCCGCGGCGAGGTGCTCCGCTACGACCTGCCTCCGCCCGGCGCCGAGAAGCCCGATGTGCTCACCTCGTTCTGGCAGGCGATGAAGACGCGCATGCGGCAATACGATCTGCCACTCTATAGTGAGATCGGCGGCGAGAATGGCAAGGCCTATCCGGAAGTGGCGTCCGCTTTGACCGGGACCTCCGTCCCCATCGTGCGGGTCAACGACAAGGGCGAGCTCGTGGTCTCCGTAGCGGTGCCGGTGCAGCGCATGCGGGCCGTGCTCGGCGTGCTCCTGCTGTCCACGAGGGGCGGCGACATCGACAATATCGTGGGCGCCGAGCGCTGGGGCATTGTCCGGGTATCGCTGTTCGCGGCAGCCGTCACCGTGGTCTTGTCGGTGATCCTCGCCAACACCATTGCGGGGCCGATGCAGCGGCTGTCCGCGGCGGCGGAGCGCGTGCGCCACAGCGTGCGGGCCCGCGCCGAGATCCCCGATTTCACCGACCGCCGCGACGAGATCGGCCATCTGTCCGGCGCGCTGCGGGACATGACGCAGGCGCTCTACCGGCGCATCGACGCCATCGAAAGCTTCGCCGCCGACGTGGCGCATGAGCTCAAGAACCCGCTCACCTCCTTGCGCAGCGCGACGGAGACCTTGCCGCTCGCCAAGACCGATGAGTCCAAGGAGCGGCTGATGGAGATCATTCAGCACGATGTGAGGCGGCTCGACCGGCTGATCAGCGATATTTCCGACCTGTCGCGGCTCGATGCGGAACTCGCTCGCGAGGACGCGAAGCCCGTGGATCTTTCGGAGCTTCTGCGCACCACCGTGTCGCTGTTCAACGACATCCATCGCGACGACACGCTGGAGGTGGTGCTCGAAATCGCCTACAGCCCCGGCGCCCGCCCCTATCACGCCATCGGCCATGACAGCCGCGTGAGCCAGGTCATCGTCAATTTGCTCGACAATGCGATCTCCTTCTCGCCGCCCGACGGCCGGGTCACGGTCACGGCAAGACGCATCGGCCCCGAGATCCAGATTGCCGTTGAGGACGAGGGGCCAGGCATCCCGCCGGAAAATCTGGAGCGGATCTTCGAGCGCTTCTACACCGACCGGCCGCAGGAGAATTTCGGCCAAAATTCGGGGCTCGGCCTCAACATCTCGCGGCAGATCGTGGTTGCCCATGGCGGGCGGCTCTGGGCGGAGAACCGTTCCCTCACCGCTACGAGCGCCAAGAATACTGGCGGGACCCTGCGCCAAAGCGGCGGCGCCCGCTTCGTGATCCGGCTGCCGGCGGCGTGATTGAAAGCGCGGGAGCTCGTCCATGGCACTTGCGTGGCGCTTGGGGCCAATGGCGCTCTGCTGCGCGGCGGGTCCGGTTCCGGCAAGTCCGATCTCGCGCTCCGCTTCCTGACGCTTCCCGCTGAGCCTGGATGCGAGTCGCGCCTTGTAGCCGATGACCAGGTCTGGGTCGAGGCGAGAGGCGCATCCGGGCTCGTGGCCTCGGCGCCCGCAACCCTGGCGGGCAAGCTCGAAGTGAGAGGCCTCGGAATTCTCGAGATGCCTAATCTGGCGGAAGCCCGGCTCGTCCTCGTGGTCGATCTCGTGGCGCGTGACGCGGTACCCCGAACGCCGCCGGAACCCCTGGAAAAAACGATGATTGCAGGGGTGGCCGTGCCGCTCTTAAGGCTTGATCCCTTCGAGGCATCGACGCCAGTCAAGCTTAGACTGGCGCTTTTATCGCCACTGTCACAGTTGCCTATCACGCATCCATAGGATCAGGCTTGCGCCCATCGCGCGAGCGCGACAAAGATAGCGGCCTTTTGCCTGGGGGAGCTATTCGCGGGGCACCATGATCGGCGTCGTCATCGTTACACATGGAAGGCTTGCGCATGAATTCCGTGCGGCGCTCGAGCATGTCGTCGGACCTCAGGAGCAGCTCGAGACAATCTCCATCGGCCCCGACGACGACCTCGATGTGAGGCGCGCGGACATGCTCGCCGCGCTCGCGCGGGTCGATACCGGAGACGGCGTCGTCGTGCTTACCGACATGTTCGGCGGCACGCCATCCAATCTCGCCATCTCGGCCATGGAGCGCGCCAATGTCGAGGTGATCGCCGGCGTCAACCTGCCGATGCTGGTCAAGCTTGCCAGCGTCAGAGGCGAATGCTTGCTCGAGGAGGCGATCAACCAGGCGCAGGAGGCGGGACGGAAATATATCAGCGTGGCGAGCCAGATCCTGGCCGCCAATTAGGGTCTAGACCCTTAGGCCGCAAAAGCGGTGCTCGTTTTTTTCTCAAGTTCAGCCATGACGGATGCCTGCACCGGTGAAACCGCGCGACGATAAGGGGAAAGAGGGCTCGGACGGACTCTACCTCGCCGAGGTGACGATCCCAAACAAGAAGGGCCTACATGCGCGGGCCTCGGCCCAGTTCGTGCGCTGCGCCTCCGCTTTCAACGCCGAGATCCGCGTGACGCGGGAAGGCCACACGGTGGGCGGCACCTCGATCATGGGGCTGATGATGCTCGCCGCGGGCCAGGGCCATACGATCCTGATCGAGACGGATGGAGCGGACGCCCGCGCCGCCATGGAGGCGCTGATCGCCCTCGTCGAGTCCGGCTTCGGCGAAGAGGATTAGTCGTCCTTTTTCCCATGAGCGCATAGCGCAGCCAACCGGTACGAGGCGACGGCTACGGTCGTCCAAGCTGCTCCAAAGCAGTCTGGAGCGGGGCGCTGGAGATTTTGATAAGCCCGCTATAAGGCCGATCCATTTCGAGGATTAGATAGATCGAACCGGCCACCGACAGCGCGGCGGTCACACTAGCGTTGCGCGGGGCGAACAGGCCGAAGCTCGCAAAATTATGGCGAGCCAAAGCACCAGGATCGCCATGAACGGCCACTGAATAGAGCTGCCGATCTGCTCGAGTAGCGACCAGCGCGCTGCCGCGATAGCGCCGCTGATCTCTGTCGACTGAAGCCAACGCTGGGCGTCGGTCTGAGGGGAAAGATCGAGAAGCTTGCGCTGAATGGCCTCCATCCTTGCGCCGCGACCAATGGCGCCGGGTGTCAGCTTTGCTTTCTCGTCGGGCCAGATCTGACTAATCCGCGCCGTCACGATCTGCTTAAGCAGATCGCGGGCTCCCTGGGTCTCCGCTCCATATTCAGCCATGGTGCGATCGAGGAGGACGACTTGCGCCGCCGCGCTTCTCAATTCGCTTTCCTTGTCATCGAGCGAACTCTTGGCTGAGGCAGTCAACAAACCAAGCACCAGCGCCGCCAGCGTAGCGATCATGGCCATCGACACCTTGATCACGTCCCTGGCGTCCGGACTCAGATGCTCCTTGGGCAGAATCGTCCCAAGGAACATCCCAAACAATGCGCCACCAAAGACGCACGCGAACACAATCGCGCCGATGGCCAAAGCGCTCATGCGCCGCTCCTATGACCCGCAATCGCTTGCAGGCTCGCCTTGCTCATCTTGTCCTGCACCCTCGATCGTCCCATCCGCTGGTGTCTGAGGAGAGGCAGGCAATTGAACACCATTGCACTGCTCACGGCGCTAATCTCGAGCACTTTCGGAGCTCAGGCCGGGACACTGCCCCCAGGGTGCCCCTCTGCTAACTCAGTAGTGCGGTGGCGGCGGACCGGCTGGCGAATCTCAAAGGCAAAATCCCGGGGAGCGGCTCGAAGCGTGGGCCGGCATGCTGAAGCGTTTCATTGCGCCATCACCGGCCCGTGGTGAGGCGCACGCGGCATCTTCCCGCCGTCCTAGTTAGGATACCCTTTTTTAACCATGCTCTGTCACGGTCTTACGATCTTGACGGGCGGCGGCCCAAATGGCCGTCGAAGGTGGAGAAGTGAGTGAAAACATAGAACCAGCAAACGATAGTGCCAATGGTTCTTCCACCGCAACCGCGGTGGGAGCGGCGGCACCTTCATGTTATCGTGTCTCGCTCTTGTCGGGTTCACTCGAGGTCTCGGCTCGCTTGAAAAGTGCTGAGGACTTGGAACTCCTCACGAAGGTCTTGGAAGCGAACAAGGCCCTCTTCGCGAAGGCGGACCGATCAGCGACCGAGGCATTAACTTTGACTTAAGAGCGGGGCGCGCGGTCCCGAGCGAATATTGTCAACGGTGCTTCGCTCAAACTCTTCTATGACTGGTCGCTTCGGCGACACGATCCGAGAGAACTCAGCCGGCGCCAAGGCCACCGTGCCGTTCTAAGCATACGCCCGCCATCCTCCGTAGTCGCAAAGGTCCGGTTAGGGTCAGTAGCTGCCGTTATCGCATCCCATCAATTTGGTTTAGTGCCACAAGGGGACGTAAAGGACCTTTGGAGGCGCCGGCGCGTCGGAGAAGATCTCTCGCTTCCCGGATCGAAGCAAAGTGGCTCCGCTCGCTTATCGTGGATCAGCGCTTGCGAGGCTTTTTGGTCTTTTTACGTTGGCGTGACGCGGTTTTCCTAGTCTCTACCGGTACGAGCTTACGCCTTTTTACATCGACTTTTAGTCCTTGCCCGTCGGCCAGGCCGGCGGCTGCTCCTGCTCTCCCCATGCAGAAAACGTCACGACGGCGGCGACCACGGCGCCACCGAAAATTAGAGTGACCGAGGCTTGCTTCATTTGCATCGTAATCGACCTTTTGGGGTCACTCGTCCTTCTCAGCGGCACGCGCAAACTCAACGGACACAGCTCATCGGATGGGGCGGGGGAGTCCAGTCGGCAAGCCGGCTGCGGCCTTCGGACGACATTTGCGCGGCGCTGGCCGCTATGATTTCATGTAGCACCTGATCGAGTGCCACCCTTTCCGAGCGTGCATCCGCCATTGCGGCAGTGAGCGATGAGCCATCAAAGGGCTCGGCTCGCAGCGCGGTCCTGATCTGCTCCAGCGAGCGGTCATAGGCTTTGCGCGCGGCTTCGGCGGTCGAACGTTCTGACTCGAACTTAGCGCGCAGCGTGGCCGCATCCGCAGCAGGCAGCGTGGCGGCGATTCGATCGATGCGCGCTTCGGCGGTGCGCCGCGACTGAGTCATCGGCAATTCGCCGGCCAAGTATGAACGGACGGCCAACGCGCCAATGGTGCCGATAAAGAAAAGATTGACGGCCAGCGATATCAGCAATCCCCACCGCACGAAGCGATTTTCCCCGGCGAGGCTCTTATGGGTCATGGTCCTAATCCAGTTACAGAATCAGCATCGAAGAGATTGCCACTGAGATCGGTGTCGGTAGCCGCAGTCTGGGTGAGGTTCAGGTCGAGGCTGATTGCCATACTCATGCCGAGGCTCGATAGCCCGACCACGATGCCGAGCGTCGCGCCGCAGGCGAGCGCCGCGAAGCGGGGCCAAGTTACCCAGTAATTGCCAGCCGCGCCGCGCCGCCAACGGCTCAGCAATGGCAGCCTCTGCGGTGGCAGCGGCCGCGAACGGAGGCCAGCAAGGACGCGGTTGACGGCATGGTCAGGAATCTTTGCTGCCGTTTCGGCGCGGCTAATCACTTGGTCCAGCATCTTGGCCTGATCCAGCAGGGCGCGGGCAACCGGATCAGCGAGCATTCGTCCCGTAAAGGCCTGCTCGCTTGCTGGCCAACGGCTCGGATCGCTGCCCCATACATCGATCAGATGTTGAAATCGGAAGACCGTCATAAGGAGCCCTTCTCAGCGCGCATGGCCGGCCAATGCCGCACGCAGCGCCCTCTTCGCCCGTGCCAACAAGGTTTCGACAGCAGAGACCGAAGTGCCGAGAACTGTCGCGGTTTCGGCGTTGCTAAGGCCTTCGTGATAGGTGAGCAGTATTGCTGTCCGTTGTCGATCGGGGAGCGCGTCGATCGCGGCAGCAATAGATTGGTCCAATTCTCTCGCCTCAATTTGCCCAACCGCATCGGGACTGGGATCTGGAGGGTCACCGGCTGACTCCAAGGGCGCGAAGGACGGACGTCGCTTCTGGTTGAGACACAGATTGACGACAATGCGAAAGAACCAGGTCTGAAACGGCGCGGCCGGACGCCAGCGGGGCGCATTGATCCAGACGCGCAGTAATGCCTCCTGGACGATCTCCTCAGCCAAAGCGTGATTTTGGACGATGCGTTGCGCGAGCCTAATAGCTCGAGCCGCGTGGCGTCGCGAGAGAAGCCGAAAAGCCGCCTCGTCCCCATTTGCAATGCCGGCCATGAGGTCCTGATCGGCCGTTTCTTCCATGTAATCGAAGCCCCGCCCCCAGCAATCGGCTCAAGAACAACGACCCCGTATGGGTAAATTATGGCCTCGTCGGTTGAGCTTTTCAGCCAACATTGGGAAGCCCTGGCGGTGTGGCAATCCCGCAAATACCGTGCGGCCCGAGAGGAGTCCTTGCCACTTTTGACTTTGGGAATGTCAGGAACATCCACCAAGGCGTGACCCATTCCTTTCCAAAACTAGAAACACGTGAAAGACAAGAACCCTGCGGTGAAGCGGGGATACGAAGGCGAAAAAAGGGAGCGCCGCCCCGCCCCGAAGGCCCGCGCTCCTATACAGGCCGCCGGCGAGGTGTCCGGCGGCTCCGCGAGGGCTGCGATCAGGGAAGTCGAGTCGCAATCACCTAATTGCGAATTGCAGCCTTACAGATTGGTGCTGGGGCAGTCTTGCTCTGAGCCGCCGGGTCCGCGGCTCTGACCGCGGTCTTCATGGCCGAACCAGCCGCGCCCCTCCCAGCTCGCTGAGCGCATATGATGATGCGGCCCAAGCGCCCGCGCCAGGATCTGGAAGCGCTGCTTTTGGGCGTCATCGAGGCTTTTGTAGAGCGGCTCCTCAGCGTCGGCGAGTTTCTTCAGACCCGCCGCTGCCGTGCCGAGGGCTTCGGCGCGCCGGTGTAGACGCTCGACTGGATCGGCTGGGGGTTGCTCGTTTCCGCGCGCGGCCATGCGGTCGGCACGGGCCTTGGTCATGTCGCGGATCGCGGCCTCGAAGGCAGGCCAGTTTTTCTCCTGCTCGGGTGTAAGCTTGAGTCCGGCCTTGAGCGCAGCGATGCGCGCGTCGGTGAACGCGCTCCGGTCTTCGGCTGAGGGATGCCAACGCGGATCGCCGTCACGACCGGCCATCTGTTGGGCAACTACCAGGCTTGGACCGGCAACCACCGCCGAGGGCTGACCGCCGTCGCGATCGGGCATCCGTTGGGCAAGAACCAAGCTCGAAGCGGCAATCACCGCTGCAGTCGTCCCGGCAAGCACCGCATTCCACATGGCTACCTCCACATTTGCGAGTCTCCTGCCTTAGAAACACAGGACGGAAGAGAACCCTGCGGTGGCTGCCAGAAAAAAACCCGGTTGCATCCCGCCCGATCTGGGCGCTGGAACAACTGCCGAACTCGAGGAGGAACGCCATCTACTCTATGTGGCCATGACCCGCGCCAAAGACGATCTTCATCTCGTCGTGCCCCCAGCGCTTCTTCACTCATCAGCAAGCAGCTAACGGCGATCGGCATGTCTACGCGCAGCGCACGCGCTTTCTCCCCCATTCGATCCTGTCACTATTCGAAACGCGACCGTGGCCAATGGTCGGAGAACAAGCGAGCACTCGCTCGCCACGGACGCTCCCGTCGATATAGGCGCTAGAATGCGCGCCATGTGGCGTTGAAGCTTAAGCCTATACCCGACTCGCCCGGACTCTTCCGCGCCTACGCGCGCGAGAGGCGAGTCGCGCGGCCAAACCCCACGGTGACCGGAAAGCGCCTCGCGACGGCCCTGAGTGGTGATAGCTATCCCTAAACCTTAGCGGTGATATCGCTTCCGTGTCTCGGTAGCCCATTCGACGGGCTCAGGGAGGCGCCTCGGCAGGGCGGGGTCGAGAGTTGCGAGCCGCGCGGCCGTTTGCTCTACGACAAGGCGAGGGAGCTTGGCTGGATCATCTAAGGGTGGTGCTGGAACCGCCGAGCATCGCTCTGAGTTTATGCTTCGATCGGCAGCCCCCGCCTCCCCAACACTCTGCCGGTCTTCAATCTGTTTGATCGGCTCAGAGGGGTCCGGCTTGGCCATGGCCGGGCCCTTCGTTTGGTGTCTACGCCCTCGAACTACACGCTTGGCCACTCGAAACAGTAAAGCGGCCATGTTCTTCGCCATGAAGAACCGAGCGACGGCGGCGAGGTCGAGCAGCCGGTGGTTTTCCCCCGATCCGGTTCAGACGAGTCTCAAGGTCGAGGGTGTCGAGTTCAACGGTCCGCATAGCCCTCTCCTTTGGTTGGCAGGAGGGCGAGCGCCGAACGGATTCGTGCTAGGGATTTGTCGGTCATCGCGAACCTCCTGCGGGTTTGCTTTGGCAAGTGGCGGTCGGGAGAGGGATACTCCCGGCCGCTGCGCGTTAGGATGCGTCCCAGAATCCAAGGCCGTCAAGCGTACACATGCCGTACATCGCGGCAGATTTGGAGGGGATTTTGGGCTGTTGAAGGGGCCGTGACCCCATTTAAAATGGCCCCCTTCCTGAATACGTGTCGAACCCTTTGCACCTGTCCATCAGCCGAAATGCGCAAGTTGTTGGACGGCATTCAAGCGCTGCAGCTCGCTGCGTAGCTCATCTTGGGCGCGTTTCGAGACCGATAGTCGTGACCGCTTGCATGATTGGCTCCTCCGAATCGTGGGTACCCCTAACAGCACCCATATCCTTGGCACTCACGTGCCGGTGGAGGAGCCGTCCACAGCATCAATTGCGGAAGTAGTGGCTGGAGGCGATTGACACTGCATCTGATCGCTTACCTCAGCGTTGTGCCGAGCCTAGAGGCTCGCACACGCACGCGGGCGGCGGATGGTTAGTCGCCATTCGGGGCGGATAGTCGCCGTAGTCGCCATTCGCGGGCGGAGGCGGATAGTAGCCATATGCGGGCGGATAGTAGGCGTACACGGACGGAGGTGCATAGTAGCCATACGCGCGGGTAGTGTAGTAGGTGCGTAGCCCCAAATGACACCCACAATCACCGCAGCACTGAACAGCAAACGATGCATGACTTACCCTCCTTCAAGTATGAGGGCTCTACCTCAGGAGTGGTCGGATTAGCGGAACTCTAACCCGCACAAGGCTCGATTGGTTGCGCCAAATCAAAGCATGGTGAAGGTAGTTGGGCAGTCACCAGAGATGACCGCAGCCTGCGCGGCGCGGTCATCGGATTTATCGGCGAACTCACTCCCCAGGTCCTGGCCGTAGCGTGTCCGACTCTCATCAGCGACGAGACACCTCGCGTCGGACGGATCAACTGCTTTTTTTGCTCGATTGCGAGGATCGGAAGCTCTGCCAGTCCTGCTCGGTCGCCTGTGCCATAGCCTCAGCCGCGCTGACGAGCCAGTCTGCTTTCCGCCCGGTCAGATCGCGCAACAGCTTCGTCCGTTGATCGGATGTAGCCAGATGCAGATTGGCTGTCTCGCGCCCCATGTCCCTCAGGATAAGCCGTTCGTCGCGCTGCTTCGGAAACTGCACCAATTCGATTCTTCCACAATGCGGCCCTAGCCGGCGAACGACCCACCCACCATCGACAGCATAATACGGGTCCGGTTGCCGGACCGAGCGCTTAAGCAGCCGAATGGCGGCGGCGCGCTGCTTCGGCCGTCCCATGGCCCAGCCCCAAGCGGAGGGCAACCAAGCTTTCGCTTCGCGAGCCGCCAAGCCGCCATTGCAGTTGGCCGTCGCAACGTATCGCGGTCGACCAAGGCTACCCACGCCGGCAGTGCGGCAACAGAAGGCGATGTCCTTCGCCCCATCGGGCAACCATCGCTGGAGCAATCGCTGAGTGCTCTTAGGCGGCATCGCGGGTGGGAGCTTGCCGAGTTTGGCCCAGAACTGAGTCGGGGCATGCTCTGCGCCGGTTGCCATTTCGCGCAAGCCCGGGTGGCTCTCTTCGAGAATGAATGGATTGCCACCCGCTTCCAGGAATTCAGAATACCCGTCGAGCACGGCCGTCGCAGCGTCGCTCAGATCGATGGCGAGCCCGTTCTCGCGTTTGGCGAGGATGGCACTCGTGACCAGCCGAACGAGATCGATCGCATAGGGCATCCGGGCAACCTCATCGAAATCATTGACGCCCCAGACCAGCCTGCCCTCGGTATCACGCCAAGTTCCGAAATTCTCGACGTGAAGATCGCCCACCGCCAGCACCCGGGGCGTCTCGGCAAGGTCGGGGCAGACCTCCAGCCATAGCGGACCCCAGCGATAGAAGGTCGCTCGCAAAAACGCGAACAGCGAGCTCGCCATGTCCGCGTGTTTCTGTTGGAGGTCCTGTTCAACGACATCGACGCGCTTATGCAGCCAACGCTCATAATCGTCGGTGGCTGCGACAATCGGGGCAGTGTCGGTTGACCTGACCATGCGTCATTCCCTCGCGAGCCGTGGCACCCAAGCCAAGCCTAAGTCTGCAAGTCGAGCGCGCCTCTGTCGCTTGCTTCCATCTGTATATCAGCGAGCGACTAACGGAGTCGCGATCATTCGGCGCTCCGCGCTTCCCTCACTCGGGTCAAGCCCGAGTGCGAGCATGGCTCGCGGGCTCGCCCGGCGAGGCGCTTCGGCTTGCCTAGGACTATCCCCCCTTGAGGGGAAGCACGACGCGCCTAGCGCGGCGGAGGGGGGGTAATTGAGGACGCATACGCCGATGAGCCTTTTGGGTTCAACCCCCCTCCCTAGCCCTCAAGCGGGGAAAGAAATGGTGCAGCTTTGCCGGCCTTGACTCTCGCGCCTCCGGGTTAGATATAAGGACTTCTTTATATCCTTATCCGGCTGAGGCCGAAGCGGAGACGGCATGAACTACTATGTGAGAGACATCGGCCTCGCCGATTGGGGCCGCAAGGAGATCGACATCGCCGAGACGGAGATGCCGGGCCTCATGGCGGTGCGCGAGGAATATGCGAGCAAGCAGCCTCTCAGGCGCGCGCGCATCGCGGGCTCGCTGCACATGACCATCCAGACCGCGGTGCTGATCGAGACGCTGGCCGCGCTCGGCGCCGACCTTCGCTGGGCCTCTTGCAATATCTACTCGACCCAGGACCACGCGGCCGCCGCGATCGCCGCCGCCGGCATCCCGGTCTTCGCCTTCAAGGGCGAGAGCCTGGAAGAATATTGGGACTACACCCACTGCATCTTCGAATGGGACGATGGCGGGGTGCCCAACATGATCCTCGACGATGGCGGCGACGCCACGCTGCTCGTGCATCTTGGGCTCCGCGCCGAGCAGGGCGACACCGCCTTCCTCGATCGCGCGACCAACGAGGAGGAGGAGGTCCTGTTCGCCGCGATCAAGCGGCGGCTGAAGGAGAAGCCGGGCTGGTACAGCAAGCTCGCCGCGAGCATCCGCGGCGTAACCGAGGAGACCACCACGGGCGTGCATCGCCTCTATGAGATGCAGAAGAAGGGCACGCTGCTGTTCCCGGCGATCAACGTCAACGACAGCGTCACCAAGTCGAAATTCGACAATCTCTATGGCTGCCGCGAGAGCCTGGTCGACGGCATCCGCCGCGGCACCGACGTGATGATGGCGGGCAAGGTGGCCATGGTCGCGGGCTTCGGCGACGTGGGCAAGGGCTCCGCCGCCTCTTTACGCAACGCCGGCTGCCGCGTGCTCGTCTCCGAGGTCGATCCGATCTGCGCGTTGCAGGCGGCGATGGAGGGCTATGAGGTCACCACCATGGAGGACGCGGCGCCGCGGGGAGACATCTTCGTCACCGCGACCGGCAACAAGGACGTGATCACCGTCGATCACATGCGGGCCATGAAGGATCGGGCCATCGTCTGCAATATCGGCCATTTCGATTCGGAGATCCAGGTGGCGGCTTTGCGCAACATGAAATGGGAGAATGTGAAGCCGCAGGTGGACGAGATCGAGTTCCCCGACGGCAAGCGTATCATTCTCCTGTCGGAGGGCCGGCTCGTGAATCTCGGCAACGCCATGGGCCATCCGAGCTTCGTGATGAGCGCGTCCTTCACCAATCAGACGCTGGCGCAGGTCGAGCTTTGGACCAATCCGGGCGCCTATGAGAGGAAGGTCTACACGCTGCCGAAGCAGCTCGACGAGAAGGTGGCGCGGCTGCATCTCGGCAAGGTAGGCGCGAAGCTCACCAAGCTCACCCCCGACCAGGCCGACTATATCGGCGTCCCCGTCGAAGGACCCTTCAAGCCGGACTATTACCGCTATTGAGCGACCGGCCACACATTAGCGTTAACGCCTAACCAATGCGAGAGGCGGAGTGGGCAAGAGTCGCCGATGTGGTTAAGCTATAGTTGATTCGCCTACGAGGCTCGCGGGGCGTCGGTCGGCCGGCTCAAGTCTGTGGCAGCGTTCAAGCGATGCGGAGCGCGGGGCCATGGCGGAGAGCGGGGAGCGCGGGTGACCATACGAGCCAACAAGGGCGAGGCTGCACCTCTTGCAAGGTGGCCGCAGGTGCTTCTCCGCTTGACCGCTCTCCTCGCCGCCCTGCTCCCGGTCCCGGCACGCGCCGCGACGGCGACTTTGTTGAGCGGCCCCTACGACACTCGGATCCTGCTCACGCTCGGCATCACACTCGGCATCATCGCCTTCTCCATCGGCAGCGCTATCGCCTGCTTGCGCGCGACGCAGGCGGCCCGCCGGGCCTATGACGCTGCGGTGCTGGAAGCGGAGCGCTACCGCGCGAGCGAGAGCATGCTCGAGACGATCCTCGCGGCGGAGCCGCAGACGCTGTTGACCTGGACCGAGGACGGCGGCCCCCGTCTGCATGTCGCCAACCTCCCGCCGGCCCTCGGCGTGCCCACCGAGCCGCAACGCCTGTTGCGCTTCGACGGGTGGCTCGACGAGCCTTCCGCTGCGGAGCTCACGCAAGCCATGCAGTGCCTGGTCGAGCGCGGCGAGGCTTTCAACCTGATGCTCCGCACGGAGCGGCAAAAGCCTGTCGAGATCGACGGCCGGGCCGCCGGCGGTACCATCGCGCTGAAGGTCCGCGACGTTGCCGGGCAGCGGCTCGAGCTTGCCCACCTTGGCGAGCAGCACAAGCGGCTCGACCGCGAGATCGCCGCGCTGCGCGCCCTGCTCGACGCGCAGGCGAGCGCGAGCGATCGCCGCCAGGCGGAGAAGATGCCCGGAATTGTCGAGGCGCGGTTCCGCAGTTTCGACCGGCTGGCCACGGCTTTCGCCGTGTTCGATGCCGATCAGCGGCTTGCCCATTTCAATCAAGCCTATGTCGATCTCTGGCAGCTCGACCCGGCCTGGCTCGCGAGCCACCCCCGCGACGGCGAGATCCTCGACCGGCTCCGCCAAGCACGACGCCTGCCGGAAAAGGCGGACTATAAGGACTGGAAGCACTCCTGGCTCTCGGCCTACGGCTCCAATACGCAAAGAGACGATCAATGGCACCTGCCCGACGGGCGCACGCTGCATGTCGTCGCCGATAGCGTGGCGGAGGGCGGCGTCACCTATCTCTACGAGAACGTCACCGAGCGACTGGAGCTGGTAAGCCGCTACAACGCGCTCATCCACGTGCAGCGCGAGACGCTCGATACATTACGCGAAGGCGTGGCGGTGTTCGCGCCGAACGGTCGCTTGCGGCTCCATAACCGCGCCTTTGCCGCGATTTGGCGCTTAAGCCCTGCCGAGCTCGAGGGCGAGCCGCATATTGACGACATCATCGACCGCTGCCGCCCGCTTTACGACGAGCCGCAGGAGTGGGAGCGCGCCAAGGCCGCGGTCACCGCAATTTTTTCGGAGCGGCGCTCCTATGAAAGCCAGCTCGACCGGCCGGACGGCAGCGTCATCGCCTGCGCGGCGCTGCCGCTTCCCGACGGGGGCACGCTCCTCACTTATGTCGACGTCACCGACACCAAGCATGTCGAGCGCGCGTTGATCGAGCGCAACGAGGCGCTGGAAACGGCCGACCGGGTCAAGAGCGCCTTTGTCAGCCACGTCTCCTACGAGCTCCGCACCCCGCTCACCAACATCATCGGCTTCACCGAGCTGCTGGCAAATCCGCTTGCCGGCCCATTGGGGGAGAAGCAGCGCGAATATCTTGGCGACATTCGCGCCTCGGGACAGACGCTGCTCGCCATCATCGACGACATTCTCGACCTCGCCACCATCGATGCCGGCACCTTCACCCTCAAGCTTACGCCCGTCAAAGTCCGCAGCGTGATCGAGGCTGCGGTGCATGGCTTACGCGAGCGGCTGAAGCAGAACGGCATCGCGCTCTCGATCAACATCGAGCCAGGCATCGACGAATTCGTTGCCGACGGCCCGCGGGTCACGCAGATCCTGTATAATCTCCTTTCCAATGCGATCGGCTTCTCGGCCTCGGGCGGCAAGATCGTGCTGTCTTGCACCCGCGCTCACCCCATGCTCGCCTTCACCGTCGAGGACCAGGGCTGCGGCATTCCGGAGGACTATCAGTCGACCGTGTTCGATCGCTTCGAAAGTCGCTCCAACGGATCGAGCCATCGCGGCGCTGGGCTCGGTCTCACCATCGTCAAGAGCCTCGTGGAGCTGCATGGCGGCACGGTCATGCTCTCCTCCACGCCCGGCCGCGGCACCCATGTGCGGGCGCTTCTACCACTTGAGCGAGAGACCGGGACGACCGCGGCGGAACCCGCGCAGCGCCGCTACGGATCAAGCCGCGTGGGATGAGCTCGAGTTGGAGCCTTGACGATCTCGACCTCGTCGCGCTCGACCGTCTCGCCCAGCGCCTCGCCCTCATGCTCAAGCCGGGGGACCTGATTGCGCTTTCGGGGCCGCTCGGCGCCGGCAAGACAACCTTCGCTCGTCTCCTGCTCACACGGCTTGGGGTGGAAGGCGAGGTGCCGAGCCCCACCTTTGCCTTGGTGCAGGCTTACGCCACGCCACGCTTCACGGTGTATCACTGCGATTTCTATCGGCTGCAACCATCGGAGCTCGTCGAGCTTGGGCTCGATGACGTGCTTGCCGAATCACTTGTGATCGTCGAATGGCCCGAGCGCGCCAGCGAATGGTTGCCGTCGGATCGGCTCGACATCGCCATGGACGAGACGGCACTTCCCTATTGTCGCCGCATCGTGCTGACCGGGCACGGCAGCTGGGAGGCCCGGCTCGCGCGTCTCAAGGCGCTCTCCCGCTTTCTGGCCGGAACCCCCTACGCCGAAGCTGCCGCCGAGTATCTGCAAGGCGACGCCTCAACGCGCGCCTATGCGCGCCTCGTTCTGCCGGACCGCACCGCCATCCTCATGAATTCACCGCGCCAGCCGGACGGGCCGCCAATCCGCGACGGCAAGCCCTATAGCGCGCTCGTGCATCTTGCCGAGGACGTCACGCCGTTCGTGGCCGTGGGGCATGCGCTCAGAGAGCGTGGGCTTTCGGCGCCTGCGATCTATGCTTTCGATCTCGACCAGGGCTTCCTCTTGATCGAGGACCTTGGCGACAGGGTGTTCGGAGCTGAGATCGCCCACGGCACTCCGATCGCCGAGCTTTATGCCCCCGCGGTGGACGTGCTCGTCGCGATCGCAAGCGAGCCGCCGCCTCAGCTCCTCAAGATCGAAGGCCACATCCCCTACCGGCTTCAGGCCTACGATGCCGACGCGCTGCTCACCGAGGCGCTTCTCCTCGTCGACTGGTTTTGGCCCGCGCTCCGTGGCGCGCCCACGCCAGCGTCCGTCCGGGAGAGCTTCGTCGCCCTTTGGCAGGAGCTGCTTGCAAGCGCGGCGGAAGCCGATAAAGCCTTGGTCTTGCGCGACTTCCACTCGCCCAATCTAATGTGGCTGCCCGAGCGTGAGGGCCTCAGAAAGGTCGGCATCCTCGACTTCCAGGACGCGCTGATCGGCCCCTCCGCCTACGATCTCGTGTCCCTGTTGCAGGACGCCCGCCTCGACGTGCCCGAAGCGCTTGAAGCTCGGCTGTTGGATCGCTACTGTGCCGGCCGAGGCGCGAGCGATCAGCACTTTTCGAGCGACCAGTTCCGTACCCTCTACGCAACGCTCGGCGCCCAACGCAACTCGAAGATCCTTGGCATTTTTGCGCGGTTGGCGAAACGTGACGGCAAGCGCGGCTATCTCTCTCATATCCCGCGGGTCGCCCGCTACCTCGAGCGCAATCTTGCTCACCCCGCGCTGCATGCCCTTCGCGCCTGGTACGCGCGCGAGCTTCCGCCCGCGGACAGACTGCCGCCATTCTCGCTTTGAAGGTTGGATCCATGGCTGTCGCTAAGACGGCAATGGTGCTCGCCGCGGGCCATGGAGAGCGCATGCGCCCGCTCACCTTGCGAGTGCCGAAGCCGCTCGTGCCCCTTGCCGGACGGCCGCTCATCGACCATGTGCTCGACCGGCTCGCGCTGGCGGGCGTAGAGACGGCGGTCGTCAATGTGCACTACCTCGCCGATCAGCTCGAGGAGTGGCTTTCCCGCCGCCGAGATGCCAAACCGGCGATCGTCATCTCCGACGAGCGCGATCAGCTGCTCGATACGGGCGGGGGTGTGAAGCGGGCGCTGCCCAAGCTCGGGCCTGGGCCCTTCTTCGTCCACAACGCCGATACGGTGTGGAGCGAAGGCGCAAGTCCCGTTCTCGCGCGCATGCTGGGATTGTGGGATCCCGCCACCATGGACTGCCTCTTGCTGCTCGCGCCGCTCGCCTCGAGCATCGGCTATTGGGGGAAAGGCGATTTCGCCATGTCGCCCGACGGGCGTCTGACACGAAGGGGCGAGAGGCAGATCGTCCCCTTCGCCTTTGCCAGCGTCTCGCTCTGCGACGAGCGGCTGTTCGTGGACAGTCCCGACGGACGCTTCTCCTTAAACCTGCTGTGGGACCGGGCACGCGCCAAGGGGCGCCTCTACGGCATGCGGCTCGACGGGCACTGGATACATGTCGGCACTCCGGACGCTTTGGCGGAGGCCGAGACCTGGTTCGAGCACGAAGGTGCCTGACCCCTCAAGCGCGCGCCCGCGGCTCTACACCATCCCGCCCTCGGCGCCGTTCCTGACCACGCTGGCAAAAGCCGTGCTCAATGGCGATCTGCCTAGTCCAGGCGGCGTCGCGCCGGACCCGCTTACTTTGCCTCGCGCGACGATCTATCTGCCCACGCGCCGCGCCGTCCGGGCCTTGCGCGATGCCTTTCTCGACGCGGCCGGAGGCCGGGCGACGCTGCTTCCCAGCATCCGCGCGCTCGGCGATCCCGACGAGGATGCGGCAATCATCTATGGCGCGGAAGGGAGTGCCGAGGATGGCTTCGCGGGTCCGCTGGCCGCGCCCGCGATCGGCCCGCTGCCGCGGCGGCTCGCGCTGATGCGGTTGATCCTTGCCTGGGGACGTTCGCTTAAAGAGGACCTCGCCGACGCCCCAGGTCTCGGACCGCCACCGCTTGCCTCCACGCCGGCGCAAGCCTCCTACCTTGCCGCCGATCTTGCCAACCTCATGGACTTCATCGAAAGCGTGGAGGTCGATCTTGCGGCATTGGAGAGCCTCGTGCCGGAGGCTCACGCCGCGCATTGGCAAATCACCGTCGACTTCCTCAAGATCGTGACCGAGCACTGGCCGGACTATATGCGGGACAATGGTCTTGTCTCACCGGCCGCGCGGCAGAATGCCTTGATGGCGCTCCAAGCCGCGCGGCTTGCCAGCAATCCCCCTGCGGGGCCGGTGATTGCCGCGGGCTCCACGGGAACCGTGCCGGCCACCGCGCACCTGCTTGAAGTCATCGCGTCGCTGCCGAACGGCGCCGTGGTGCTGCCGGGCCTCGATATCTCGCTCGATGAGGACAGCTGGGCAAGCCTGGCCAAGCATCCCGAGCACCCGCAAGCCGGCATGGCCGAGCTGCTCGCCAAGCTCGGGCTCGCGCGCGCCGATGTTGCCTATGTTCCCGGCAGCGAGCCCAGCTCTGCCCAACGCTCGCGTCTCGGCTTTGTCAGCGAGGTGCTGCGCCCCGCCGACAACACCGATCGCTGGCAGCACTTCCTGGAGGCCGAGGCGGCGGGGCCGGAGGGCAACCCCGCAGGCTTGGAGAGCGCCCTTGCCGGCATCAAGATGCTCGAGGCACCCACGGCCCATGACGAGGCCGAGGCCATCGCCCTCATTCTCAGATCCGTGATCGAGACTCCGGACAGGACGGCCGCTTTGGTGACGCCGGACCGGACGCTCGCCCGGCGCGTGGCGGCCCGGCTCAAAAGCTTCAATTTGGTGATCGACGATTCGGCCGGCGTGCCGGTCGCGCGCACGGTCCCCGGCGCCTTTCTCGATCTCGTCTTGAGCGCGGCGGAAAGCGACTTCGCGGCGCCCGAGCTGATGGCCTTGCTCAAGCATCCGCTCACGCGGCTCGGGCGGCGCCCGGCCGACATCAGACGGGCCGCCCGCGCGCTCGAGCGAGGCGCCTTCCGCGATATCTATATCGGGCAGGGCCTCGCCGGCGTGACCGAGGCGCTCCGCGCCGCGCGAGGGGATGACACGCGCCGCCGCCGGCCCATCACTGAGGATGAGCATCGGGCGGCTATGCGGCTGGTCGAGGACCTAGAAGCCGCATTCGCGCCGCTCGCGGCGCTCTTTGCCGATCAATCCCCCCATCAAGCCGCGCGCCTCGCCGAGGCCCATAGCGCTGCTGCAGAGGCGCTTGCACGCGACGAGACCGGCTCGTCGTCGGGCCTCTGGCAAGGAGACGCCGGAGAAGCTCTGTCCGTAGGGTTTGCCGAGCTGATCGCGGAAGGAAGCGGACTCAAACTCAGCGCCGCGGACTACGGCGCCTTCTATCGCAGCCTGCTTGCGGGCCGGATGGCGCGGCCGCGTGGGCCAGCCCATCCCCGCCTCTTCATCTGGGGCCCGCTCGAAGCCCGCCTGCAGCAGCCCGATGTGGTGATCCTGGGCAGCCTCAATGAAGGCGTCTGGCCGCGGCCGCAAGAGGCGAGCCCCTGGCTCAGCCGTCCCATGGCGGAGGCGCTGGGGCTGCCGGCGCCAGAGCGGCGCATCGGCCTTTCCGCGCACGATTTCGCGCAAGCTTTAAGCGCGCCCCTCGTCTATCTCAGCCGCGCGGTGAAGGTCGACGGCGTGCCGACCGTGCCCTCGCGCTGGCTGCAACGGCTCTTGGCGCTGGTCGACGCCGCAGGCCACAAGATCGCGCCGGAGCAGCCCTTCGTCGCATGGGCAAGGACACGCGACGCGGTGCCGGTCTTCGCGCCGGCCGCGCCGCCCAAGCCCTGCCCTCCTGTCGACGCAAGGCCGCGCCGGCTCAGCGCCACGCGTATCGAGCGCATGCTCGCCAATCCTTACGAGATCTTCGCCCGCGACATTTTGAAGTTGGAGCCGCTGAAACCGCTGGGCGCCCTGCCCCATGCAGCGCTCCGCGGTCAGATCGTCCATCACGCGCTGCACGATTTTGCCCTCCGGCATCCCGACACCTTTCCGGACGATATTGCCGCGGAGCTCATCGCCAGCGCCGACACGCTCTTTGCCGCGCTCGGCGGCTCCCCCCGCGTCGAGGCGTTCTGGCGGCCGCATTTCGAGCGCTTCGCGCGCTGGTTCGCGGCAACGGAGCCCGCGCGGCGCTTGGGCATCGTCAAGGTCGAGGCGGAGGTCGAGGGCGGTTTGGATCTCGCCGTCGCCGGCGGCTTCCGGCTGACGGGCCGCGCCGACCGCATCGACCTTTGCGAGGACGGCGGCGTCCTCATCTACGACTATAAGACCGGCAGGCCGCCGCCCCCGAAACATGTCGACACGCTGTTCGCCCCGCAGCTTCCCCTCGAAGCGGCGATGGCCATTGGAGGCGGCTTCGGCGCGCTCGGGGCTCGTGAGGTCCGGGCCTTGCGCTATATCCACGCCTCGGGGCGCCGCGACGGCGGCCAGGAGCAGGCCGCCGCGACCGCGGCTCCGGCGCAACTTGCGGTGAAGGCTCTCGCAGGGCTCTTGAAGCTCATCGAGCGCTTCGCTCGCGCCGATACGCCTTATGAGGTTAAACGCCGCCCTGGCCCCGCCTTCCGCCGCGTCTACGATTATGACGAATACGAGCACCTCGCCCGCAGCCAGGAGTGGCTCACGCAAGAGGCCGAGGAGGACTGGCGATGAGCGCGCGCACCCTCCCCCACGCCGCGGACGCGAACCAGGCGTGCGCCTCCGACCCCACCGCATCGGCCTGGGTCTCGGCCAATGCCGGCACCGGCAAGACCGAGGTGCTGGTCAAGCGCGGGCTTAGGCTCCTGCTCGCAGGCTCACGGCCGGAAAGCATCCTCTGCCTCACCTACACCAAGATGGCGGCCGCCGAGATGCAGAACCGGCTGCTCAAGGAGCTCGCCTTCTGGGCCACGATCGAGACCGGGGATTTGCGCCAAAGACTCGCCACCCTCATCGGCGAAGAGCCCGATGAGACGGATATCCGGTCCGCCCGGCACCTCTTCGTGCGCACGCTGGAGGCCAAAGGCGGGCTCAAGATCTACACCATTCACGGCTTCTGCGAGCGGCTGTTGCAGCGCTTTCCGCTCGAGGCGGATGTCACGCCGCAATTCACCGTTCTCGATGAGACCGGCGCCGCGCGGCTCCGGCAGCAGGCCTTCGACGCCACCATGGCGCGCGCCGCCCTACGGCGGGACGGCCCGCTCGGCCGGGCGCTCTCCAAGATCGTCGCCGTTACGGGAGAGGACTATTTCCGCCAGGTGGTGGATGCGGTTCTCGGCAAGCGCGGCGAGCTTGCCCGCATTTTCGCGCTCCACGAGAGCGCGGCCGATTGGGCCGAAGCCGAGACCGAGAGCTTGAAGCGCCTCTTCGGGATTGAAGGAGGCGAGACCGAAGAAACGCTGACCGAAGCGCTTGCAGGCATCCTTGGCGACGACGCGATCGAGGACCTGCTTGACGCGCTGCAGACCGGGGCGGCCACCGGCGACGATCAGAGGCTGAAAGCGGGCTTGCAGGCCGCCAGAGCGTCGACCGGCGCCCCGCGCGCCGCCGCGATGAGACGCATCTTTCTCACCGACAAGCTTGAGCCGCGGCAAAGGCTCTGCAGCAAAGCGTTGCAGCAGGCCGAGCCTGCCCTTTGCGCCATGCTCGACGCGGCCCAAGCGCGCTTCGCCGCGCTCGACCTCAAACGCGCGCAACTCGCTTGCGCCGAGGCAAGCGGCGCCGTGCTTCTGCTCGCCGATCAAATCCAGAGCGACTATGCCCGGGCCAAGCGGATGCAAGCCGTGCTCGATTATGACGACCTCATCCTCAAAGCGCAGGCGCTCCTCTCCCGCGCTGGCGCCGCTTCCTGGGTGCTCTACAAAATCGACGGCGGCATCGACCACATCCTCGTTGACGAGGCGCAGGACACGAACCCCGATCAGTGGTCCATCATCGAGCGGCTGGCCGAGGAGTTCTTCGCTGGGGAAGGCGCCAACGAGAAGCTCCGCACACTGTTTGCGGTCGGCGACGAGAAACAGTCGATCTACAGCTTCCAGGGTGCCGACCCCGCCCGCTTCGGCGCCACGGGGCGCGCCTTTCGCGCCAAGGCGCGGGCCGCGCACCTTGCCTGGAACGAGGTGCCGCTCACCCTTTCCTTCCGCTCGACCGAGCCCGTACTGCAAGCCGTCGATGCGGTGTTCGGCAAGCGTCCGGCGGCCGACGGTCTCACTTGGGGAGAGACCGCCGTCATCGAGCATCACGCCTTCCGCAAAGGGCAAGCGGGCCTGGTCGAGCTCTGGCAGGTCGAAACGGAGACGAGACCTGAGCCCGCAGCGGCCTTCGAGCCGTGGAACGAGAAGGCCGCCACCCTCCGCGCCGTCGAGGCGCTCTGCCAACGTATCGCCGGACAGATCAAGGCTTGGCTCGACAGAGGCGAAGAGCTCGCCTCGGAAGGCCGCAAAGTGAGGCCCGGCGATATCCTGATCCTGGTCCGCCGCCGTGATCCCCTTACCGCGCCGATGATCCGTGCGCTGAAGCGCGCGCGCGTTCCGGTCGCCGGCGCCGACCGCATGCGGCTCCTGCAGCAGATCGCGGTCAGGGACCTCGTGGCTCTCGCCGACGTCCTGCTGATGCCGGAGGACGACCTCGCTTTGGCCATCGTGCTGAAGAGCCCGTTGTTCGGGCTCGATGACGACGCTCTGTTCGATCTCGCTTATCGGCGGCGATCGTCGCTGTGGGCGGCGCTCAAGGCCAAAGCCAGCGAAGACCCGCGCTTCGCGGAAGCCACTGATCAACTCGCACGCTGGCTGTCGCGTGCCGACCTCGCGCCGCCTTACGAGTTCTTCCTAGAGCTGCTCGGAGAGGACGGGCAGAAGATGCGGAAAAGGCTGCTGACCCGGCTTGGGCCGGAGGCCGCCGAGGCGCTCGATGAATTTCTCGACCTTGCCCTCGCCTATGACCGGGAAGCGGCGCCCTCGCTGCAGGGCTTCGTCAACCAGCTTCGCTTGAGCGACATCGAGATCAAGCGCGACATGGAGCAGGAGCGGGACGAGGTCCGCATCATGACCGTGCATGGCGCGAAGGGCCTGCAGGCGCCGATCGTCTTCCTGCCCGACACCTGCATGCTGCCGCGGCGGCAGGGAGCGAGCATCTATTCGCTGCCACGGCTCGACACACCGCCTGGCGAGGTCGGTCATCTGGTCTGGCCGGCCGGGGGCACAACCCTCGCCCCGATCGAGGAGGCGAAGGCCGTCGCGCGCAAGGTCGAGACGGACGAGTATCACCGGCTCCTCTACGTCGCCATGACCAGGGCGCGAGACCGGCTCTATGTGTGCGGCTGGAGCGGGAAGGAGCAAGAGCAGGCGAGCTGGTACGATCTCGTGCGGCAGGGGCTGCAAGGCTTGCTCACCGAAGCCACCGGTCATGGCGGGATCACCGTGCAGCGGCTAACGAGCGAACAGGCGGTCGCGGTGGAGAAGGCCGCCGCGAGCGAGGTCCAGACCGAAGCAACGAATTTACCCGATTGGGCGGCGACCCCGGCCGCGCCGGAGCGGCCCCGGCTTGCACTCGTGCCGTCGCGGCTCGGGCCACAACTCGGTGAGGGTGAGGAGATTGCGGCGGAGCAGCCTCCGCTTGGTCCGAAGGCTCTTGCCGAGAACGCGCGTTTCGCGCGTGGGCGACTCGTGCACACCCTCTTACAATATCTGCCGGAGGTGGGGCCCGCCGACCAGGAGCGCGCGGCGCGCGCCTTCGTCGCCGCTCGCGGCCCTGCCCTGTCCGAGGCGATGCGCGAGGAGATCGTCGCCGAGACGCTCGCCATCGTCCAAGACCCCAGCTTCGGGGCTCTCTTCGCGCCGGGAAGCCTGGGCGAGGTTCCGCTCGTGGCGAGGCTCGGCGAAGGCGAAGGCGCTTTAGAGCTATCCGGCCAAATCGACCGCCTCGCGGTCTTGGACGATGCCCTGCTTATCCTCGACTACAAGACCAACCGGCCGCCGCCCTTGGCGCCGGAGCAGGTCGCGCCGGGCTATATCGCTCAGCTCGCGGCCTATCGCTCGGGCTTGCGGGCGCTGTTCCCGGATCGGGCTTTAAGGGCGGCGATCGTCTGGACCGACGGCCCGAAACTCATGGAGATCCCATCGACTCTACTTGATAAAGCGGAGCGCCGCATCTTGGAGCGGAGCCCTAGCCTTGACGTGGGAGGGGTGCGCACCTAGGTTCCAAGCGACGACAAGACCGGCCATTTGGGGCTCAAATGCCGGCGATCTAGGAGAAGCAAATGGCAACTTCGACTGTTTCCGACGACACCTTCGAGGCCGACGTGTTGAAGTCGTCCACCCCGGTGGTCGTAGACTTCTGGGCCGAGTGGTGCGGCCCTTGCCGGCAGATTGCGCCAGCGCTCGAGGAGATCGCCAGGGAGCTCCACGGCAAGGTCAAGATCGTCAAGCTCAACATCGACGAGAATCAGCGCACGCCGTCGCGCTACAATGTGCGCGCCATTCCGACCTTGATGATCTTCAAGGATGGACAGCTCGCGGCGACGCAGACCGGTGCGCTGCCCAAGAACCGGCTTGCCGACTGGATCAGCGGCACGATCGGCGTGGCCGCAGCCTGAGGCCGACTGAGGTTTGGTCATGGCCGGGCTTTTCCCGGCCATTCAGGTCTTCATTTGCCGGACGCTGAAATTCCTGGATGCCTGCATGGGCATGACGATTTTATTTGCGCCGATCCTGCGCTAACCGTGCAGCTTGAGCACGTGACCCGCCAGATAGAGCGAGCCGCAAATGAGCACGCGTCCCGGACGCCGCAACGCCGCCCGGGACTGCAGCAGCGCATGCGGGACGCTGTTGGCGGCCGTGACCTCGAAACCCTCGCTGGAGGCTATCTCGGCCAGCGCCTCGGCTGAGAAGGCATTCGCTTCGTTGGGGACCGGCACCGTATAAACGCGCTCGATGAGGCCCTTGAACGGGGCGATGAAGGCGTGCGCGTCCTTCGTCTCCATCATGCCCCAGATGAGATGAACGGCGCGCGGCACGCGCTCCTCAAATTCTGCCAGCGCGTGCGCGATAGCCTGCCCACCGGCGGCATTGTGCCCGCCATCGAGCCAGATCTCGGTGCCCTCGCCGACGTAAGCATAGAGCGCGCCCGCCGGCAGACGCTCGAGCCGCGCCGGCCATTCGGCGTGGGTCAGCCCCCGTTTGAGCGCGTCTACGGTCAGGTCGTCCCCGAAGGCGACGCTGGCGGTGGCGATGGCCGCGCCCGCATTGTCGATCTGATGCCGCCCGTTGAGACGCGGCAAGGGCAGGTCGATGAGCCGCGACGCGGTCTGAAAAATCAACCTCCGGTGCTGCTCGAACACATCCCAATCGCACCCAAAGACATGCAACGGAGCGTCGACCGCCTCGGCTCTGGCCTTGATCACCTGGAGCGCCTCCGCCTCCTGGCGCGCCACGATGCAAGGGACGCCTGGCTTGAGGATGCCGGCCTTCTCGCCGGCGATGGACGCGAGCGTGTTGCCGAGAAAGGAGACGTGGTCGATGGAGATGGGCGTGATCGCGGTGGCCAGCGGCTTGTCGATGACGTTGGTGGCGTCGAGCCGTCCGCCCAAGCCGGTTTCGAGCAGCAGGAGATCGGCCGGATTTTCCGCGAAGCCAAGGAAGGCGGCAGCGGTGGTGATCTCGAACAGCGTGATCAGCTCGCCGGCATTGGCGGCCTCGGCGCGGGCAAGGCACTCGACGAGCCTATCTTCTGCAATCGGTGCAGCGCCCTCCGGACCTGCCAGCACGATGCGCTCGTGGAAGTTGACGAGGTGCGGCGAGGTATAGACATGCACGCGTCGCCCGAGCGCCTCGGCAATGGCGCGGACAAAGGCGATCAGCGAGCCCTTTCCATTGGTGCCGGCGACATGGACCACCGGCGGCAGGCGGCGCTCGGGATGGTCGAGCGCCGCAAGCAGGCGCTCGATGCGCCCGAGCGACAGGTCGATCGATTGCGGGTGCAGCGCCTTCAAGCGCTCGAGCAGGGTGGTCGAGGCCGAGACCGAGGGCAGTGGCGAGCGACCCTCGTCGCTGTGGGGCAAATTGGTCAAGGGGACGGCCCTTAGGCGTTACGCGGCGGCTGGGGATGGGCACCGGTGTCGAGACTGTTGCTCATGGCATCATCGTCGTCCTCGATCTCGATATCGACGATGTCGCCGTCGAGCCTCGCGATCGTGGAGATCGGCGCCTGGTGTGAGTTGACGCCATCGTGGTGATCGGGAAGCGCGATCTCGCGTCCTGGCTGAGGATGGGTAAGCAATCGGCAGATGCGGGCGAGCGTGCCGCGCAGAGCGTGGCGATGCACCACCATGTCGACCATGCCGTGGTCGAAGAGATATTCGGCGCGCTGGAAGCCGTTGGGGAGCTGCTCGCGGATGGTTTGCTCGATGACCCTGGGGCCGGCGAAGCCGATCAGGGCGCCGGGCTCAGCGATATGGATGTCGCCAAGCATGGCGTAGGAGGCGGTCACGCCGCCGGTCGTCGGATGGGTCAGCACGACGATGTAGGGAAGCTTCGCTTCGCGTAGCTCCTGCACCGCGACGGTGGTGCGGGGCATCTGCATCAGGGAGAGAATGCCTTCCTGCATGCGCGCCCCGCCCGAGGCCGCAAACAGGATGAACGGCGTCTCGCGCTTTACCGCCATGCGCATGCCTGCGATCACCGCTTCGCCCGCGGCGGTGCCGAGCGAGCCGCCGAGGAAATCGAAGTCCTGCACCGCGGCGACGATCCTATCGCCCTCGAGCCGGCCGGCTCCGACGAGTACGGCATCGGCGAGACCGGTCTTGCTGCGGGCGTCCTTGAGCCTGTCGGTATAACGGCGCTCGTCGCGGAATTTGAGCGGGTCCAGCGGGACTTCTGGCAGGGGCACCGCCTCGTATTCGCCGCCGTCGAACAGGCTTTTGAGCCGGGCGCCTGCCGAGACCCGCATGTGGTAATTGGAGCCCGGCACCACGAACTGGTTGGCCTCGAGGTCCTTGTAATAGATCATCTGCCCCGTCTCGGGGCACTTCACCCAGAGATTGTCCGGCATCTCCTTCTTGCGAAGGATGCTCCGGATCTTGGGCCTCACGACATTGTTGATCCAGTTCACGGGTCTACCGAACTCTCAAAGAAGCAATCACTTAAACCGCAAATGGCGCCTAAAGCGCGGCAGCAGCGGCCGGCTTCCGCAAGGTCGATGCAAGCTGCTCGACGAGGACCAGCACTTTGCGGCCGGTCTCCGGCGTCGCTTTGCCCTCGGCGTCGAGACTTTGAGCGATCGCCGTGACCAGCGCCGAGCCTACCACCACGCCCTCGGCGAGCTTCGCGATCGCGCTCACCTGCTCCTTCGTCGTGACGCCGAAGCCGACGGCGATGGGCAGCTCGGTCTTAGCCTTGATGCGCCCGACATGGGCCGCGACATCGGACAGGTCAGGTGCCGCCGTTCCGGTGATCCCCGCGATCGACACGTAATAAACGAAGCCCGACGTATTGGCGAGCACCGTGGGCAGCCGCTTGGCGTCGGTCGTGGGCGTGGCCAGGCGAATGAAATTGAGGCCGGCCTTCCGCGCCGGCGGGCGAAGCTCGGCATCTTCCTCAGGCGGCATGTCCACCACGATCAATCCATCCACTCCGGCCGCGACCGCATCCTTCAGGAACCGGTCGACGCCATACACATATATGGGGTTGTAATAGCCCATTAGCACGATGGGCGTGGCGTCATCCTGGCCGCGGAAGGCCTTAACCATGGCAAGCGTCTTGACCATGGTCTGGCCAGCTTTCAGCGCCCGCTGGGAGGAGGCCTGAATCGCGGGCCCGTCGGCCATGGGGTCGGAGAAGGGCATGCCGAGCTCGATGATGTCCGCGCCGGCCTTGGCCAAACCATTGAGCAGTGTCAAAGAGATTTCGTAGTCCGGGTCGCCGGCGGTGATGAACGCGACGAGCCCCGCACGGCCCGCGCGCTTCAGCTCCGCGAATCTTTCGTCGATGCGCGTCACTATCACATCTCCATGTGAAGATGGTCGGCGACGGCGAAGATGTCCTTGTCGCCCCGCCCGCACATATTCATCACCAAGAGATTGTCGCGCGGCAGCTTGGGCGCGAGCTTCTTGACGTAAGCGAGCGCGTGACTTGGCTCGAGCGCCGGGATGATGCCTTCGAGCCGCGTGCAGAGCTGGAAGGCGTCGAGCGCTTCCTTGTCCGTCACGGCGACGTAGTTCACACGGCCTGAATCCTTGAGCCAGGAATGCTCCGGACCGACGCCTGGATAGTCGAGGCCGGCCGAGATGGAATGGCCTTCGAGGATCTGGCCGTCGTCATTCTGCAAGAGGTAGGTGCGGTTGCCATGCAGCACGCCGGGCGAACCACCGGTCATGGAGGCGGCATGGCCGTTCGTCACGTCGAGGCCATAGCCTCCGGCCTCCACCCCGTACAGTGCCACGGACGGATCGTCGAGGAAGGGGTGGAACAGGCCCATGGCGTTGGAGCCGCCGCCGATGCAGGCGACGAGCGTATCGGGAAGGCGTCCCTCGCGCTCGAGCATCTGCTCGCGGGTCTCGCGTCCGATCACCGATTGGAAATCGCGCACCATGGCCGGATAGGGATGCGGACCCGCCACGGTGCCGATGATGTAGAAGGTGTCGCGCACATTGGCGACCCAGTCACGCAAGGCATCGTTCATGGCGTCTTTCAGCGTGCCGGAGCCCGAGGTGACGGGACGGACCTCGGCGCCGAGCAGCTTCATGCGGAACACGTTCGGCCGCTGCCGCTTGATGTCGGTGGCGCCCATATAGACGACGCAAGGCAGCCCGAAGCGCGCGGCGACGGTGGCCACTGCCACGCCATGCTGGCCGGCGCCGGTCTCGGCAATGATGCGCGTCTTGCCCATGCGCCGGGCGAGCTGGATCTGCCCTAAGCAGTTGTTGATCTTGTGGGAGCCGGTGTGGTTGAGCTCATCGCGCTTGAAATAGACCTTCGCCCCGCCAAGCTGCTCGGTGAGGCGCTCGGCGAAATAAAGCGGGCTCGGCCTTCCCGCATAATGCTGAAGCAGAGCGTCGAGCTCGGCCTGGAAGGACGGATCGGCCTTGGCTTGCGTGTAGGCCTGCTCCAGATCGAGGATCAGCGGCATCAGCGTCTCGGCCACGAAGCGCCCGCCATAAAGGCCGAAATGGCCGCGCTCGTCGGGCCCGGTGCGAAAGCTGTTCCAGGGCGTCTGATCGGTTCTCGCGCTCATGATGCTCTGGCCTTTGCGCGCCGCCGCCTAGACTTTGCCGCCTGAATGAATCGGCGCACGAGACCGGGATCCTTCTCGCCCGGCGTCCGCTCGATGCCTGAGGACACATCGACCATGGAGGCGCCGGTCAGGGCCAGGGCCTCCCCGACATTGTCGGGGTTGAGGCCGCCCGAAAGGGCAAAAGACTTGCCCGCCGAGAGGCCGCAAAGCACCTGCCAGTCGAAGGTCACGCCGTTGCCGCCGGGGAGAGCCGCGGCCGGAGGGGCCTTGGCATCGAACAGGATCAGATCGGCGTTTCCCTGATAGAGGACGGCGCTGGCAATATCCTCGGCGCGCGAGACGCCGATGGCCTTGATCACGGGCAGGCGCGCGCGCGCCTTGATCTCCGCCACGCGCTCCGGCGTCTCCCTGCCGTGAAGTTGCAGGACGTTGGGCCGAACCTTGTCCAGGATTCGGTCGATCAGCGCGTCATCGGGATCGACTAGAACGGCGACGGTCTTGATCCTTCCGGACGCGGCTTCAACCAGGGGCCCGGCATCTTCCGGCGCCAGATAGCGCGGGCTCAGCGGAAAGAAGACGAGGCCGACATAATCGGCGCCGGCCTCCGCCGCGACTTCAATGATCGCGGGGGTCCGCACGCCGCAAATTTTCACCTTCACCGGCACCTTGACGCACTCTTAAGAATGAGGGGTATAGGGGCTCTAGCAAAGAGCCCACGCGGGCGCCACCCTATGCAATCCGGGCGCTCAAGTCCACCGCACTGCAACAAATACCTCCCTGCCCAGGGCCGTCATCAGCTGCGGCGCGCATGAAAGACGCCGCGCGGCGTGATGGCGGGTTTGTGCTTGACGAGGTCGAAAATGGTCCATTTCCTGGGAATCGGCGTGGGGGTGAAGGCGATCGTCTTGAACCCCAAATCGCGCAGCAAGGCCTCGACGCAAAGCCGGTTCGGACCCCACCAATTGCTCGGATCCTGCTTCAGTTCGGCGCCAGGGTAGAAAACCATCACCGGCCGCGGAACCGAAATGGCGTCAAGGTCCGTCTCCACGACTAGCACATCGGTGCAGACGCTCGCGGCGCGCTCGAGCGCGAGCAGCGGGTGCCTCGCGTAATAGAGCACGCCGGTGAACAGAACGAAATCGAAGGTTCCAACCGTGGACGGCGAAATGTCGTAGATGTCGATGTCCTGCACCTCGAGCGCCGGCGCCAGGCGCTCATGCACGAGGTCGAAGGCCCGCGACTCCATTGCGTGTGCCAGACGTAGTGGTCGGTCGACAGCACCCGCGCGGCGGCCCGGCGGAGCGCTTCGTCGCCGAAATAGCCGTCCCAGTATCCGATATCGAGAACGGTCCGGCCCTTCGGGGACAGGCTGAAATAGCTGTCGGCCTTTGCCTTCAGCACCGCGCTCGTGCGGTGCCTCGGGCTCGCGACCCCGTCGCCGAAATCGATGGTATGGAACCAATCATATCGATTGATCCAGTCGAGGAGCTCAGCCTTGGCGTCCATGCTCTAATCCCGCGGGGAGACGAACCCGCCGCGGTCTTGCCTCCGAGCCCTCAAGCTCCCTCTCGAGCCTGTCGGCTTGGCGGCGCCAAGTGGACGCCTCGCGGGCTTCGACCCTGGCCGTGCGCCGCCATTTGCCCTGGTCGAGCCAGGTTGCAAACCCGCCGACGATCAGCCCGAGACCGAAGGCGCCGAGCAGGAACAGGAACAGCGGCGCCTCGATGCCGAAGCCCGCATCCCCATCGAATGGATTGAGGCCGAGCGTCACAGTCTTGCGATTGACGACGGCGAGCGCCACGAGCATCACGCCCAAAAACACGATGAGAAGGCCTGCGACGAGCTTGCGCATCACGGCCGCTCCATGAGGCTCAAGGCGAGAGCCCCGCGCCTCTAGCTATCCTCGCGGTTCAGGCGCTCGCGGAGTTCCTTGCCGGTCTTGAAGAAGGGCACGAATTTATCCTCGACGAAGACAGTGTCTCCAGTGCGTGGATTGCGCCCTTGCCGCGCGGCGCGGTGCTTCACCGTGAAGGCACCAAAGCCGCGAAGCTCGACCCGGTCGCCGCGCGCCAACGCTCCCGTGATCTCGTCGAGCACGATGTTGATGATGCGCTCGACGTCGCGCTGGAAAAGATGCGGGTTGGCCGCTGCCACCCGCTGAATCAATTCGGACTTGATCATGATAGGCCCCACCTCGCCGGCGGGCTGGCCGGCAGTAGCCCCCAGCTAGCTACCTGCAGCGTGCCAAAGAGAAACCAGACCGTCAAGCTTAAGCCCCGAAGATAATTGAGCGAATAGGGACGCGATTTTCTCGCCCGGGACGCCCAGACTGAAGGCAATCGAGCCGAACAGCCAGCTCAAGATGCCGCCGCTTTCGGTCTTGGGCTTCCAGTCGACGATGGAAAGTCCGGGGCTGACGTCGCGCTCCTTCTGCAGCCAGGTCTTGGCCGCTTTCTCGTTGCCGATCTCGTCCACGAGCTTGAACGCCAAGGCTTGGCGCCCGGAATAGACGCGCCCGTCGGTCAAGCCCGGGACCGCCTCAGGGTCGATCTGACGGCGCTTGCCAACGAGGTCGACGAACCAGACCTTAGCCTCCTGCACCATCTCCTCGGCCAGCGCGCGGCCTTTCTCGTCGGTGGGCTCAAAGGGGTTCGGCACGGCCTTCAAGGGGCCGCTCTTGATCTCCTCGACCTTGACCCCGAGCGTGTGCATGAGCTCCGTCAAATCGGCCCATTGGAAGATCACGCCGACCGATCCCGTGATGGTGTTGCCGTAGACGAAGATGCGGTCGGTGGCGAGCGCCACGATATAGGCCGCGGAGGTGGCGAGCGTGCCGCAGACCGCAACCACCGGCTTCTTCTCGGCAAGGCGGCGAATGGCGTCGTACATGGCTTCGCCGCCCGTGGTGGTGCCGCCAGGGCTGTTGATGTCGAGGATCACTGCCTTGACTCGGTCGGACTTGCCTACCTTGTCGAGGAGATCGAGCATGTTCTGATCGTCGGTGATGATGCCGCTGATCGACACGCGCGCGATATGAGGCAGGATGCCGGCGGAACTCACCATCTGCCGGTTGCCGAGCATCAGCGCGGCAATAAAAAGCAAGGCGAAGACCACGGCGCCGAACCGCCACAGGCTGAGCCTCCGCCTGAGACGGCGGCGGTCGATCACGGTTTCGGCTTCCAGCACGTTTCGATCTCTCTCAGATCAAGAACCCTGGAGATGTGCGAAGGCTCGACGACGCGGAGCTTGGCCCGGTCGCTCATTCCTCGAAGTCGGCGTCGGCCTCCGCCTTAGCCTCGCCCTTGGCGGCCCGGCTCTTGCGCTTGGGCTTTTCGACGGCCTCGTCGGTGTCTTCCTCCTTGGCCTTGTTCAGGGCGGCGCCAAGGATGTCGCCGAGCGAAGCGCCACTATCGGTCGAGCCATATTGGGCGACGGCCTCTTTCTCCTCGGCGATTTCAAGCGCCTTGATCGATACCGAGACCTTGCGGGCCTTGGCGTCGACCTGGGTCACCACGGCATCGAACTTCTCGCCAACGCCGAAGCGATCGGGCCGCTGCTCGGAGCGGTCGCGGCTCAAATCGGAGCGGCGGATGAAGCTTGTGAGGTCGTGGGCAAGAAGCTTGACGTCCAGCCCGCCGTCCTTGACGGCCAGGACCTCGCAGGTCACCCGCATGCCCTTTTTGAGCTTGGCGCTGGGCGCGCCCGAGGCGAATGGATCGGGCGTGAGCTGCTTGATGCCGAGACTGATGCGCTCCTTCTCGGAATCGGCTTCCAGCACCACGGCCTTGGCGGCGTCGCCCTTGTTATAGTCCTTGAGCGCGTCCTCCCCAGACTTGGTCCAGTCCAGGTCCGACAGATGCACCATGCCGTCGATGCCGCCGTCCAGCCCGATGAACAGACCAAACTCGGTGATGTTGCGGATCTGGCCCTCGATGATGCTGCCGGGCGGATGATTGGCGGCAAATGCGGTCCAGGGATTCTCCTGGGTCTGCTTGAGGCCGAGCGAGATGCGGCGCTTGTCGGGATCGACCTCCAGCACCTGAACCTCGACCTCCTGGCTCGTCGAGATGATCTTGCCGGGATGGATGTTCTTCTTGGTCCAGCTCATCTCCGAGACGTGGATCAGGCCTTCCACGCCGGGCTCGAGCTCGACGAAGGCGCCATAGTCGGTGATGTTGGTGACCGTCCCCTTCAGCCTCGAGCCGACCGGGTATTTGGCGGCGATGCCCTGCCAGGGATCGGCCTCGAGCTGCTTGATGCCCAGGCTGATACGTTGGGTCTCTGGATTGATGCGGATGATCTGCACCTTGACGGTGTCGCCGACCGAGACGATCTCGCTCGGATGGGCCACTCGCCTCCATGCCATGTCGGTGACGTGCAGGAGCCCGTCGATTCCGCCGAGATCGATGAAGGCGCCATAGTCGGTGATATTCTTCACCACGCCGTCGATGACCTGGCCCTCTTCGAGCCGCGCCACGATCTCGCTGCGCTTCTCGGCTCTCGTTTCCTCGAGCACCGAACGGCGCGAGACCACGATGTTGCCGCGGCGGCGATCCATCTTCAGGATCTGGAAGGGCTGCGGCACGTTCATCAGGGGAGACACGTCGCGGATCGGGCGAATGTCGACCTGGCTGCCTGGGAGGAAGGCCACGGCGCCGTCGAGATCAACGGTGAAGCCGCCCTTGACGCGGTTGAAGATCACGCCCTCGACGCGCTCGCCGGCCTTGTACCTCTCCTCGAGCCGCGTCCAGCTTTCCTCGCGCCGGGCCTTCTCGCGCGACAGCACGGCTTCGCCCATCGAGTTCTCGACGCGCTCGAGATAGACGTCGACCTCGTCGCCGACGGAAAGGTCGGCTGGCCGGCCGGAGATGCCGAATTCCTTCAACGGGATGCGGCCTTCGGTCTTGAGACCGACGTCGATCACCGCAACGTCCTTCTCGATCGCGACGATCGTGCCCTTGATGACGCTGCCTTCCTGCAGTGCAGTTCCCGACAGCGTCTCCTCGAGCAGGGCTGCGAACTCGTCGTGGCTCGGATGGCTCAAGCTAGCTTGCGGTTGGTTCATCAAAACTCCCGGTCCCTTCCAATCGTAATGGCCGTCTCCAATGCCGACGCGGTATGGTTCGCGAAAGCGCCGAGGCAAGCGCGTTCATGGCTGCCTACTGCCTGAGGTCTACCGCCAGCATTTCGCGGAAAACATCGGAATGGAGTGCCAATGCGAAAGGGGCTCGACCTTACGAGGCGTACCCTGCACGGCCCATCGCAGCGTCGATCAGATCGATGGCAGCCCTGAATGCCGCGTCTATATCCAAATTCGTGGTGTCGAGCAAGTGCGCGTCGGGGGCTTGGCGCAAGGGCGCCGCGGCGCGCCCGGCATCCCGCTCGTCGCGGCGCCGGATGTCGGAGAGCACCTCGGCCTCTCCGATCGCCATTCCGGCCTGTTTTAGCTCGAGATAGCGCCGGCGGGCGCGCTCTTCTGGCGTTGCCGTGACGAACAGCTTCACTTTGGCCTCGGGGCAGATCACTGTGCCGATGTCGCGGCCATCGAGCACGGCCCCCGGCTTGGCCCCGGCGAAGGTCCGCTGGTAGGCCAGCAGAGCCTGCCGCACCTCCCCATGCTTGGCTACGAGCGAGGCTGCTTCGCCCAGTCCTGGCCCGCGCAGATTGGGATCGCCGAGCGTGGCCGGGTCGAGGGCCGCGGCGCTTGCGGCCGCGGCCTTGGCGTCGGCGGGATCCTTTCCCCTCGCCAGGGCGTCGCGGGCGACCGCGCGGTAGAGCGTGCCGGTGTCGAGATAGGCGAAGCGATAATGGGCGGCAATGAGCTTGCCGAGGGTGCCTTTGCCCGAGGCTGCGGGTCCGTCGATGGCGATGATCATTGGAACTCGGCGCCGAGCTTGCTCATCAGCGGCACGAAGTCGGGAAAGCTCGTCGCGATCATGGCCGTATCGTCGACGGTCACCGGCTTCACGCTTCCGAGCCCAAGGACGAGAAAGGCCATGGCAATGCGGTGGTCCATGTGGGTCTCGATCACGCCGCCGCCCGGCGCCCTCCCCTTGCCCATAACGATCAGGTCGTCGCCCTCGATGCGCGCCTCGACGCCGCAGGCCGCGAGCCCGGCCGCCGTGGCGGCAAGACGATCGCTCTCCTTCACGCGGAGCTCAGACAGGCCCCGCATCTGCGTCTCGCCTAGGGCGAAGGACGCGAGCACCGCGAGCACGGGGTATTCGTCGATCATGCTCGGCGCGCGCATCTGCGGCACGGTCACGCCTTTAAGCGCGCTGGCCCGCACGCGCAAATCGCCGACCGGCTCGCCGCCCTGATGGCGCAAATCGAGGAGCTCGATCTCCGCGCCCATCTCGCGCACGGTCTCAAGGAAGCCGGTGCGCGTCGGGTTCATCAGCACGCCGTCGAGCAGGATCTCGGAGCCGGGACAAATCAGAGCGGCGGCGATGGCGAACGCCGCCGAGCTCGGGTCTCCCGGCACCGCGATGGGCACGCCTTGAAGCTCGGCGTCGCCGGCCACGGTGACGGCGCGGCGACCATCGGCGTCATCCTTGGCGGACAGCTCGGCGCCGAAATGAGCGAGCATGCGCTCGGTATGGTCGCGCGTCGCCAGTGGCTCGACCACCGTGGTACGCCCCGGCGCATGGAGGCCTGCAAGCAGCACTGCCGACTTCACTTGCGCCGACGCCACCGGCAGGTCGTAGCGGATGGGAACGAGATCCGGCGTGCCTCGGATGGTCAGAGGAAGTGTTATGCGCGGCTCGCCCGCGACCGCAAGCCCCATGCGTTGCAGGGGTTTGAGCACGCGCGCCATGGGGCGGCGGCGCAAAGACTCGTCGCCGGTGAAGTGCGCTTCCATGTCGTGGCCCGCGACCACGCCCAGCATCAGCCGGCTCCCGGTGCCGGAATTGCCGAAGTCGAGGGCTTCCGCCGGCGACCGCAATCCGCCGACGCCCTGGCCCATCACCCCGATCGCGCCATTGTCGCGACGGAGCTCCGCGCCGAGCGCCGCCACGGCCCTCGCCGTTGCCATCACATCCTCGGCCTCGAGCAGACCGGTGATGCGGGTGCGACCGGTGGCGAGCGCGCCCAAGATCAGCGCGCGATGCGAGATGGATTTATCGCCCGGCACTCTGATCCTGCCGGTAAGGGCCCGCGTTCGAGTGGCGGTCAGAGGCTGTGACATGGGTCCTTGGATTTGAGGTTCTTGAGGCGGCCGATAGCTTTTGACAGCACCAGGCAAGCGTGGCAATGGGGAGCGAAACCCGAGGCAAAGCATCAAGGAGGGTCAATGTCGAAACCCGTGAGGGGAACCAAGCGCGTCTGCTCAAGCTGCGGGGCGCGGTTCTACGACTTGAGCCGCACGCCGATCATCTGTCCCGTCTGCCAGACGGTCTATCAGGTGACACCGACGCGACGCGGCGAGCGAGCCCCCGCGCCAGAGGTGCGGAAGAAGGTCGAGCCCGAGCTCGAACCCGTAGTGCTCGAACCCGAGACCATCAGCCTTGAGGAGGTCGAAGAGCCCGGAGACGACGTGCCGATCGAGGGAGACGAGGAGATCGTCGATCTTGGCGAGGTCGCGGCTGAAATTCCGGCGGCAGATGACGACAACGCTTTTCTTGAGGTGCCGGAGGGCGACGAGGAGGCCGACGTCTCGGGCATCGTCAGCGGTCCAGGCCAAGGCGAAGAAGGCTAGGAACCACGCGCTCCGGCTGCTGCTGGGCAAGCGCATTTCGCTTGAACGCCGATGCGGACCGACCTAATTCAACAGCCGAAGGCCAGACCCCACCCAGGAGACCCGGTTTCTGGCTTTCGATTTCTGATGTCTGATCCAGGGGCCATAGCTCAGTTGGGAGAGCGCGTGAATGGCATTCACGAGGTCGGCGGTTCGATCCCGCCTGGCTCCACCAAGTTTATCAATGGCTTAGCTATTTGATGCGGAGCCAATAGCGCCGCCCAGTAAGCACATAGTAAGCTCTGGCGAGCGATTTCGCGCCTTCTAGAGCTTCGACGAGAAGCGCGAGCATTTGTGGTGTCGAGATTGCGCGCGGCCTTGCTCGCCACGACCTTGATAGGGGAGCGCCCTCGAATATCCGATGCGCGAGCTTTGCGTCCCGCTTCGGCGGATCGGCTCGCCGAGCACGCCGCATAAGCTCGGGCTCGCGGCGAAGATTGGCTCCATGTCGCTGGCCATGTAATCACGGCAATCGCTCTCTCGAGTCCCTTGCGCTGGGTAAGCGCCGTCTTTGGGTTGTACCCTTACTGCTTAAGCTAGTGGCAGTTCCCAACGGGAAGCCTCGTGAAGACGGTCTTAGGGCGTGGAGGCGCGGGCGGCGCTTCATGCGGCGTGACATTGTTCGTAAGACTAACGTTCTGCTGCAGATTAATCGCGGTCTCTGGGCGAGCGAAGTAATAATCGACTCCATACTGGAATACGACGCGGACGAAGGACAGACCGTAGAACGAGGTCGAGCGAATGACGTCGACACCTGGCGTTGCCGCAGGGCCAACCTCGATCGGAATTGTGTAGTAACGCTCCATCTCCTCGGCCGAGGAGGCCGAGCGCCTGGGCAGTGACCTCATGGCAATATACTTCCGCTTTGGAAGAAATGCAGACGTGTCTCCCGTCCCCACCAATGTCGCAGAAGTGCCATAAGCGGCCATTGGCCCACACCTCCCTTGGCTACAGTCCTCTGCAACCGCCGGACGATCCCGAGCCGAACAGGTTAATGTCTGAAATACCCGGGCAGAGCGGACATGCTCTGCCCGCCTTCTTAAGGCAGCTTCGTGCCA
>Ga0116220_10000082_pt1 | contig 47320 bp, 46 predicted proteins | sample Sb_taG_10_FD_88967 | JGI IMG/M metagenome (GOLD analysis project Ga0116220, IMG submission 88967) | Peat soil microbial communities from Weissenstadt, Germany - Sb_50d_7_NC metaG | ecosystem: Environmental > Terrestrial > Soil > Wetlands > Peat | place: Germany: Weissenstadt | collected 2010-09-21
ATCTCCTACGTCACGATCCCGAAGAAGTGCCCGAAGGGTGGCTGGCCGGTGAAGGTGGAACTGAGCTTCCTCGGCGGCGCGACCGCGGAAGCCTCGTACAAAATGCCGTGCCCCAAGAAGTAGGGGCTCGACTCTCTGGGGCATCTCAACGGGTCGGTGTACGTCCAGTACGCCGACCATGCGCGCTGGGAGTGCGCGCGTGCTGCCGGCGTGTCCGTCGAGGTGCTCCAGGCCGCGGGTGTCGCCCCGGTCAACCTGGAGAGCACCCTGCGGTTTCATCACGAGCTGCGGGCCGGCGATCAGGTCGAGGCCTCATGCACGTTTGCGTGGGGTGAGGGGAAGACTTTCCGGGTCACCCAGGAGGTCCGCCGGGCGGACGACACCCTCGCCGCCGAGGTCTCGAGCGTCTGCGGCGTGATGGATCTCACCGAGCGTAAGCTCGTCCACGACCCCGCCGAGCGCTGGCGCGCACTGGCCAGCGCACCCGAGCTGCTCGGCCTATAAGCAGCAAAGTGGTCTGCGTCGAGGACGTCGATGCCACCAGACGCCGGCCATCTCGGCGATGTCGGGCATTCATGGTCGCCTCCCGTAGGTCTTCATGCCCTCATGCCCTCATGGCCGGCTCTGGTAGCTGGGGGACTCGACGGCACGCCGCGTCTTCTAGAAGATAGGTGCGTCAGCCAGCGCCTGGATTGAGCCGCGCGGCTCGACGGGCGATCTCCTCGGGCGATAGGTCCTCGATGCGCTGGCTGAGCATCCATTGCTGACCGTAGGGGTCGCGCAGGCGCCCGCCCCGCTCGCCGTAGAACTGGTCGGCGAGTGGAAAGACCACCTCGGCGCCGGCGCCGAGCGCGCGCTCCCAGGCGGCGTCGACGTCCTTCCAGTAGGTGGCCATGATCGCGCTGAGCGCCCCACCGAGTGCGGAAGGCGACCGTGCGGGCGCCTCGGTATCGCTCCCCTCGTCGGTGATCATCACGATCGAGTCGCCAATGCGCAGTTCTGCGTGGATGATCCCGCCGTCTGGTCCGGTGAATCGCTCGCCGACCTCCTCGGCCTCGAACGCGCGGCGATAGAACTCGATCGCCTCGGCGCCGCCACGGACGACCAGCCTTGGCGTGACTGTGTGCAGATGCTCGGGGATCGGATCGACGAGTGGCGTATCGCCCGGCTCGCTGGCCTGCTCGGCTTCTGCGAGGCCCGGCTGTTGGTATATGCCGAGGACGTTTCCCGCGGGGTCGCGAAATCGCGCGAGCGTCTCCTGGGCCTCGGGGTCGATCGGCTGCACGATCTCTCCGCCCGCGGCGAGCACCAGGTCAACGGCCGCGGCCGCGTCGGCGACCATGATGTGGATCATCAGACCGGGCTCCGGCGAGGGTGGCCGGCCGCACACCCAGGCGCCGCTCACCTCGTTGACGGTGTCGTCGAATGAGGTCGTACCGTCCCCTCGCTCGCGGATCTGCCAGCCGAACGCCTGGTTGTAGAACTGGGCTGAACGGTCGATGTCCGTGGCGGGGATCTCGATGTAACAGATCTTTCCGCTGGCAAGCGTTGGTGGGTCCGAGGCGGTCACGATCGTCCTCGATCAGATTAGATGACGGCAGACTGCGGCGAGCCTCAGCCCAGCACGAGCTCAGCGGTCGCTCGCGGCGTGGCGTCCCGCCGGAGATGAGCGGTATGGCACGTGTGGTCACAAGCGACTCGCGCCGCTTCACCCCGCCGCCGGAAACCGGATGGCGAGCTCGCGCCAGAGCCGCTCCACGTCCGCCGATCCGAGGGGCCCGTCGCGGCGAGCGAGCTTGGCGACGTGCCGGGGCCCGGCGACCGTGACGCCGTCGATCGTGAGCCGGCTCAGCAGCGGTAGGCCCTCGGCTTTGGGAAAGCACAGCACGCAACGAATTTCCGCCCCACTGAACTGGCTGTCTGTAAGCGCGGCCCGGACGTATTTGGCTTGGCGCTGCACTCCATGCACGAGGTTGGTCTGGTTGCGTCCGTTGATCATTAGCACCTGGCGTTGCCGGGAGAAGAGTCCGCCCATCTTTTGGACGCGCACCTTGCCGCGATGCGTCTTTGCGTCGATTACCGTGATCCCTCCGGGACCGACGGCCAGGTGGTCGATGTTTGCCTGCCCGTGACCGGGAATGCTCCGGTCGTGGAGCAGCATGACCCCGGAGCTCTTCAGCAGCTTCTCCAACCGCTTGGCCAAGCGCACCTCGCCGTCGGCGCCCTGCTTCCACACCTTCGTACTGGTGGGGTCGCCGGTGATTCGAGCAAGGAACGCGCCGAGCCATCCCAACCTGCCACGCGCACGCCGCTCGCGCGCGGCGCGGAGGTCCTCGTACTTCCTCATCGCGCTTGCGCCCGGGGCGCCGGGGTCGACGATCGCATCGGTGACGATGGCGGTGGAGCAGTCCATGCACTTCACCGTCCGTGTGGCTTGATACCAGACGCCGGCGTCACCGGCGCGCAGCTCGTGCCCGCACACCGCACAGCGGTCGGGACGGCGCAACGTGATCCTCTTCCCGCCCTCAGGGGACACCCATTTACTTTTACTAGCTTCACGCGTGGGTGCGTACGGGCACTCTTGCGGCTTCGACCGGCTTTAGGCCTGCGCTTTGAAGGCTTGCATGATGCGGTCGAGGCAATCGCCGAAGCGCTGGAGCTCGCTGGCCTCGAAGTCGGCTAAGAGTCTTGCGAATAGGCCGCGCGCGACGCCCCGTTCGGCGACTACAGCCAGGCTCCGCCCGTGCACCGCCCCAACCCGGCGAACGTAATCACGCCGGCCCCGACCCATCAACCCAAAGCGGGATGACTCAAGACACTCGGGCGGTACAGCGCCGACCAAGTGCTGCTCTCGTCGATATCCCGATCCGATCCGACGGTGGGACTCCTCCGGCGGCGCGGGAAGTGTCTCCGGAGGTCGTCATCACTCCGCGTCGAGGACTTCAATGCCCACCGCGGCGGCCCAGACGCCGGCCATCTCGACGATGTCAGACCATTCCATTGCTGCCCCCCGCAGGCTCTGCACGCCCTCCAGGGCGGTGAGGTCGCTGCGGCGAAACTCACAGTGCTTCGGCGAGCTCGATCTTGAGGTAGTCGGCGTCGTGGGCCAGTGCGCTGATTTCCACTCGCTGGAGCTGGATCGGGAGCTCTGGTGGCCGGGGAGGATCGGCGGCGCGGCGCATCGGCGAAAGTCAAACAGGTGCGTCGTCACTACTACTGCGCGTCGGGCCAAGCGGCGGCACTCATGACACCGTCGCCATCCTCGGGCCTCGGACCGCCGACCGCGATGATGTCCAGTCCCTCGGGACCAGCCTCGAAGGCACGCACTACCTCGGGTGCCACACGCAGGACATCCCATTGGCGAAGCTCGCGGGTCTCGTCATCGAGCAGCACCCGTCCAGACCCGGCGACGATGACGTAGGCCTCCTCCTGCTCGCGATGGCTGTGAGCCATCGGACTGCGCAGGTTTGCCGCATAGCGAAAGAGGCTGACACCGAGATCGCGCGAGTCCAGGTGCTTGCGCGAGAACCGACCGTCGATTCCAGGAGCCCGATCGCCGATGGAGTCCTCGACTTCCAACAGGTTCACGGCGGCAAAACGGGACATGTGGTCTCCTTTGTGGTCAGAGCGGATGCGGATGGCGACCTTCCATCCCCAACCTTATTAGCTCCGAGCCGACCCACGCCGGCGCCCTGTCCGCACGCCTGCGCTTGCGGCATGCTTAGATTACGCGCGTTGGCATCATGAGCCGATAGACATCTTCTCCACGCGCGCCCGTAGCTCAGTGGTCAACGGTTCTCTTCGGGGAGCCAAAGAGCAGCGGTCTTTCAAGCCGCAGGCCGCGGGTTCGATTCCCGCCGGGCGCACTCTTAGAAGGGCCTCAAATGTAGGGGATTTGAGGGATTAGGCCGATGACTGGTGTGGCCTACCGGTCCGTGGGTACCACTCGTGGGTACCACTTGGCGGCCTTTCGGGGCCGCACATTCGTCGAGCGCGAGTTCGGCAGGCCCAAGCACGAATGGCTTGTCATCGTCGGGCAAACGCCGATAAGGCGCTGTCCGCCCGTCGGCGCTACGCTGCGGCGGCAACGCCGACTGGCACGTAATGCTCGAAGAGGAGTTCGGTGGGCGCCGGGTTGCCCTGCTCTTCGGCGGCGCACACCAGCGCGAATCTGGCGGCGTCCTCGGCGTGCGCCTGGTCGTAGGCGTCGCCGCCGCCGGTCAGGCCGAGAATGTCGGGCGACTCGAAGCTCCAGCCAAAGCCGGGCTCGTGGTGGTGGAGGATGCGAATGGTGTCCATGACGCTCCTTCAGAGTAGCTGTCGGGCCTCGTCTTCCGCAAGTCCGACGTGATTGACGAGTACACGTCGGACCTCGCCGGGCGCCAGTGTCCGTCGATCGTGGAATGCCCAGGTCAACGGCGGTCGGCCATCTGCCTGCAGCCGCCGGTGCGAGCCGGTCTGGCGCGTGGTCCGGTAGTTGAGCGGGTCGGCTTGAAGAACTTTCAGAAGCTGCTTCGCTTTCAAGGATGGGAACTCGGCCACGGCGCAACCCCAAACGAGCTAGCGGTTCTTCGCCGACCTCTCAAGGGCTGAGTTAGGTGTCATCGCCGAGCAGCAGGGCCTCGATCCTCGACCGGACATACAGCCGTCGCCGGCCGACCTTCCTCGACGGGACGATGCCTCGTCGCGCCCAGTCCTCTACGGTCGATTGTGGTACGCGCAGCTGTATCTCTCACGCGGGCTGCAGCGACTCGATCGCTCCAGCCGTCGTCGCTTCCGGCGCCGCCGCTTCGTACGCGGGGATCGTGTCTCCAGCCCCGGCTTGCTCGGCCCCCGTCGCGACCATCGTCTGCGGCCATGGCTTTCCCGGACGCGCCAGGTAAAAGCCCTGGATGAGGGGCACTCCCAGCTGGCGCAGCCGGCGCAACTCGCCGCTCTGCTCGACGCCCTCAGCCACGAGCAGGCTGCCCACCTGCTCGGCGTAGCCAACGAGCGCTCCCACCAGCGCCGCGCGGTCCCCGTCGTGATCGATGCCGGACACCAGCGAGCGGTCGAGCTTCAGGTAGCTGGGGTGCACGGTCGTGATCTGACGCAGGCCCGCGTAACCCGCGCCCATGTCGTCCACCGCCAGTCGCGCCCCCTGCGCCCGCAGTGGGCCGATAGCGATGCGCAGCTGCGCATCGCTTTGCACGAGTGTCTCCTCGGTGATCTCGACGATCAGCCCCTCCAGGGCATCCGGCCGGCGGGCCGCCGCCTCGTGCAGCATGTTCAGGGTCAGGGGATCGAGCAGCACCGGCGCGGACAGGTTGACCGACAGGCGTGTGCCGGAAGGACGGAGAGCAAACAGGTCGAGGGCCGCGCGCAGGCAGGCGCGCTCCAGCGCGTCGCGTTTGCCGAGCTCCTCTGCCAGCGCGAACCAGTGCAGTGGACCGCCCCCGCCGTCCGCGCGCGGCTGGCCGAAGCGGGCCAGGGCCTCGTAGGCGTGTATCGAACCTGTGTGCACGTCGACGATCGGCTGCACCGCCATCGCCAGACCGTCGCCCTCGATCAGCCGCTCGAGCGCATCGCTGGCGCTCAGCCGCTCCTCGGCGCTGAGCGGCTCCTCCGGGCGCAGGGGCGCCCGCTTGCCGGCGTCCCTGTCGTGCGCCGCCCGGTTGGCGACGCGCGAGGCGATGTCCCCGGCCAGCAGCAGCGTCTCGGCATTGTCGGCGTCGAGACGGGCCTGCCTGAGCAGGTGGTTGAGCTCACGCGTGAGCCTTCCACTTGTGAGCAGCAGTCCCAGGGTCGCCGCGCACAGCGCCGCGTGGTCGGCGGTCACGTGCCCCTGCCTGATCGCCGGCAGCGCCAGCGCGCCAAGCACGATCGTGCGCCCGATCCAATGCACGCGCCCTCCGCGTGCCAGCACGCCGGTGGATATCGCTGCCAGCCAGAGGATGCTGAGCACGGTCACCTGCTGATCTCCGAGTCCGACGATCAGGACCGCAGCCGATCCGGCGAACGCCTCCTCGACCTTCAGCCACGACGACAACGGCGCCACGAGTTGCACGAGCGCGGTCACCGAGATCGTGGCGAAACCCGCGATCCCCAGTGCCGGGTGCGCCAGCAGATGGGGTTGGGCGAGGATCAGCACGATGCCGAGGATCCCCAGCCCGACTCGCGTCACCGCTGCCGTGCGGCGTGCACGCAGTACGTGATCGTCGCTCTCGATCGGGACCGCACCGTTGTGCAGGGTCATAAGCAAATATTTCGACTTATCGCATTTTCCGCTTGATCGTTGCGTCATTCTGTTGGACCGGTGGCGACAAAGTTTCGATAGTGGGACTTCTTGTTTCTATCCATTGAAATTTAAGCCCGGCAAAGACGGTCGGGGAACTCATTTTCAGGCTGACTAACGAGAGGAAGTCGAGACAGGAAGCTGTCGGCGGTTCCCGCCGCTAGGATCGAGCGATGGTTGAACGGGAGGTTCAGAAGCTTTCGATCGACACGATCCGTGGCCTGGCGATGGACGCGGTGCAGAAGGCGAACGCCGGCCACCCTGGCACGGCGATGGCGCTGGCGCCGCTGGGGTACACGATCTTCCGGCGCTTCCTGCACGCGAACCCGGCGGATACGCAGTGGCCCAACCGCGACCGTTTCGTGCTGAGCTCCGGTCACGCGTGCATGCTGCAGTACTCGCTGCTGCACCTCTGCGGCTACGAGCTGAGCCTCGAGGACCTGCAGCAGTTCCGCCAGTGGGGCTCGCTCACGCCGGGGCACCCGGAGCGCGGCCACACGCAGGGCATCGAGGTCACGACGGGGCCGTTGGGGCAGGGCTTCGCCAACGCGGTGGGGATGGCGATGGCCGAGCGCTTCCTCGCCGATACCTTCAACCGCCCCGGGCACGAGCTGGTCGACCACCACGTCTACGTGATCTGCTCGGACGGCGACTTGATGGAGGGCATCAGCCAGGAAGCGGCGTCGATCGCGGGCCACTTCGGGCTGGGCAAGCTGGTCGTCTGCTACGACGACAACCGCATCACGATCGATGGCACCACGTCGATCTCCTTCGACGGCGAGAACCACACCGCGCGTCTGGAGGCCGACGGCTGGCACGTGCAGCGGGTGGAGGACTCGGAGGATCTGGACGCGCTGGAGGTGGCGATCGCCGCTGCTCGCGACGAAACCGAGCGCCCATCGTTCATCTCGATCCGCTCGCACATCGCCTACCCGGCTCCGCATGCGGTCGATACCGCCAAGGCGCACGGCTCGGCGCTTGGCGAAGACGAGGTGCGTGCTACCAAGGAGGTGATGGGCTTCGACCCCGACCGCAAGTTCTGGGTGGACGAGCACGTCTACGAGCACATGTCGCTGCACGAGTCGGGCATGAAGGCGAGCGACGCGTGGAACGAGAAGTTCGAGGCGTGGCGGACGGCCTTCCCGGACATGGCAGCGGACTGGGACCTCGCGTGGGCGGGGAAGTTGCGGGACGGGTGGCGCGAGTCGCTGCCGGAGTTCGACGCGGGCGAGGAAATCGCCACCCGCTCGGCCGGCCAGAAGGTGATGGCGGCGTTCGCGCGGTACGGCCCGACGATGATCGGCGGCGCGGCTGACCTGGTCGAGTCGACCAAGACCCTGTTCGAGGGCGGCGGCGAGTTCTCGAAGGTCCACGCGGGCCGCAACATCCCTTTTGGCATCCGCGAGCACGCGATGGGCGCGATCGTCAACGGCGCGTCTGCCCACGGCGGCATCGTCAAACCGTATGGCTCGACGTTCCTGATGTTCTCCGACTACATGCGCGGTGCGGTGCGGCTGTCGGCGCTGATGGGCCTGCCGGTCGTGTGGGTGTGGACGCACGACTCGGTGGGCGTCGGCGAGGACGGCCCGACGCACCAGCCGATCGAGCACTACGCATCGCTGCGCGCGATTCCACGCCTGTGGGTGATGCGCCCGGGCGACGCCAACGAGACGGCCGAGGCGTGGCGAGTGGCGCTCGAGCGCGAGGACGGTCCAGTGGCGCTGCTGCTCTCGCGCCAGAACGTGCTGGTGCTCGACCGCGGCGAGGTTGCGAGCGCCGGCGGCGTGGAGCGCGGCGCCTACGTCCTATGGGACTCCGCGGGGACCGAGCCCGAGATCATCCTGATCGCCACAGGCGCCGAGGTCCCGCTGACGTTCGCGGCGGGCAAGGCGCTGGCCGAGCAGGGCACGCGCGTGCGGGTCGTCTCGATGCCGTGTATGGACCTGTTCGAGGAGCAGAGCCAGGAGTACCGCGACGAGGTGCTGCCCCCTGCGGTGAGGACCCGCCTGGCGGTCGAGCCGGGCGCCACGATCAGCTGGGGGAAGTGGGTCGGCCTCGACGGCGACGTCGTCGGCCTCGACCGCTTCGGCGCGTCTGCGCCGGGCAATACTGTGCTCGAGGAGTTGGGCTTCACGACCGAGAACATCCTCGCGCGAGCGCGGGGGCTGCTCGAATCGAAACACTGACAGGAGACGCCATGCCCTCCGATGCACCGCCCCTCACACGTCTGTCGGAGCTCAAGCAGAGCGTATGGGTCGATTACCTCTCACGCGAGTCCATTCGCGGAGGACACCTGCAGGAGCTGATCGACCAGTGCTCGGTCGTCGGCGCCACGTCCAACCCTTCGATCTTCGAGAAGGCGATGACTTCGGGCGACGCCTACGACGAGCAGCTGCACGAGCTCGCCGCGGACGGCAATGACGTAGACGCCGTCTTCTGGGCGCTGGCAGAACAGGACATCAGGGATGCGTGTGATCTCTTCCGCCCAGTGTGGGACGGGGAAAAGAATGCCCCGCCCACCCGCGACGGCTACGTGTCGCTGGAGGTCGACCCGCGGCTGGCATACGACACGCTCGAGACCTACAGCGAGGCGATTCGCATCCACAAGAGCGTCGATCGTCCCAACCTGATGGTGAAGATCCCCGCCACAAAGCCGGGGCTGGCGTCGATCGAGGACGTGATCGCCAAGGGCCACTCGATCAACGTCACGCTGATCTTCTCGCTGCAACGCTACGCGGAGGTGGCGGAGTCCTACATCCGCGGCCTCGAGCGGCTGGTGGCCGAGGGCGGGAACCCCCGCAAGGTGGCGTCGGTGGCGAGCTTCTTCGTCTCGCGCATCGACACCGAGGCAGACCGGCGCCTGGATGAATTGGATCCCGCCCGGGTGGGTGGGGTCTCAATCGAGGAGCTGCACGGAAAGCTGGCGATCGCGAACGCGAAGCTCGCATACGCCCACTACCTGGAGGCGTTCAGCGGTCCGCGCTGGGACTTCCTAGTTGGCAAGGGCGCCACGCCGCAGCGGGTGCTGTGGGCCTCGACGTCGACCAAGAACCCCGAATACCCGGACACGCTCTATGTGGATGAGCTGATCGGGCCGGACACCGTCAACACGATGCCCGAGGAGACGATCATGGCCTACCAGGACCACGGCGACCCGCAGCTGCGCCTGCAGGCCGGCCTCGACGAGGCGCACCGCATGTTCGCGGAGCTCGAGCGCGTGGGCGTCGACTACAACGACGTCACCGAGACGCTCGAGCGCGAGGGCGTCGAGAAATTCTCCGGCGCGTTCAAAGAGCTGCAGGATGCGCTGGGAGAGAAGCTGGAGTCGCTGACACCCGCGTAATCGCTGACGCGCGTAAGGCCATCGCACGATTCTTCGAGACCCGTGCCGTTCTGCTGGCCGAGCGGAGATTCCTTCGCTCTCCGATCGGTAGCATTACCGGCACACGCCGCGGAGCCGTTGGTCAGCTGCGGGCGGCGCGGCTCTAGCTGCGGGCGGCACGGCTCTGATGGTTTGATCAGGAGTACGGCATCGGTATCAACACCGTGATCCGCAACGCTCCCGAGGGGAACGCTTCGGCGGCAAAGGTGAACGCGTTGTAGGTGTGTCCCTTGTAATGAAAGGGCCCATTGGCTGGCACGTGCGCGGGCGCCGGGTTGAAGCTGCTCATCACGACCTGGGCGCCACGGTGCATAACGACATCCAGCCCGGCCAGCCGCTGGGCCAGCAGCCGGTAGCCGAGGTCGTCCTGAATTGAGAGCACGAAGCTGCCGATCGTGCGCCCGTTCAGGCGCAGCGGCGCGCGGCGCGGCGCGAGCACGAACGGCCCGCCGACGTCTGACAGCAGCTGCCCGCCGGCGGTGAGGACCCGCAGGCGCACGATGTGCTGGTTGAGCAGGTTGTCGATCGCCAGTTTCGTGGCCGCTGGATCGCGGTGCGCGACGGCGCTCAGCAGGGCCCGATTGTGCTGTACACGGTGGATCTGAGAGAGCGTGCGCCGCCCGGCCTCGCCGGCATAGATGAGCGTCGCGATGTGGCTGAGCGTGTTGACGATCGTGTCTTCTTGGGTGGGTCCGCAGAGGGGGGCGATCGAGGGGATCGAGCGCAGCAGGTAGACCCTCAGCTGACCCCTCGGATAGACCGCGGCGGGAAACGAGGTGTAGCGGTAGGTGACGCCTCGTGTGGTGAGCGTGCCTCGCGCAGGCGGTTTGCCCGCCCCCAGCGTGAACGAGCCGGCGACGGTCCGTCCATTCTCGCGCAGCGCGGTCGCTCCCTCGGTGATGCCGTTAGTCTCATCGACGAAGCCCGTGTCAGCCCATACGCTCGCGATGAAGGTCGCGATCGGGGCGCCGCCCGAGCCTGAGATCGTGCCGTGCAGCGGGGCGAGCGCGTTCCGAGCGCCGACCGTGACGAGCGTCTGGCCGCCCGGCGGGATCGCCGGCGTTGTCTGGCCACCGCCGGCGGTGGTGGCAGCGCGGATCACGGTCAGGTTCGTCATGTGCCCGGTCTGAAGGAGCGCCTGCGCGGCCGCGCGCACGGCCCGGGAGTCGTTCTGTTCGATGGCTCTGCGCAGGGGAATGGAGCGCGTGATGAGGCTGACCGCTGAGGCCGTGCGCTCGCTGTGGACGCCCTCGCGGTAGACGCGCACCGCGACATCGCCGAGCGCGCTGAGCACCGTCACGGCGCACGCATTGGAGACGGGCGCCGCCGGAGGGTCCGCATTGGCGCTCGCGCCCGCGCTGAGGCCGCCCTTGGCGCTCGACCCGCACCCCGCGAGGACGGCGAGGATCGCGAGGACGATCCCCGTGCGCGGCGCTGCTGAGGGCTTTCCCACGCGCGGAACCATCCAGCCAAAGACTAAGGCTTTGTTCAACGAGCGGTGAGACTCCACTCATACGCCACGGCTCCAATCGGCGGGCGGCGTACGGCGCGCGCGCGGCGCGGGCTGGGCGCGGGAGGTTTCGTCCGCTAGTGTCGCTCCTGTGCCAAGCGCTCTGATCACCGGTGCCTCCACGGGGATCGGGCGAGCCACCGCACTGCGGCTGGCCGCCTCAGGCTGGACAGTGCTGGCCGGGGTGCGTAAGCCCGATGACGGCGATGCGCTCGTGGCGGCAGGCGGCGAGCGGGTCGTGCCAATCCTCTTGGACGTGACCGACGCCGCGCAGATCGCGCGGGCCACCGAGCGGGTCGGCGAGATCGCCCCCAGCGGACTGGACGCGCTTGTCAACAACGCCGGGATTGGTTACGGGGGCCCGCTGGAGCTGACCCCGATCGATGGTCTGCGCAACCAGTTCGAGGTCAATGTGCTCGGGCCCGTCGCGCTCACGCAGGCAATGCTGCCCGCGCTGCGTCGTGCGCGCGGGCGAGTTGTATTCGTCTCCTCCGTCGGCGGGCGTGTCGCGATGGCGTTCACCGCCCCATACGCGGCTTCCAAGCACGCGATCGAGGCAATCGGCGACGCTTTGCGAGTGGAGTTGCGCAGCTCGAACGTGCAGGTCGCATTGATCGAGCCGGGATCGGTCGCGACGCCGATCTGGGACAAGAGCCGTGCGCAGGGAGAGGGCTTGAGCATTCCAGTGGAGTTGACGGAGCAGTATGGGCACGTCTCGGCGGCGATGAACAAGGTGCTCGAAGACACCGAGCGGCGTGGCATCTCGCCCGAGCGGGTGGCCGAGACGATCGAGCAGGCGCTCACCGCGCGGCGCATGAAGGCGCGCTACCTGATCGGGCGCGACGCAAAAGCGATGCTGCTTGTCAAGCGGCTGCTGCCAGACCACGTCTTCGATCGAGTGGCACGGCGTGCGCTCGGGGTCTGAGCCGCGCCGCTACGACGGCGGCGGATAGACCGCCAGCCACGCGAACAGGCTGGTGGTGGCAGCCTGCGTTTGCAGCATTCCCGGCAGAGCGTCTTGCGCCGGGATGGTTTCGCCGTTCCAGGAGAGCAGATACAGCCCTTCGCCGTTACGCGCGCGGGTCTGCGCGTCGCGTGCGTTGTCGGCGGCGAGCGTATACAGCACGGGGTCGTGGTCGAGCGAGTACAGCGCCAGCATCCATTGCACGTAGATCGCGTCGTATTGCGGGGAGAAGTCGAGCAGTGCGCCGAAGCGGTCGAGCGCGGTGGCCTTCAACAGTTCGGCGCGTTCACAGTCGGCCGGCGTCGAGGTGACTTCGCAGAGCACCATCTGCGCGTAGATCAGCGGCGCCTCGATGTAGTCGATCGGCGTCGAGTTCAGGCTGCTGCCCGCGTACAGCTGATCGCCAGGGCTGAAACCGCTCGTGTTCGCCCAAGCCAGGAACTTACGCGCCTGGCCGAGGGCGAAGGGGGCGTGGGTCTGCTGGTAGAGCAAGGTCGCCAGCAGCGTGCCGCTCGCCAGCGCCTCGCCGGCCTTGTATGGGTGCTCGGTGTTCCACCAGATTCCGCCTCCTTCCGGATTCCAGCCGGCTGCGGCGATGTAGTGGAGCGCGCGTTCGGAGTCGGCGAGGTAGCGCCGCGTGCCGGTCGCGCGGTAGGCGTTCACAAATGCCAATCCCCACCAGCCGTTGTCGTCGAACCACGTCTCCGTGCGCGGTTCGCGATCTCCCGGGTACGGCGAGTAGCCGGGCACGGGACGCAGCCCCCGGTTCAGATAGCGTTCGGCTCCTGTCGCGAAACGCGCCACCGCGCGCCGGTTGGCGGATGTCGGTTGAGCGATCGCGATCGCGTCGAGCGACTCGAACAGCGGCACGATGTCCCAGATGGTCGCCAGTGGGTAGCGTTCGTGGTCGTCCAGTCGCGCGTCGTACCAGCCCAGACGCCGATCGCTCCAGCGGCGCTCGGCCTGTGCAACGCCGGCCCGCGCGAGCGAGAGGTAGCCCTGCTGGACGGAAGTCAGCGTGGTCGCGGAGATCGCCGTCACCGGGTGAAGTGTGCTCGCCTCGGCACCGTCGGCCCCGGCGCCGGTGAGTGCAAGCGTCGCAAAGATAGCCGCGAGCGCAGGGAGGGTGGGTGCAAACTTGCCCATGCAAGACATAATCCGACAGTAGGGAGATCGTCGCGCCGCGACCGATTCCTGTGTTGCACGTGTACCCAATGAGACCTTTATCTGGCGCGGATACGGTTATCGACCAGATCGCGATGCCCGGCTCCTCGACACCCACTGCCCCCGCGGCACACGTACCGACCCCACCCTCGGAACGGGGAGCCTGGCTGCTCGCCTGCGCGGTCGGAGGATTGGGCGCGGCCGTGCTCGTGGCGGTGCTCACCGGTGTGGTCGGTCGCACGACGCCCACTGTGCCGGCGGCGGCGCCTCCACCGGTGCTGGTTGCCGCCGTGACTCCCACGCCCGGAGCAGCCGCCTCCATGAGCGTGCTCGCCGAGGTGCAGAGCGGTGGCGCGCGCGCGGCGAACGGCAGGCGCCATGGCAAGGGACATGCGCGCGCGGCGATCGTCGCACAGCCGTCGAGCGTGCAGCAGAGCCTGGACGCGGCGCGCTTCATAGATCAGACAGAAGCGCACATATCGAGGCGCTGGATGGAAGGCTTCTACCCGATCTACGCGGTCGCGCAGCGCACGTTTGGGGTCAACTGGCTGCTGATCGCGTCGATCCACCGGCAGGAGTCGGCGTTCTCCACGGCCCTCACCACCTACCACGGTCTGAACTTCGCCGGCTGCTGCGGCGGGCCGATGCAGTTCAACGTCATGAATGGGTCCCGCCCGGGCATACCGTCCACATGGGATCTTGTCAGTGACTCCTACATATACGGTCGTCGCCCGTCGATCTACGATCACATGACCGCGAAGCACCCGTCGATCTACGACGACTTCGACGCGATCATGGCCGCCGCCCACCTGCTGTCCGCGGACGGCGCGGAATTCGCGCTCGACGCCTCGGCGTGGGACGCGGCGTACGACTACTACGGGCACGACGCCACTGGCGTGACCTACGCCGACCAGGTGCTCGCCCGCGCGATCGGCTGGTCACAGCACGGGTTCTGCATCAACTGCGGAGTGGAAGGAGCGATGGTCGAAGCTGTGCAGGCGGCCTACGGCGCGCCGGTGTTGGCGGCGCTCGAAGGAGAAGCCTCCTCCGCCATCACGGCCCGCGCCAAGGGCCGTGAGCGGCACCACTCCGGTTAGATCCGCTGCACCCTGACCGCGGTTCCGTAGGCGCAGATCTCAGTCCAGGTGCTGCCTAGCTCTGAGGTATCGAAGCGAAACGCGATGACCGCGTTTGCGCCTTTCCCCCGGGCCTCCTCGATCAGCCTCTGCTGGGCGTGGAGGCGCCCTTCGGCGAGCATCTTCGTCATGCCCTTGAGCTCCCCGCCGACCAGCGACTTCAGCCCCGCTCCGATCTGGGAGCCGAGATTGCGGGCGCGCACGGTCAGACCGAATACCTCCCCGTAAACCTCGAGCACCTGGTAGCCGGGGAGGTCGTTCATCGTCGTGATGAGAACCTCCTCGCTCATATCATGCCGCCGCGGCCTGTCCGATCAGCTCGCCCGCGACGCGGTCGGTAGCGCCCGCGGTCCCGCCGAGCAGGCGGCGGGAGAGCTGAGCGCGTCGGAAGTACAACGGCGCGTCGTGCTCCCAGGTGGCGCCGATGCCGCCATGCACGGAGATCATCGTACGCGCAGCGTTGTCGAGCGCACGACCGGCGACCGAGCGGGCGGCGCTGGCCGCGAGCGGGAACTCCTCGGGTGCGCCGCCGCGCGCCCAGCCGGCGTAGTAGAGCAGCGAGCGGCCGTTCTCCAACTGCCGCAGAACCTCGGTCAAGGAGTGCTTGACCGCCTGGTAGGAGCCGATCGCGCGACCGAATGTGTGGCGCTCCTTGGCGTAGGCGACCGACACCTCGAGCGCAGTCTCCACGCTGCCGAGCGACTCGGCCGCGAACAGCGCCTGCGCGAGGTGCCAGGCAGCGGCGAGCGACTCTTCCGGGGCGTCGAGCAGGACGGCGGGCGAGTTAGTGAACGAGACGTGCCCGAGTGATCTGGTTGCGTCGTAACGCCTTACCGGCTGGACCTCAACACCCGGGGAGTCGCTGAGGACCGCGACCCCCACCGGCTTGTCGTTCTGCAGCGCGACCCCCACCATGCCGACTGCCCCGGGAGCGTCGGGTACGAACGCAAAGCTCCCGTTCAACGGCACGCGACCATCCTCGTCCGGAGCCCCGGCGGTCGGCAGAGCACCCCGTTGAAGGCCACCGGCCGGGTCCGTGCTCCAACGGCCGCTGAGGTCGTCAGGCGGCTGGGAGGGTAGATACGCAGCCCGTCGCTCCCCGCTTGAAACCTCTGGCAGGAACGCAGCGGCATTCGGCGAGTCGTTCAAGATCGCGCTCGCGGGCAGGTGGCCGAGCAGCGGGACGCTCGCGAGCACGCGCCCGCACTCGCCGAGCACGAGCATCGCATCGAAGGCATCCAGGCCCGCGCCGCCGTGGGCTTCGTCGATCAGCAATCCCGGCCAGCCGGCCTCCTTCGCAGTCGGCCACAGGTCGGGCAGGGCACTCTCGTCACCGCCATCGAGCGCCTCGCGGGCGGCCTCGAACGTCTTGAAACGCGATAGCGCGCCACGTGCGGCCTCGCGCAGGAAGACCTGCTCGTCTGAAAGTGAGAGATTCATACCGCCGCCGCTTCCTTGGAGCGCAGCTCCGAGAACGGAATGCCCTTGTCCAATCGCGGCTCCGGCGGCAGCCCAAGCACGCGCTCGCCGATCGTGTTGCGCAGGATCTCTTCGGTCCCGCCCGCTGACTTCAGGCCGGGCAGGAACGAGATCATGTAGGCCCACTCGCTGTCCTCTGCAAGCACGTCGGGGCCGAGCACGTCGGCGATCAGCTCGCCGGCCTTGATCGCGCCGTTGACGATCGTGACCTTCGCCAGGCCCGCCTCGGGGCCGGGGATCTGACCTTTCTGCAGCGCCGTCAGCGTCCTGTAGCCGGTGAACCTGACCGCGAGCAGTTCGCTTGTGATCTCTCCGAGCTGATGGCGCACCTCGGGGTCGCGCCGGGCGTGCTCGTCGCCGGCGATCGCCGCGGCGAAGCGGGTCGAGTTGTAGCCGAGCCCCTCGCTGCCGAGCCCGATCGTCACGCGCTCGTACATAAGCGTCGTAAGCGCCGTTCCCCAGCCGTTCCCGACGCCTCCGACGACTGCGTCTGCGTCGAGCGCGACATCGTCGAAGAAGACCTCGTTGAACTCCGCCTCACCGGAGATCTGGCGCAGCCCGCGCACGGTGACACCCTCGGCGTCCATCGGCACGATGAACATCGTCAGGCCCTTGTGCTTGTGTGCGTCGATGTCGGTGCGGGCGAGCAGCAGGCCATATGAGGCGAACTGGGCGTTTGTGGTCCACACCTTCTGGCCGCTCAACCGCCAGCTGCCGTCGTCCTGCAAGCGCGCACGTGCTTGTACGGCCGCCAGGTCAGAGCCCGCGGCGGGCTCTGAGAACAGCTGGCACCAGACCTCATCGCCGTGCAGCATTGCCCCGAGGTAGCGCGACTTCTGCTCCTCGGCGCCGTGGGCGATGATTGTCGGGCCGAGCATGCCAACGCCGATCGCGTCGAGGATGCCGGGCACCTTCGCGCGCGCGATCTCCTGGTTTGAGATGACCTGCTCGATCGGTCCGAGGCCCTGGCCACCGTACTCCTTCGGCCACGTCACTCCCGCGAGACCACCCTCGGCGAGCTTGCCCTGCCAGGCGCGGCGCGCGGCGATGATCTCGCCCTCGTCCTGCAACGCTCCGGGGCCCGTCAAGACCGGCGCCTCGGACTTGTGCTGCTCGATCCAGCCCCGCACTTCGGCGCGGTAGGCGACCTGCTCCGGTGTGTCGTCGAGATCCACGGCTGCTCTCTCCTTTTGGGCTCTGCTTTGGGGCTCTGCTGCTGCGGGCTTTGCTTGCCACTTTGGCTGCCCAGCCAGTCAATCTTTGCAGGGGAACGCTACTCCACCAGACGCAAGCGCGTCGCTGCAACAGCCTCGAGACTTCGGTTTCGGTTGCTCAGACTCCGGGCGGTATCGGTGGCTCGGGGACCGGTGCCTGGTGGTAGACGTCCTCGAAGCCGCGGTCCAGCAGCTGACGTGCCTGCCTGGCCGGGTCGGGGGAATGCAGCAGCACCACGCCGAGGCGCACCCCGTCGCGCTCGGCTGTCGCCACCAAGCATCTGCCCGCCTGTTCGGTGTAGCCCGTCTTCAGTCCAGTCAGCCCCGGGTAGCCGTAAATCAGCAGCGGGTTGTTGTTGTAGAGGTAGAGCCTGCCGCCCTTGATCGGAAAGGGCAGGGCTGCCGTGTAGGTGCGCACGATGTGCGCTATGCGCGGCTGTTCGAGGTCGACGTGAGCGAGTAGCGCGAGATCCGCCGCGCACGAATAGTTGCCTCGGTCGTAGTAGCCCGAGGGCGAGGAGTAGCGCGTGCAGCCCATCCCCAGCTTCGCTGCCTCGGCGTTCATGCGCAGGACAAAGCGGTTGACGCTGCCGGCCACGTGCTGAGCGAGCGCGACGGCGGCGTCGTTGCCGGAAGGCAGGAGCAGGCCGTAGAGCATCGTCTCCAGCCGCACGTGCTTGCCGAGTGGCAGCACTCCGACCTTCGACCCGTCCGCGTCGACCGCTTCCCTGGTCACCAGCACGCGCGCGTCCGGCGGCGCTGAGGAGACCGTGAGCAGCGCGGTCATCATCTTCGTCAGGCTGGCCATGCGCAGGCGGATGTAGGGGTTGTGCTGCCACAGGACTTGGCCGGTCGAGAGGTTGAACAGCAGTCCCGCGCGCGGCGGCGCGGCGAAGGCCACGTGCATAGGGTCGGCTTGGGGATCGGCGATTCCAGTGAGCGCGAGCGGGGGCTTGCCAAGCGGCAGGCCGATCGCCGAGTGGGGGGGCGGACTGGACGCCGGCTTGGCGGCATGTCGCGCGGCCGAGGCAGCGGCAGAGCCGTTCGTATCGCCCGACCCGGCCAGGGTCATGACGACAACGACCGCCGCCGCGAGCACCAGCGCGAGCGCGCCGGCGACGATCATGCGCTGGCGGCGGCGCCGGCGGCGGGCCGCCTCGCGCCTGTGCCGGCGATGGTGGCTGGGGGTCATGAAGGGGGAGGTGCTCATCGGCGGGCGACGGTAGTCGTGGCGAGTCGATTCTCAGCGATCGAGTGGGACGGTCATCGACGAGGGTAGGGTCATCGGCGGATCGGTTATCGGAGAATGGTCGTCAGCCCGGTGTGACGATCATCGACGCGGAGGGGTACCCAGCGCGCCGACGATCCCGACGCCGAGCAGCACGAGGATGAAGATCGAGAGCAAGCTGGCCAGAGTAAACCCATGCGCGACCACCGCGCTGAAGGTGAGGAAGGCGAAGCCGGCGATGAAGATCAGCGCCACGCCGAGCACGAGGATGCGCCTCACGCGGGGGTCCCCGTGAGCGAGGTCGTCGCCATCAGTTGGTAGGGAGTCCCGATGGCGTGGTCTTGAGATGTCGAGCAAAGACCCCGATCAAACCCAGACCGAGGGCGAAGCCGCCGGCGTGCGCGAGGTAGGTCGTGCCGCTCACGCCGAGATAGTGCTCGAGTCCGAAGGCGCCGAGGGCAACCTGTGCAAGGAGCCAGACGCCGAGGAAGATGAGGACGGGCAGTTCGACCAGGGTGGCGACGAACGGGAGGAGGATCAGTGTGAGGATGCGGGCGCGCGGATAGAGCGGGAGGTAGCCGCCGAGGACGGCCGCGGTCGCGGCCGAGGCGCCGAGAAGCAGAGGCGCGCGCGAGCCGCCGTCGAGGAGCGCCCGTGTGACCAGCGCAAGCAGGCCGCCGAGGACGCAGAAGGCGCTGAAGCGGACGCGCCCAAGGGCGTCCTCGACGCTGGGTCCGAGCAGCACGAGCATGAGGATGTCGAGCAGGATCGGGAGGAGTCCTCCGTGGCGCGGTGAGAGCAGATAGGCGATCAGGCTGATCGCCACCAGCGCGGCCGTGATCGGCGGGAGGAAACGATCCCGCGGGATGTTGTCCTTCAGGGGGAATATCTGCTGACCCTACCCGCGTGCGGCGAGTGGACTGGCGTCCTTGAGTTTCTCTGTCGCCAGCGGACCGACGCCCGGACGTCGCTGCGGCACATGTTGATCTGCGTGGTAGCTCGATCGCACGAGCGGGCCGGCCGCGACGTGCTCGAAGCCGAGCTCGTATGCGGCCAGCTCGAGCGCCGCGAACTCGTCTGGATGCCAGTAGCGCACGACGGGCAGATGGCGCTCGGACGGGCGTAGGTACTGCCCCACGGTGAGTACCTGCACGCCGCTCTCGCGCAGTGCGCCGAACGCCTCAACCATCTCCTCATGGGTCTCACCAAGTCCGGCCATCAGCCCGGACTTGGTGGTGACCTCATGGCCACCCATCTCCTTTGCGAGGCGCAGTACGCGGCAGGAGCGCTCGAACATCGAGCCGCGCCGAGCCACGGAGTACAGCCGGGGCACGACCTCGACGTTGTGGTTGAACACATCGGGGCGCTCGGCGACCACCTTCGCCAGAGGCATCTCTTGGCCCTGAAAGTCGGGCGTGAGCACCTCGATTTGGCAGTCTGGCGCCTGGAGGCGCACCTGGCGGATGACCCCCACGAACGCCGAGGCGCCCTTGTCCGGCAGGTCGTCGCGGTCGACCGAGGTGACGACGGCGTGGCGCAGGCCCATGCGCGCGATCGAGCGCGCCACCCGCGCGGGCTCGAGCGGATCGTGCCAGGTGGGCCTGCCGGTCTTGACGTTGCAGAAGCCGCAGCGCCGAGTACAGGTGTCGCCGAGGATCATGAACGTGGCTGTGCCCCGCTCCCAGCACTCGCCCACGTTGGGGCAGGCCGCCTCCTGGCAGACGGTGTGCAGGTTTTCCGAGCGGATCAGCTCGGTCAGCTGGCGGTAACGCTCCCCGCCGGGCGGAGGCACCTTGAACCATGGAGGCTTGCGCTCGCGGATGGGGCGTACCTGGGAGCCGAGCACGTTCAGCACGTCCATCCCACCGGGGTTCGCGCGCGCACGAGTCACGTGCTTGCGCTCGGTGGGCGTCGAGGCTGTCGGCATGGCGCTCATGCGAGCACCAGCGGCCGATCGCTCTCGAGCTGCGTCTGGCTAACCAATTGCCGGCGCCGGCCATGGGTCTGGCAGAAGTGCCGGGCCATGTGCGTCCTGAAACGATCCAGGTCCGCCTCCTGCTCGTGGGGGAGCTCGTGGGCAATCGAGGTCATCGTGACGTCGGGCAGACCGCAGGCGACGATCCAGGAGAAGGGGTCGAGCGCGTTGGTCACGTTGACCGCGAAGCCGTGTGTGGCGATGCCACGCGAGACGTGCACGCCGATCGAGGCGATCTTGCGGTCTTCGACCCACACCCCTGTGTAATCCGGGCCCTCCTCGCAGCGGGAACGGGCCTCGATCGACTCCTCGGCGAGCGCCGCGACGATCGCGGCCTCCATCGCGCGCAGGTGGGAGCCGATGTCGACGACATGCATGATCGGATAGCCGACGAGCTGCCCCGGGCCGTGGTAGGTGACGCGCCCGCCGCGATCGGTGTCGACGAGGTCGATGCCTTGTGCGCGGTAGAAGTCCTCGCCCAGCGTGAGCTCATCCTCAGCGGCGCGCCGCCCGCGTGTGTACACCGGAGGATGCTCCAGCAGCAGCAGCGTGTCGGGCAGTTCCTCCGCTCCTCGACGCGCGCGGATGCGCTCCTGGAGGGCGAGCCCGTCGCGGTAGGGAACGGTGCCTAAGTGGCATACCCACAGTTCTGCGGAGGGTCGATCGGCGATGGTCATCTACCTGCCTAAGCCTAGCGCCGCTTTGCGGGGCCACCCGAGCAGAGATGGAGCGCGCGCGCCCTCAGCGCGCCGCCTGCAGGTGATCCTGGCCGGATGTCGTATCGCCCGTGAGAGGCGCGACGTCGAAGAACCTTTGTCCGTGCGACTTCCCCAATCGATGGAGGCTGCTCTCAGATGACCCACCGAAGACTGGCGTGTATTGCGGGCTGTCTCGTCACGCTGTGCGGCGCGATCATGGGGCCGGTTGCAACGGCTTCGGCAAGCAGCAAGAGCATCAAGGCCGTAATCGTGAGCTATAACCCGAAGATCGACATAGCGGAAGGCCACATCGTGACGGCCGTCGGCGAATACGAGGCAAGCGCAGACCCCAAAGACCCAGCCGGGGTGCAAGCGGCGATCAGCGGGTCGGTCGCGGTTCTGAGCTCGCTGAAGGCCAAGGTCGCGCAGCAGTCGGCCGGTGCGCCACGGGTGAAGAAGGCCAAGACGAAGGTCGAGAAGGGCCTCGAGGGGGTCATCGTGGGGTATCGGGATCTGTCCACGGCATACGGCGAGAAGGCCACCAGCCAGATAGCGGCAACGATCGAGGCCAACAGGGCGGAGGTCCTCGTCAATGAGGGTCGGAAGAAGCTGCTCGAAGGCGTGAAGCTGCTGGGTTGAATCGGGGCTATAGCGTGAGCGCCGTGGGCTGTTCGAGCAACTCGCGCACGCGAGCTAGAAACTGAGCGGCGTCGGCGCCGTAGAGGATGCGGTGGTCGCAGGCAAGCGTGAGCGTCAATGTGTGGCGGGCGACGATCTCGCCAGCGCGGACCACCGCACGGGGCTCCAACGCACCCACCGACAGGATCGCTGCCTGCGGCGGGTTGACGATCGCCGTGAAGCTCTGTGCGCCATACATCCCGAGATTTGAGACCGTGAACGTGCCGCCACCCAGCTCGGGTGGGGTGATAGTGCCATCGCGCACCCGCTCAGCCAGCGCACGCGTCTCGCGCGCGATCTCACCCAGCGACTTCTCCTCGGCGTCGAACACGGTAGGCACCACCAGTGCTTCCTTCGCGGCGACCGCCACGCCGACATTGATGCGTGAGTGCAGCTGCAAGCGACCGTCGCGATAGCTGCTGTTTACGCGCGGGTGCTCGCGCAGGGCCAGCGCGCACGCCTTGACGATCATGTCGTTGTAGGTCGGCGCATGTGGGTGGGAGAGCGCCTTCAGCTCCGTGCGCAGTGCCACACACTCCTGCATGTCGATGTCCATCTGCAGCGTGAAGTCGGGGATCGTGGCCTTGGACTCCGCCATCCGTCGCGCGATTGTCTGCTGCGTTCGGGTCAGCTCCACCGTGGTGGTCTCGCCCTTGGCCGTCGCCACGCCCGTGGACCCCGGCGCAGACAGGGCGGGGCCGCCTGCCGATGTGCCTACCCCCTGCACATCGGCCTTGACTATCCGACCGCCCGGGCCGCTGCCCGTGACCGTGTGCAGGTCCACCCCGCTCTCCTCGGCTATTCGTCTTGCCAGCGGCGACGCCTTGACGCGCTCCACCGCCGGTGAACCTTCGCCGGACCGGACCTCGGAGGCTGACACCGCCGCCGTGGAGGAAACGCGATCTGCGGATCGATCTGCTCCATCCATCGCACGCACGCCAGCCGTCACCGAGGCTGGCTCCTCGTCCTTTGCGCCCGACACAACGGCGGGAGCCTGGGAAGAGTCGATGTCTCCCTTTGCCTCACCGATCCGCGCGATCAGCTCTCCGACCGCCAGGGTGTCGCCCTCGCTGGCTACCGTCTGAAGAACGCCGTCCAGGTCTGACTCATAGCTCATCGTGGCCTTGTCGGTCTCGATCTCCACCAGCTCCTCGCCGCGGCGCACCTCCTCGCCGTTCCGCTTCAGCCAGCGCAGGATCGTCCCCTCCTCCATCGTGTCCGACAGGCGGGGCATCACGACGTCGGCCATCAGCGCGCTTCTGTGCCCGCGGCGGCGGTTTGCAACCCGAGGATCGCGAGCGCCGCGTGGACGATCTGCGGCTCGTGCGGATAGGCGAGATCCTCCAGGGGCTTTGAATACGGCATCGGCACGTCGGCGCCGGTAACCCGCGCGACCGGTGCGTCGAGGTCGTCAAATGCCTGCTCTGTTATGAGCGCGGCGAGGTTCGCGCCGACTCCTCCGTGCGGCCAGCCCTCCTCGACGACGACGCAGCGATTTGTCTTGCGCACCGACGCGAGGATCGCGTCGAGGTCGAGTGGACGCAGCGTGCGTGGATCGATCACCTCGGCCTGCACGTCGTGCTCGGCCGCGAGTGTCTCGGCCGCGCGTTCGGCCGTGATGGCCATCCGCGAGACACCGACGATCGTTATATCTGTGCCCTCGCGAGCTATGCGCGCGTTGCCGAAGTCGACCACGTGATCCTCGTCCTCGGGCACCTCGCCGCGCACGCCGTACAGCGACTCGTGCTCGATGAAGATCACCGGGTTCTCGTCGCGGATCGCCGCCTTCAGCAGTCCCTTGGCGTCGGCGGCGGTCGACGGAACCGCGACGAGCAGGCCCGGCACGTGCACGAACAGTGCCTCCAAACAGTGCGAGTGGGTCGGCCCCAGCTGGTGGCCTGCGCCCTGGGGCATGCGCACAACCAGCGGTACGGTCACCTGCCCCCCAAACATGTAGTGGATGTGGGCCGCGTGGTTGACGATCTGGTCGAAGGCGAGCAGCGCAAAATTGATCGTCATCAGCTCGACCACCGGGCGCAGCCCGATCATTGCCGCACCGATCCCGACCCCGACGATCGTGTTCTCAGAGATTGGCGTATCGCGTACGCGGCGCTCTCCAAACTCCTCCAGCAGGCCGGCGGTGACCTTGAACGCGCCGCCGAACACGCCGATGTCCTCGCCCATCAGCATCACGCGCTCATCCCGTCTGAGCTCCTCGCGCAGGGCCGCGTTCAAGGCGTCGCGATAGCGCATCTCGGGCATCAGAGCCCACCCGCCCCGTCCTCGCGGACCTGCAGCGCACTGGTGATCTGTTGTGGAATCTCGCCCGTGCTGTTCGGCTGCGGTGCTTGGTGCATGCCTGCCTCATGGGCGGTGGTCTTGACCGAGTACATGCCGTGGACCTGGTTGCCGAGCACATAGACGTCGTCGTACAGCGACTCGGGGGTGGGGAAGGGCGAGGCCTCGGCGAACGCCACGGCGGCGTCAACTCGCTTGGTTGCCTCCTCGTCGATGTGCGTGCGCTCGAGCTCGTCGATCGCACCCTCCCCAATCAGCAGATCGCCGAGCGCCGGGATCGGGTCGCGCGCCCGCCACTGGGCGACCTCCTCCTTTGTGCGGTACTGCTCGGGATCGGCCATCGAATGGCCGCGGAAGCGATAGGTGACCGCCTCAACCAGCACCGGCTGGCGGTCCGCGCGCACGCGGCGTACGGCCTCGGAGACGACCGCGTGGGTGTCGAGCACGTCCATCCCGTCGCAGCGCATTCCGGGCACGCCGAGGCTCTCGCCCTTGCGTTGCAGGTCGGTGACGGCGGAGTGGCGCTTGAGCGCGGTGCCCATCCCGAACTGGTTGTTCGTCACCATGAAGACGACCGGCAGTCGCCACAGCGCCGCAAGGTTCAGCGTCTCCCCGAACGTGCCCTGGTTGGAGGCGCCGTCGCCAAACGTGCACAGCGTGACCTCGTCTGAGCCGCGGTAGTCGCAGGCCAGGGCGATGCCGGCCGCGATTGGCAGATTGCCGCCGACGATCCCATAGCCGCCCATGAAGCGGCGGGTCAGATCGAACATGTGCATCGAGCCACCATGCCCACCCGAGCAGCCGTCGACGCGGCCAAACAGCTCGGCCATCACGTTCTCCGGTGGCGTGCCGCGCGCGAGCGCGTGACCATGCGAGCGGTAGGTGGAGATCAGGTAGTCGTCCTCCCGCAGTGCCCGCGCGCCGCCCACGATCGTCGCCTCCTCGCCGATCGAGAGGTGCAGAAAACCGCCGACTTTTGCCCGCGCGTACATCTCGCCGGCGCGTTCCTCAAAGCGGCGGATGAGCGTCATCGTTCCGAGCCACTCGCGCGCGACATCGGGCTCTGGCAGCCGGCGAAGCGCGGGCAGCTGGCCCTCGCTTGTGGCTGGGAAAGCGCGCTTCTCGGCCATCAGTGCCACATTAGCGGCCTTCTCTAGATGTCGACCGAGCCCCAACGCACGAGGAACTCCTCCGCCTCCAGTTGCGCCAGGTCGCTGCGCAGTGCGCGTGCCAGCCGCGAAGCGGCGTGGGGCGGCCGGTCCCAGAAGAAGACGACCTCGCCGCCGTCGATCTCCACTACCTCGATGTGGTCGACTCTCCCCACGTCGGCGAGCAGCGCCGGGGCTCGCCCGCCGCGGGTCACGATCAGCCGGTAGGCACGGTTGGCCTTCATCGCGTTTGGGCTGCCGTGACGGATGGGCGCATGTAGGTGGCTGCCTCCTCGACTGCGCGCTCGCCAACGAATACACGACCCAGCACTCCGGACTGAGTGTCCCCGATCCGGATCGCCGGTACATCGGTCACGCCCGCCAGTGCGGCCTCGGCCGTGGCAGCGCTCAGCTGCTCGTGTACGGAAGTCAGCTCGGCGCCCTTGAGCACGGCCTTCGGATGCATCTCGCAGGCCGCTGCCGCGATCAGCACGTGGTCTATCTCGGCGAGACTGTGGCCACCGGCGAATGCCTGGCGGAAGGCCGCCTGGGCAAAGGGGACAGCACGGCCGATCGACTTGGCGTAGGTCGCGACTCGCATCGCGATAGCGCTATCGAACGGGAAAGTGTCCGGCCAGCGCAGCGGCTGCAGGCCGAGCTCCTTTGCACACCGCGCGATCTCGGCGCGGAAGATGTCTTCTTCTTCCCGGCAGCGGAATGCCGCAAAAGTCTCCGCCGCGGGCAACTCGCAAGCCAACACAGGTTGCCACTCGATTGGGCCGCCCAAAACATGCAGGACACGCTCGGCTGCGAGATAGGCCAGCGGGCTGGCAAGGTCGAAGTAGAAGGCTGCTTGCGGGGTGGTCATCCCGCCGAGATTAGCCTTCGATGCTCAACCGTGGATCAGCCAGCCGTCGGCGGCGCGGCCGGCCTCCATCACGGCCTCGGACAGCGTGGGGTGGCCATGGATCATGCGGGCGACCTCGGCGAAGCCGCCCTCCAACGCGCGCACGTTGACGAGCTCCTGGATCAGCTCGGTCGCGCGCGCGCCGACGATGTGTCCGCCGAGCAACTCGCCGTACTTGGACTCGCCGACGAGCTTGACGAGCCCTGAGCGGTCGCCGTAGACGATGCCGCCGCCGACCGCGCCGTAGGGCACCTTGCCGACGACCACGTCATAGCCCTGCTCGCGCGCCTGCGCCTCGGTCAGGCCGAAGGAGCCGACGTTCGGCGTGCAGAAGGTCGCGCGCGGGATGTCGACGTAGGCGATCGGATGGGTCTGCATTCCGGCGGAGTCCTCGGCGGCGATCACGCCCTCATCGGAGGCCTTGTGCGCGAGCGCCGGGCCCGGGACGAGGTCGCCGATCGCGTATACGCCTTTGCGCGAGGTCCGCAGGGCGCCATCGACCTTCACCAGCCCACGCTCGTCCAGCTCGACGCCGGCCTCGGCGAGTCCGAGCCCGTCGATGTCGGCGCCGCGTCCGGCCGCGATCACGAGGTAGTCGACCTCGGCGGTCTCCTCGCCGTAGGAGAAGCTCACGCTCGCCTCGCCGCTCTTCACTTCCGCCACGGGCGTGCCGGTGTGGACGGCGATGCCCTGTTGCTTCAGGCCGCGCTCAACCAGACGGGAGATGTCGGCGTCCTCGGTCGGGAGCAGGCGGTCGAGCGCCTCCAGCAGCACCACTTCGCTGCCGAGACGGGCGAAGCCCGAGGCGATCTCCGCTCCGGACGCCCCCGCGCCGACGACCGCTAGGCGGGCTGGCAGTTCCTCGAGCGCCCATGCCTGCTCGGTGCCGATCACGCGACCACCGAACTCGACCCCCGGGATTGCCCGCGGGACCGAGCCGGCGGCGAGGATCACCGTCTCAGCGGCGACCGTCTGCTCACCGATGCGCACATCGCCTTCGGCGGTCAGCGCGGCTTTGCCCTCGATCACGTCGATCTTATTTTTCTTGAACAGGCCGGCGACGCCGCTGGTGAGCGTGGAGACGACTTTCTCGCGGCGAGCCTGCACGCCGGCGTAGTCGACCTCGACACTCCCAACCTTCAGCCCGTACTCCTCCGCGTCCCGGATCTCCGTCAGCAGGTCGGCCGAGCGCAGGACCGCCTTGGCGGGGATGCATGCGTAGTTCAGGCAGCGCCCGCCGATCTTGTCCTGCTCGATGACGGCGGTCCTTTTTCCGAGCTGGGCAGCGCGAATCGCGGCGACGTAGCCACCTGGCCCGGAGCCGATCACGATGCAGTCGTAGGAGGAATCAGCCATGCGCGCTGAGCCTATCGAAGCGTGTTGGGCGTTCGCTCACTCGCCTGGATCCTGCCCATGACCCGGACGAGCTTCCAGAACAGCCAGCCCCCGAGCGAGATGCTGAGGAGGCACAGGCCGGCCGCCGTGAGGGTGGATGCCACGACGAGCGCGAGCGAGGTGACGATGATCTGGAAGGCGAGCAGCGCCTCGAAACCGAGCACCGCCCAGTAGCGCCGCCGATACATACCCTGGGCCAGCAGTGCCAGGATGACCGCGAGGAACACTGCGCCGGGCAAGGAGCCGCCGTGGCGGCTGAGGTCGTGGACGGTCGCCGCGCCGGTCAGCACCGCGATCGCCAACAGCACGCAGACCGCGATCGCCACCGCCAGCGCTGCCGGCCGCTCGTTCTCGTCCAGCGGCCGCAGGGCGACCCGGGCAAGCTCGTCGTGGCTGGGTTGTCCCGGCTCAGGCATGCGGGGGCTGCGCGTCGAGCAACTTGCTCAGCTCGCGCGCCGCGCGCTCGGGGTCCTCGGCGTCGCTGATGGCTCGCAGCACACACACACGCCGCGCGCCCGTGTCGATCACGTCGGGGAGGTTGCCCTCGTGTAGCCCGCCGATCGCGAAGAACGGGACGGTGGCATGGGCGGAGGCGTAGTTGACCAGCTCGGTCCCGACGGACGGACGGCCCGGCTTTGTGGGGGTCTCGTGGACTGGCCCGACGCCGATGTAGTCCACGGCCGGCGAGCCGTCGGGTGCGCTCGGGGCGGCCGCATCGATCTCAGCAGGGGCGTGGGTGGAGAGGCCGATCAGCATGTCCGGACCAACCAGCTCTCGGACCTCGCTCACGGGCATGTCGTCCTGCCCCACATGCACCCCGTCGGCGCCGGCCGCGCGCGCGACGAGCGGACGGTCGTTGACGATTAGGAGCGGGGTGGGCGGGCCGTATCTCTCGCACAGCGCGCGCGCGGCGTTGGCGACGACCAGCAGCTCGTCGTCGGGAAGATGCTTCTCGCGTAACTGCACGATGTCCACACCACCGGCGATCGCGGCGCCCAGGAGGTCTCCCAGCTCGCGATGACGCGGAGCCCGCCCACCCGCATCACACACCAGGTACAGCCGCGCGGTGGCCAATCGCGCGCGCCGGTCGGTGCCGAGGTCTTGAATGGACATCGGCTTGAAGTCTGGCACGCGGCGATGCCCCTCTCTCTAAACCAGGGGCTCTAGCATCAATCGCATGCCCAATGGTCAACCAGTGGACGTGCTCATCGTCGGTGGCGGCATCATCGGCCTGGCCGTAGCGTGGCGCGCGCGCCAGCGGGGGATGTCCGTGACGGTGCTCGAGCGCGACGCGATCGGGCGCGGGGCGTCGCACGTAGCCGCGGGTATGCTGGCGCCGGTGGCGGAGGTCGAGTTCGGGCAGGTGGGACGGCGCGTGCTCGAGCTGGGGCTGCGCTCGGCGAGCATGTGGCCGGCGTTTGCCGCGGAGCTGGAGGCGGCCTCAGGCGGCACGGAGGTGGGCCTGCGGAGAACCGGCACGCTCGTCGTCGCGCGCGACGACGACGAGGCCCGCGAGCTCGAGCGGCAGATCGCGTTTCGCGACTCGCTCGGGCTGAGCGCGACGCGCCTGCGGCCCAGCGAGGCCCGCGAGCTCGAGCCGAGCTTGGCTCCGACTCTGCGGTTGGCGTTCGAGGCCCCGGACGATCACTCCGTCGATCCGCGCCTGGTGCTCGCGGCGTTACGACGCGCGTGCCTGTCGAGGAAGGTGGAGCTGCGTGAGCGCGCGCCGGTGGAACGCGTCGAGTTGGACGAGACGGACATGCGCGTGGCGGGAGTCACGCTCAGGGGCGGTGAGCGTGTGGAGGCGGGGCAGGTCGTGCTCGCCGCCGGTGCGTGGACGGCGCAGATCGATGGCCTGCCCGAGCAAGCGCGCGTACCCGTGCGCCCGGTCAAGGGACAGATCCTACGACTGCGCGACCCCGCCGGACCGGGACTGCTGGAGCGAGTCGTGCGCTTCGCTGGTGGCTATCTCGTCCCGCGTGGGGACGGCCGCTACGTGCTTGGGGCTACCGTCGAGGAGCGCGGGTTCGAGTCGCTACCGACCGTGGGCGGCGTATACGAGTTGCTGCGCGACGCCTACGAGCTGGTGCCGGGGGTGAGCGAGTTGGAGATCGAAGAACTCGGCGTCGGACTGCGCCCGGGAACACCCGACAACGCGCCCATGATCGGCCCCGGCGCGATCGCGGGATTGACGTGGGCTACAGGCCACTATCGCAACGGAATCCTGCTTGCCCCGCTCACCGCCGAGCTGGTGGTGCAAGAGCTCGCGGGGGTTCTCGCATGATTCTCCTCAACGGGCAGAGCTCTGACGTGCCCGCGGGCCAGACCGTGGCCGCTGTGCTCAGCCGTCTCGGCCTGGAGGTGGATACGCGGGGAGTTGCCGTGGCGGTTGACGGTGAGGTCGTGCCGCGGGCCGGATGGGAGACGTTCACGCTCGAGGAGAATGCGCGCGTCGAGGTGTTGACGGCGATGCAGGGAGGATGATGATCCGGGAATGCCCGATTCGCTGAGCGAGATGACCGACACCGCGTCACCCGCCGCGCACAATGGCGCTGCACTCCCCCTCGACGCATTGACGATCGCTGGGCGCACGCTGCGCTCGCGGCTGCTGCTCGGCACAGGCGGCTTTCCATCGCTCGAGCTGCTCGCCGAAGCGATCGCGGCCAGCGGCTCAGAGCTGGTGACGGTCGCGCTACGCCGTATCGACTTTCGCGCTCGCGGATCGCTGATCGACGTGCTCGCCGGCGCGGGCGTGGAGCTGCTGCCGAACACCGCGGGTTGTCACACCGCGCGCGACGCTGTCCTCACCGCCCGCCTCGCGCGCGAGGCGTTTGCGACGAACTGGGTCAAGCTGGAGGTGATCGGCGACGAGGACACGCTCCTGCCCGACGCGCCCGAGCTGCTGAAAGCCGCGGAGGAGTTGATCGACGAGGACTTCGTCGTGCTGCCCTACACGACCGATGACCCCGTGCTCGCGCGGCGCCTCGTCGACATCGGCTGTGCTGCGGTGATGCCGCTCGGCTCGCCGATCGGCAGCGGAATGGGTATCCGCAACCCGTACAACATCGCCTTGATCCGCGAAGCCGTGGATGTGCCGGTGGTGCTCGACGCCGGTATCGGCACGGCCTCGGATGCGGCGTTGGCGATGGAGCTGGGCTGCGACGCGGTGATGGCCGCGTCAGCGATCTCCCGTGCGGAGGATCCCGTGAAGATGGCCCATGCGATGCGTGCAGCGGTCGAGGGGGGGCGCTTGGCTCGCATGGCGGGGCGTATTCCCCGCCGCCTCTATGCCACTGCTTCCACTGCCGATGAGGGCTTACCTGACTTCTAAAGGGCCCGAAGCCGATCACAGGAGCCCAAAGGGCTCAGTGGCAGGATGCCGATGCTCGAGAGGAGCGGCAAGCCCCGGTCAAGCGAGCTCGAGGCGAGCCTCCCATTCAAGGGCCGGCTAGATGCCGGCCCGAGCACTACGCCGGCCCGAGCACTACTTCACCACTTCAATAGTGCCGTTCATCGACGCCGGGTGGATCGTGCACTCGTAGTGGATCACCCCGGGCTTGTTGGCCTTGATCTCGTACGTGCCCCCTTCGCCGAAGGTCTTTGAGGCGAACTGCGCGACGCCGCCCTCGCTGGTGACGTTGTGTTCGACCGAGTCGTAGTTCGTCCACTTGATCGTGCTCCCGACCTTGACCTTGAGCGTGTCCGGGTCGATCGCGATGTTGCGGTAGGCGATCTGCACGGTTCCGCTCTGCACCGGCGAGGAGGAAGACGGAGAGGCGTACTTCGGCGTCGTGTCCGCTTTCAAGCCTCCACTCGCGGTGGTGGATTTCGGCGTGCTCGTCGTCGTGCTGGAGCTGGAACCGCTCGACGATCCACAGCCAGCGGCGAGCACCAGCGCGGAGCAGGCGAACAGGACAGGGAGGCCTTTTCTCATCGGACGATCCTTTCTAGGGCGAGCCTTGGCGGCCAGCCTAACCTAGACTGGCCGGTCCATGACACGCCATTTTCTCACCGGGGCTGAGCTAACCGTCGCCGAGCTTCACGCGCTGCTGGATCGCGCGCTGGAGCTGAAGGCAGCGCCGCTCTCCTCCACGGCGCTCACCGGCAAGAGCGTCGCGCTGATTTTCCAGAAGCCCTCGACCCGCACGAGGCTGTCGTTCGAGGTGGGGGTGCACGAGCTGGGCGGACACCCCGTTGTACTGCGCGCGGATGAGCTGCAGCTCGCGCGCGGCGAGGCCCTGCGCGACACCGCGTTGGTCCTCGCTCGTCACGTCGGGGCCGTCGGGGTGCGCACAGGGCCGGACGCGACGCTCGAGGAGCTCGCGGAGCACAGCACGGTCCCCGTTCTCAACATGCTCACTGCCCGCCACCACCCCTGCCAGGCGCTGGCCGACCTGCTGACCCTGCGCGAGGCCTATGGCTCCTTTGAGGGTCCCACCCGCCCGCGCCTGGCGTATGTTGGCGACGGCAACAACGTCGCACGCTCGCTCGCGATCCTCGGCACGCTCGCGGGGCTCGACGTCGACGTCGCTTCGCCGCCGGGCTACACGCTCGAGGACGATCTGCCGCTGCCGGCCGAAGCGACCGGAAAACTCACGCTGCACACTGATCCCCGCGAGGCGGTCGCCGGTGCGTGCGCGGTCTACACCGATGTGTGGGTGAGCATGGGCGACGAGGCCACCGCGCAGGAGCGCCGCGCCGCGCTCGCGGCCTACCGACTGGATGACGCGCTGCTCGACGCTGCTGCCCCGGGCGCTTTCGCGATGCACGACCTGCCCGCGCATCCCGGCGAGGAGATCACCGCCGAGGTGCTCTATGGCGCTCGCCAGCGCATCTGGGACCAGGCCGAGAACCGCCGTCACGCGCAGAAGGCGCTCTTGGAGTGGCTCCTCGCTCCCGGCGCGGGCTCTCCGCCGGCATGATCCCTGACCCCGAGACCGCACCGCTTTCGAGCGAGCCCCTGACACGCCCCCAACGCGGGGACGAGTTGGAGCTCCAGGTCGAGTCGCTTGCCTTCGGCGGCGAGGGCGTCGCGCGGCTGGGCGACGGCGGCTATGTGGTGTTCGTCGCCGGCGCCGTGCCGGGCGATCGCGTGCGAGCAGTCGTGTACAAGCGCAAGCGCAGCTACGCCCACGCGCGCACCGTTGAGGTGCTCGACCCCAGCCCCGAGCGAATACCTCCAATGGCCGACCATCCCGGCGTGCCCTGGCAGGTGCTCCCCTACGAGCGCCAGCTTCAAATCAAGTGCGCGCAGGTCGACGATGCGCTGCGACGGATCGGCAAGCTGGAGGGCTTTGAGCTGGAAGACATCGTGCCTGCCATCCAGCCGTGGCGGTATCGCAACAAGCTCGAGTACTCCTTCGGCGCATCTGCTGACGGCGAACTGGTGTGCGGTTTCCACGCCTCTGCGGGTGGGAGCCGGGTGGTGCCGCTCGAGGATTGCCTGCTGGCCTCCGAGCGGGGCAACCTCGCTCGTGAGGCGGCCCTGCGCTGGTGTCGCGCGCAGGGGCTCACCGCCTGGATCCGGAGCGCGCCGCGGGAGCTGCGGGGAGGTCGCTCGCGGGGGGGCGACGACGGTGAAGCGCCCCCTAGTCTGGGCCGTGACGCTCCTCGCCGTCTCGATCCCGGCCCGCACTCGAGCGCGGACGCGGCGCGCAGGGAGCGGACGGGACCGGCGCCCGATGGGCGCGCGCGGCTGCGCAACCTGGTCGTGCGTGAAGGCCGGCGCACCGGGCTGCTGCAAGTCCGCCTCGTGACCACGGACGGCGAGCTCGACGCGGGCGAGCTGGCGGGTGCGCTGAGCGAGGCGCTCGGGGGAAGCTTGTCCGGTGTGCTGTGGTCGCGCTCGCGCAGCCTCGCGGAGACGACCGCGGGGGGAGACACAGAGCTCGTGTGGGGCGAGGCCGAGCTGGGAGAGCGGCTCGGTGAGCTCGACCTGCGCATATCGCCAGAGGCGTTCTTTCAGACGAATACCGAGATGGCCGAGCCGCTGTACACGATCGTGGGGGAGTACGCGGCGCTCGAGGGTTGGGAGCGAGTGTACGACCTGTATTCGGGGATCGGCACGATTGCCCTTACCCTCGCTCCGCGCGCGGGCGAGCTGTGGGGGATCGAGCTGGTGGAGGAGGCCGTCGCTGATGCGATCTCGGGCGCGCGTCGCAACGGGATCACGAAGGCTCATTTCTTCGCCGGGGACACCCGCCTGGCGCTCCGAGCTCTCGTGGAGCGTGCGGGGCGCCCCGATGTGGTCGTCGTCGACCCTCCCCGTGCGGGTCTGTCGAAGAAAGTGGTCCACCGCATCATCGACGCTTCACCAAGGCGGATCGTCTATGTCTCCTGCAACCCCACCACGCTCGCGCCCAATGCGGCCGAACTCGTTGAGGCCGGGTGGGTGCTCAAGAAGGTCCGCCCGGTCGACATGTTCCCTCAGACACACCACATCGAGTGCGTGGCACTGCTCGAGCGGGCCTAGGACACGTCGCAGAGCATTGTCCTCAGTCGGTCGCTCGCGTACCGAAGGGAGCCCGCCCACCCGGACACTCGCCTCAAAGATGCATGGCCCGCCCACCCGACACTCGCTTACGCTCGCATTCCCCGTTAGGCCAGCATCCCCGTTTCGGCCAGCACGCCACGCTCGGTGCGTCCTCCCTCCGCTCGGCCCTGATCCGCTCCGCGCGGGTAGGCTTCCGAGGAATGCGCGCCGCGACCATTCGCGAGGGGGAGATCGTTATCGAGGAGCACCCTGACCCCGTGGCGGGGCTGGGGGAGGTTCTCGTTCGTGTGCGGGCGGCGGGGTTGAACGGGGCGGACATGATGCAGCGTCGCGGGTTGTACCCGGCGCCGGCCGGCTCGCCTCAGGACATACCGGGAATGGAGTTCGCGGGTGAGGTGCTCGAGCTGGGGCCGGGAGCGAACCGGTTCGCGGCGGGAGAGCGCGTGATGGCGATCGTCGGCGGCGGCGCGCAGGCAGAGCTTGCTGTGGTGCACGAGCGCCAGCTGATGCCGATCCCAGATGCGCTCGACTGGCCCGCGGCGGGCGGGCTGCCGGAGGTCTTCACGACCGCGCACGATGCCGTCTTCGTACAGGCCGGCCTGCGGCCCGGCGAGCACCTGCTGGTCCATGGCGGTGCCGGTGGCGTCGGCACGGCCGCGATCCAGCTGGCCAGGGCTGCCGGCGCGAGTGTCACCGCCACCGTGCGTCGCCCCGAGCTTCGCGAGCAGGTTGCGGCGCTGGGCGCGAGGGCGATCTCAGACGAGAACTTCGCGGCCGAGGGACCGTTCGACGTGATCCTCGAGCTGGTCGGCGCTCCCAACATGGTGGACGACCTGCAGGCGCTCGCCACCGGCGGGCGGATCTGCGTGATCGGCGTCTCGGCGGGAGCCAAGACCGAGCTGAACCTGCTGGCGCTGATGGGCAAGCGCGCCCGCATCCACGGGTCCACGCTGAGGGCTCGACCGCTGGAGGAGAAAGCGCTGACCGCCCGCCTGATCGAGCATGAGGTGCTCCCCTTGTTCGACTCCGGAGCGCTGCGAGTGCCGATCGCCGAGACCTACCCGCTTGCGGAGGCCGCGGCAGCCTACGAGCGCTTCGCTGCCGGCGGCAAGCTCGGCAAGATCGTGCTCACGCCGTAGTGCGCGCGAAACCACGCCGGGGTGGGAGCGTTGGAACGGGCATGAGGCGCTCCTGCGCAGTCGTGCTGTGCGCGGTTGTGATCGCGTGCGCCGCCGTCGCGTCGCCCGCCGCCGCAGAGCCCGCGGCGCCCCCGATCGCCACGCTCACAGCACAGACGCCGATCTCCGCGGGCGCCGGGTGGCTGGTGTGGAGTGTCCCCGTGGGCGCGCGCTGGGCGCTCGAGGCCTATCACGACGGCGCCGTCGCGCGCGTGCCGATCGCCTCGCGGTCGCAACCGTTCGACGCGAGCGTCGGCACGGACTCCGCGGGCGCCGCGGTGGCGGTGTTCTCGCGCTGCTCGCGCACGCCGCAGATGGACGGTGTGGGTGGCGGCGATGGCGCGGGCGGTGCGCTCGTCGTGCCGAGCAGCGGCTCGGGCTGTCGCATCCATGCCGTGGTGCTCGCGAGCGGACGCGAACGCAGCCTGCCGATACCTGCCCCCCCGCGAGCCTCCGACACGAGCCCCTCGATGTGGCGCGGAGCGGTCACGTTCGCGCGCCGCGCTCCCGGGCACGGTCAGGTGTGGCAGGTGATGTCGTGGGCGCCGCGCCGGCCGCGAGCGCTGGTCACGCTGCCCCACGGCGCGATCCCGTCCCACTGCGGCGGCGAACCGTGCTCCGCGCGGCCCGCGCATGGCGAAGTGCAGTCGCTTTCTCGGGACGGCTCGATCGTGACGTTCCTGTGGAGCGTGGAAGGACCGGGCGTCGTTGGCGAGGGCGCCTGGGAAGAGCGCATAGACAACCTCGCCACGCGCACGAGCACGCTCGCCGATGCGGGCTTCGGCCATGAGGCGTGCACCGGTCCGGTCGGCGAAGGCGAAATCGAATCTGCGTGGCCAGAGGCGCCCGTGGCGGCGGGGCGCGAAGCGCTGTTCGCGCAACTGGACGCCGTGGGCTACTGCTTCAAGTCCTTCGCTGCATTGCTCAACAGCCACAGCGCCGGGGCGCCGCGCTCGCGCGCGGGCCGGCTCGCACAGCCGGTGCTCGCGCTCGCGCGGGAAGGCTCGACCCTGTACGGGCTCGTGCCGCAGCTGCCACCGCCCGCCGGCGCGGACTCGCCCACGTGCAGCAGCTCTCAGCCGTGCTCGCTGGAGCCGATCTCCGTGCCGGCGCTCGCGCCCCAGCGGTTTACGCCCTCGCCGCCGTTCGTGTAGGCGCGCCGTGGCCGCTCAGTAGGGCGGCTGCGCCGCGTACCAGTCGCCCAGCACGCGAAACGCATCCCAGAACGCTCGCTTGGCGTCCTGCTCGTCCAAAGACTCGTCGATGTTCGGAACGTAGAGAGCGTCGATCAACGGCGTCAGTCGCTGGATCTCGCCCAGGCGGGGCTCGAGTGGATGCGCGAGTGGGATCTCCATCTCGCCGAGCGCGCTCAGCGCGTCCGGGCCCATCACGACGATGAGCTTTGGCTGCACGATCGCGATCTCTTCGACGACTCGCGCGACGCAAGCGAAGTCCGCGAGCGAGGGATCGCTCAATGGGCACTTCACGCACAGCGTGCCGTACACCGCGAGCGGATCGATCGACAGACGCTTGAGTGACTTCATCAGCGCGCCGCCGGCGCGTCCGTAGAAGGCCACGCCCTCCTCGATCTCCGAGGGCAACGGAGAGTGCTTGAGCAGCATGACGTCAGCCTGCGGGTGCCCTGAGCCAAGCACCGGCATCAGGTTGCCGCGCGGGCAGTGCGGGCACGCCTGCAGCTCGCGCGTGAGCGTGTTCAGCTCGCGAATGGCGCGCTCCAGGTACTTCTCGCGGATCTCGTCATCGGTCACAGGCATCGACCCCGAGGGATTTGACGACGCTCGCGCTTGTCCTTGCCCGTGCACCAGGAGTTGCGCTTTCGCTACCTGCGGCGACCATCCCCGGGGGCCTGCTTGACGCGCTTGACGCGCCGGGCCTTACTCGCCCGCCGCGCGGACGGAGGTGTGGCCCGCGTTTGCAAGAACTTCAGCGCCTGCACGTACAGCAAGGAAGAGGGACGTGTGACGATGTCGGCGTCGCGCAGCGCCTGGAGGAACTCGCCCGGCCCGTCGAAGTCACGCATGCGGATGCGCACCGAGCCGAGGCCCTGCGCCACGTGTGAGTCCGACCCGGCGCCGGCGACGATCCGGTACTTGGCGGCGAAGCGCACGGCCTCGTCGTTGAACGCCCCGATCGCCACGCGTGGGTTGAAGACCTCGAGCGCGTCGATGTCGTCGAGGATCGGTAGAAGGTGCTCGTAGTCGGGTACGGAGTGCATGCGGTCGAACGGGTGAGGCACATATACGAGACCGCCCTGACGCTTGATCTCGGCGACTGTCTCGCCGAGCGACAGCCCACGGGGGATCTTCTCTTCGATGAACAATCCGATCACCTCGCCCTCCTCGGCGGTCTTGATCTCCTCGCCGACGATCACCTTGATAGGCAGGCCCGCGCCCCCGGGGTGGGCGGGGTCTAATTCAGCGGCTTGCGCGTGGGCCTCGAGCGCCCCGGAGATCTCGTTGTGGTCGGTCACCGCGATCGCGCCCAGCCCCTGCGCGCGCGCGGTCGCCAGCAGCACCTCCACGGGCGTGGCGCAGTCGTGCGAGTGGTCGGTGTGCATATGCAGATCCACATCGATCAGCGGACGGTCAGCGAGACGCCGCGTCAGCGCGGGATCGCCATTCAAGGCGTGTCGCCGCGCGGCGAGGTCGCGGTAGACGGATGCGAGCTTCCCGGCGGCGTCCGCGTCGTCGGGCACAAGCCGGTAGTCGCCCGGGAAGTGGCGGGCCATCAGCTCGGCGGTGGCGGGAAGGCTCGCGGTGCGGGCGTCGAGTCGCCCGAAGAAGCTCTCAACGAAGCGACGGGCCACGAGCGTGGAGAGGAGGCGCTCGGTGGATGAGTGGAAGGAGCCGACGTTGAGCGCGCGCGAATGGCGCAGGGCGGCATTGGACGTGCTCGGCGCGAAGGGCTCGTGGACATGGACAAAGTCGAGCTCGACCGTGGTCAGCAGTTCCTCGATGGTGCGGGCCACGTCGATCGGCAACGCGGGCGTTCGCCGGCGCGCGCCGGCGGAGACGTCGAGCACCTCCCCGACAGCGATCACCCGGGGCGTCCCTGCGTCAGTTCCCTCCAGCAGGCTCCGCGGCTGCCCGCGAGCCGCGCGCAGCGCCTTGCGCGAGGCTCGCACCCGCTCCTGCGAGTGCGAGGGGGCGAGGATCAGGACGCGGTGTCCTTGCCGCGAGAGCTCTGAGCAGACGCGCGCGACGTAAGCATTGACCTCGTTCTCCTCCTGCTCCTCCCACGGGTAGGGGGTTACGTGGGCAATGGAGAACGATGACGCCATCGGTGTCGCCATTATCCCCCCACAGAGAGCTTGGATCGGCTCCCGCTATTTCGCGGCGGACGTCTCGGCCGCACGTGCCTTGGCGCCAGCCCGAGGGCTCACTTGGGTCGTGGCCCTCCTCGGAGCGTGACGTCCCCGCGGCCGTGTGCCCGGCCTGCCGGCGTAGCGAGCGATGAACTTCTCGGTGTCCGCGCGCGCCTGGTCGTCGGGGCGCTGGTTGTGGGGCGACTTCATCAGGTAGGAGGAGGGCCCGTCGAGCTGCCCGCCGACCCCGTGATTGAGGGCGAGCTTGCAGCAGCGCACCGCGTCGATCACGATGCCCGCCGAGTTGGGCGAGTCCCACACCTCGAGCTTGAGCTCGACGTTCAGGGGGACGTCGCCGAAGGCCTGGCCCTCGACGCGGATGTGTGCCCACTTGCGGTCGGTCAGCCACGGCACATAGTCGGATGGGCCGATGTAGACGTCCTCAGCCGGGAGCTGATGGTCCATGATCGAGGTGACCGCGTTCGTCTTTGAGATCTTCTTCGACTCCAGCCGCTCGCGCTCGAGCATGTTGTAGAAGTCCATGTTTCCGCCGACATTTAGCTGCGAGGTGCGCAGCATCTTCACGCCACGATCGGCGAACAGGCGAGCGAGCGTGCGGTGCACGATCGTGGCGCCCACCTGAGACTTGATGTCGTCCCCGACGATCGGGAGCTTGGCCTTTTTGAAGCGCTTGTCCCAATAGTCCTCGCGAGCGATGAAGACGGGGATGCAGTTGACGAAGCCACAGCCGGCGTCGAGCACCTGCTCGACATACCACTTGGTGGCGTCCTCGGAGCCGACCGGCAGGTAGGAGACGACCACATCGGTGTGGGTGTCCTTGAGGATCTCGACGATGTCGGCGGTCTCGCCGGGCGCCTTTGTGATCTTCTGCTTGAGGTACTTGCCGAGGCCGTCGTGGGTCATGCCGCGGTGGACCGGCACGCCGAGTTTTTTGGGAACCCCGCCTGCCCCCTTGGCGAACTTGATCGTGTTGTTCTGCCCGGCCCAGATCGCCTGGCCGAGATCTTTGCCGACCTTGGTCGAGTCGATGTCAAAGGCGGCGGTGAACTCGATGTCGCGCACGTGGTAGCCGCCGAGGTCGACGTGCATCAGCCCGGGCACGTCCTCTGAGGGATCGGCGTCGCGGTAGTGGTGCACGCCCTGGACGAACGCCGAGGCGCAGTTGCCGACGCCGACGATCGCGACGCGGACCTTCTCGGATTGGTAGCGCGAGGCGCCGTTCTCAGAGGCTGCTGCGCCGTCGCCGTTTCTATGCTCAGTGCTCACGATTGTATGTCCTTCCTGAAGGCCCGAAGGCCCGGTCAAGGGAGCCTCGAGGCTCCCATCCTTCTCCGCAGGGACGGCCGGATGCCGGACCTAGCAACTCCGGGTAACTACTCCGACGGGCGCGCGAGGTCACACCGACAGCTCGCGGCGGACATGCCAAATGCGCTGGGCGACGGTGACGAGGCTGAGCGCCGCAAGCACGTATACGGCGGGCTGCAGCAGCTCGAAGTGCCCGAGCGAGGCGCCGCGCGCGAATAGCAGCCCGATCGAGAGGATCACGACGCGCACGGGCCGCGTCGCGATGCCGACCTTGCATTCCACGCCGAGCGCCTCAGCGCGTGCGCGGGTGTAGGAGACCATCAGCGACGCGAGTACCGCGACGACCACCGTCGCCGCCGCCACGCGGTTGCCGTTCAGCGCGAAGTAGCCGGCGACGGCCGTCAGCACGATCCCCTCCTCGATCCGGTCGAGCGTCGAGTCCAGGAACGCCCCGAAGGGAGTGCCCTTGCCTGACATGCGCGAGTAGCGGCCGTCGAGCGTGTCCATGATCGAGCCGACGATGAAGGCGACGCCGCCGAGGAAGAACAGCTCTTCCCATACGAGCACGGCCGCGAGCAGGTTGAGCACGAAGCCTGTGAGCGAGATCGCGTTGGGGGTCAGGCGCGACTCGATCAGGCGGTTGCGCACGAGCGCTCGCCGCTCGCCCGAACCGATCGGAGCCCGCGCGCGTGGCCGGCCGGATCGATAGGCACCGCGCCGTCCGCGGCGGCGCGGGGCGTGACGTGCGGGCGCCATCAGCTGCTCGCGCCGGCGCTGGCCGACACGGTGGAAAAGCGCCAGGCATGTGGTCGCGCACGCGCAAGCCAGCTCGCGCCGTAGGCGGAGACTCCCGCGGTGAGTGCCCCGAGCAGCGCGTCGAAGATGAAGTGGTTGGCGGTGGCGACGATCACAAAGGCCATCAGGAAGGGGTAGAGCAGCCACAGCACGCGCATCGCCCGCCAGCGGACGAGCCGCGCCAGCGGCCAACCGATCATCAGCGCGAAGGCGACGTGCATCGACGGGACCGCCGCGTAGGGATTGAAGAGCATGTTCGCGGAGGCGCTGGCGTGGGAGACATTCACGCCGGTGACATCAGAAACGGAATCGATAAAGCCCCACTCGGGCAAGAAGCGCGGTGGCGCGGTCGGAAAAACGACGTAGCCGACGAGCGCGATGAACATCGCGATCACGAACATGTTGCGCACAAAATAGAAGGAGCGGTTGTGGCGCAGGTAGAGGTAGAGCAGCGCGCCGATCGTCACGGTCGTCTGTGCGTTCACGTACAGCCAGCTCGACATCTTCATCAACAGGTGGCTGCCTGAGGCCCACGCCTGCACGGAGGGCTCGACGAAGAAGTGCAGGTTGCGCTCGAGCGAGATCAGGTCGCGAGCGTGCGTGAAGGCCGCGTTGGCATCTCCCTCGACGAGACCACGCACGAGACGGTAGGCGAGGTAGGCGGCAGCGAAGAGCGAGACCTGGCGCAGCGCGTCCAGCCATCCCTGTGGCAGCACCTGCGCCCGTGTGAGACGTAGCCGGGCGAGCATCGGTCACAAGCCTAGACGATGTAAAGAAGGCGTATCTAAAGGAAGGCCATCGATCAACCCAGGCGGCAGCGGGGGCCGTGGTCGAATACCCGCTGCAACGAAAAGTCGATGCCGACATGCATGCTGCCCGCATGTCGGACCTGCACCTCGGTCCAGCCGCCCGGGGCTTCGCGCACGCATCCGCGCCCGCCCGAGAGTGCCCAGTAGGGGCTGAAGCGCACGCGCACCACAAACGCTCCGGCGCGCGGCGCGCTCAGCGTGAAGGAGTCGCTGCCGAGGCTCGTGAGCGTGGCGGGCGCCTCGGCCAGTGGCTGTGGATCGAGCACGGCGAACAATCGCCAGTGGGCCGAGCGCCAGGTTTCGCGGAGGTACGAGGGCGATCTCGCGCCGCGCAGCAGGCGGGCCTCGGCCTGCGCCGAGTAGTCCAGTGGAGCGTCGGGTAGGGCCACATAAGCGATCGCGTTATCGAGCAACCACGCGCGGTAGCGCGTGGCGGTCAGCGGAGCGGAGGTGTAGAAGAGCGCGCCGCGGTCGCTGTCGAGCTGACGCTCCCAGCCGCGAGCGAGCGCGATGTGGGGCGCCATCCAGCGGGCCTCCCAGTGGTCGGTGGTGGGGACCACCTCAATGCGGGCGGGGCGCGCTGAGTAGCCGACGCCGAGCACGCGCAGCTCCCCTAGCAGGGGCGTGTAGTAGGAGGCGTGCACGGCTGGATCGGAGGCGGCTGAGACGAAGTCTGCGACGGGTGCGTTCGCCTGCCAGTAGAAGAGGAGCGGCGCCAACAACAGGAGCAGCAGCCGCGGGCGTTGGCCGAATGTTGGTCGATCTCTCATCGGTCCGCCGAGCAGCAGGCATGCGACGATCGGTGCTCCGACGAGCGCGCCCAAGCGGTCAGCGTTGCCGCCGACCGCCGTGGGGATGATGTAAGCCCCGGTGAGCGCCACCGCGTACAGCAGCGCACCGGTTCGCAGGACGCGAAGTTCTGCGGGGATCAGGGCGGCGATCACGAGCACGCCGGCCAGCGCGGGGTAGAAGGCCGAGGCGACGAATGGCTGGGTGCCACCTTCGGGGAAGGCGAGCACAAGCAGCACGACGGGCGCGAGCGCGGTCAGGACCAGCGCAAGTGGCCAGGCATGCGACCGCCCGCCAACCGCCCAGGCGAGGAACGCGAGCGCGAGGAACGCGCCGGCCACGGGGCTCGCGAGCGAGCTGAGGATCGTCAGCAGGAGCGTGAGCGGGCGCCGGTCGCGTTGGGCGCTCAGCAGCGCGGCAAAGCCGAGCGCGAGGCCGAGGTCGAACGGGACGCGGTTGGCGAGCAGCGAGACGGCCGCCCCGACGGCGAACCAGAGCGCCGCGATGCGGGTCGCCCGTGGCGGGAAAGAGTCCTCGATCAAGAGCACGAACAGCGCGCTCGCGGCGATCATCGACAGCGCCGCCAGCGGCTGCGGACCGATCCAAGCCCCGAGGGCCGGAGCGAGCACGGAGTAGGCGAGCAGGTGATGACCGCCGTACCAGGCGTTGTCCCACAGCGTGAAGCCGACGCGCGAGAACAGGTTGCTGCGGTAGGCGGCGGCGGCGAGGTCGGTGCTGGGAGGAGCGGCAATCACATAGACGAAACCGAGCACCGCGGTGATCGTCCAGGCGGGGGGCACATAGCCTGACCCAGCCCTCTGGGCTGTGTGCCCGCTGGGTTGGCGCAGAAGCGCGCTCACGCGGATGCGGCGCCGAGGAAGTCCACCACCCGGTCGATTACGTCCGGGCGATCCAGCCATGGCACGTGCCCTGCGTCCTCGAGCTCGAGCAGCTCGGCGTTTGCCAGGGCCTCAGCGTACTGCCGTCCAAAACCGGCGGATATATAGGGGTCGCGCATGCCCCAGATGACGAGCGCGGGCATCTCGAGGAGGCCCAGCTCCGAGCCGGCTGCCGCGAGCACCTCGGGAGGAGAACTTCGATAAAGGCGCAGGATCGCGCGCTGCGTGCCCTGGTCGAAGTGGTCGAGCACGGTGTCGAGCCACGCCTCGGGGAGTGGTCCTCGAGTGGCGTTGGACACCTTCGAGGCGCGGCGCAGCGTACGCCGGCCGGTCGAGCCCATCATCAGCTCCCCCAGGAGTGGGGTGCGCCACACACGCGCGACTCGGTGCCAGCGGTAGCCGGGCAGGAACGGCACCGCGTTGATAACAACAAGGCGCTCGATCAGCTCGGGTCGGCGTTGGGCGAAAGCGAACCCAACCGAGCCCCAGTCGTGCATCACGAGGCTGACCCGCTCGACCTCGGCGAGATCCAAGAAACGCTCGAGGAACAGCGCATACTCATCGATTGTGTATTCGAGATTGCCAGGCTTTCCCGAGCGTCCAAAGCCCGGCAAGTCGACCGCCAGACCACCGCTCCGCTCCAGGAAGCCCTCCTTGTAGCTGGGGATCTGCACCCACTCATCAGTGCTTCGCTTGCGCCTCCACCAGCGCCGCCACAACGGCCTGGTTCCGCGGCGCTCGCGCGGGGTCACCCAGTCCTCAGAGTTGGTCGGCACGCCATGCAGGTACAGCGGTACAGCGGCGCCCGCGCCGTTGGGCCGCGGTGCACTGCGCCAGAAGACGGGCAGCCCGTCGAGCTCGCCGGTGTGTTCGGTCACCTCTCCCACCGGGCGAGGATATAGGGGCCATCGTTGCCGGCTTGCATCCCACTACCGTTCGCTTATGCCACCGACCGCCTCGCGCCGTGCCGGCCGCCGTCCTTCAAGTTCGGCTCACCCGCCTCGGCTCCCCCCGCCTGGGCTCCACCGACACGCGCGCGGGTGCGCAGGGTGCGCGATCGCCTGCGCGAGGTGTACGGAATACCACGGATGCGCCCGCACGGCGACCCGCTCGCCGAGCTGGTGCTGACGGTGCTGTCGCAGAGCACCAACGACCGCAACCGCGATGTCGCCTATCTGCGCTTGCGGGAGCGTTTCCAGTCGTGGGAGGCGGTGCGAGACGTGCCGGTGACAGAGGTTGAGGAGGCGATCAGGCCAGGCGGGATCTCGAAGGTCAAGTCGGCCCGCATCCAGGCGATCCTCGAGGCGATCGCCGAGCGACCACCCGGGGGTGGCGAGGTCGATGCCCAGGTCGAGTCCTCGCCGTCCGTGCTGTCGCTCGACTGGCTGCCCGAGGTCGCGCCGCAGGAGGCCCGCGACTATCTCTGCTCGCTGCCGGGGGTGGGCCGCAAGACGGCCGCCTGCGTGCTCCTGTTCGCCTACGGCCTCCACGACGTCCCCGTCGACACCCACGTCTCGCGCGTGGGGATGCGCCTGCACCTGCTCCGCCCGGGAGCTCCCTTCGAGGAGCTGCACGACGAGATGCTTGCGCTGACCCCACCGGGGCAGGAGCTCGAGCTGCACGTAAACCTGCTGCGTCACGGCCGGCGCACCTGCCACGCGCGCTCGCCGGCCTGCGGGGATTGCGCCCTGGCCCGCATGTGCCCGAGCCGCGGTGTGGTGGCCGGGGTCGAGTAAGGCCCCTCCGAAGATCACCCCCAGTAAGCCAAGCGGGTGCGAGATGCGCGTATGTCCGGGCTGGGTATGACACCCAACAGGCGTACTGCCAATACCTCATTTGTCGGACATACGCGCGCTCGACATCCCGCGCCGCTCGAGCTGCACGTCAACCTCCTGCGTCACGGCCGCCGCACCTGCCACGCGCGCTCGCCCGCCTGCGGGGATTGCGCCCTGGCCCGCATGTGCCCGACTCGAAAACTACTGTTTGGTTGACTCAGCCGTGCGGCAGCACGGCGAATGCGATAACCGCGTATTGCAGCGCCGCCGCCGCAATCACGAGCGCGTGGAAGACCTCGTGATAGCCGAATACCCGCGGCCACGGGTTCGGTTTGCCACTCGCATAGATCACCGCGCCCGCCACGTACAGCACCCCGCCAATGGTCAGTCCCGCCACCCCCAGCCATCCGATCGCCGCGGGGAGCTCGCCGAAGACAGCGGCCGACACCAGCCCGAGCACCACATATACCACCGCTAACAGCCACTTCGGCGCGTCGATCCACGCGAGCTTGAAGATCACGCCGCCGAGCGCTCCGGCCCACAGCACGATCAATATCACCGTGGCCAGAGAACCCTTTAACGCAAGCAACGCCACCGGCGTGTACGTGCCGGCGATCAGCACGAAGATCATCGAATGGTCCAGGCGCCGCATCCAGCGCCGCGGCCCCGGGCGCCACGTCACACGATGGTAGAGCGCACTCGTGCCCAAAAGCCCTGACACCGCTACCGCATAGATCGCCGCCGCGACCCGTGCCCGTCCATCCGATGCCGCCACGATCAACCCCACCCCGCATGCCAGCGAGACGAAGAACGCATACTGGTGCGACACCCCCCGCAACCGGGGCTTGACCGACGCCGACAACGCGGTGTTCATACCCAAACGGTACTCCCCTCCGCGATTCGGCGGCGCATTTCAGGATCGTCCCTCGACGACTGGCGGTGGATTTTGATCCGACATTCAGTGGTGCTTTGCCGGTTCGTCCCTTCCGGCTCGAATTGGCTTGAGAAAGACATTCACTGCGACGGGTCATGGGTTGGCCCCGTAGAACCAACCAGTTGGCCAGGATCCCAGCAATCTGGCTGTTGGCGCGACTCGACAACGGCACTATTAGATCCGTCTTGAATTTGGATAGAAAATCTGCCACACTTGCGCTTAGATTTATAAGCGTCTTCTAAGGAGTATCATCAAATGGGCAAGACCATAGGCATCGATCTCGGCACGACGAACTCGTGCATGGCCGTGCTCGAGGGCGGCGAGCCCACCGTCATCGAGAACGCTGAGGGTGGCCGTACCACGCCGTCTGTGGTGGCCTTCACGGCCTCCGGTGAGCGCCTCGTCGGCACTGTCGCCAAGCGCCAGGCGGTGACCAACCCCCAGAACACGATCTTCTCGATCAAGCGCTTCATGGGCCGCAAGGAGGCCGAGGTGCGCGAGGAGGAGTCGATCGTTCCCTACAAGGTCGTCTCTGGCCCCAACGGCGACGCGCGCGTCGAGGCCGGCGGTGAGCAGCACTCGCCGCCGGAGATCTCCGCGATGATCCTGCAGAAGCTGAAGACCGACGCGGAAGCGTATTTGGGCGAAAGCGTCGACAGCGCCGTCATCACCGTGCCGGCGTACTTCAACGACGATCAGCGTCAGGCGACCAAGGACGCCGGCAAGATCGCAGGTCTGGACGTCAAGCGCATCATCAACGAGCCCACCGCCGCCTCGCTGGCGTACGGGCTCGACAAGGAGGCAGACCAGACGATCCTCGTGTTCGACCTCGGCGGCGGCACCTTCGACGTCTCGGTTCTGGAGATCGGCGATGGTGTGTTCGAGGTCAAGTCGACCGCGGGCGACAACCACCTCGGCGGCGACAACTTCGACAAGGCGATCGTCGACTGGCTCGTAGCCGAGTTCAAGAAGTCGCAAGGCATCGACCTCAGCGCCGACCCGATGGCTCTCCAGCGTCTCTATGAGGCTGCGGAGAAGGCGAAGATCGAGCTCTCGACGACCCAGGAGACACAGATCAACCTGCCCTTCATCACGGCAGACTCCTCCGGTCCAAAGCACCTCGACACGCGCCTGACGCGGGCGAAGCTCGCCGAGCTGACATCCGAGCTGCTGGGCAAGATCGTCGCGCCGGTGCGTCAGGCGATCGACGACGCCAAAGACAAGGGCGTCAAGGAGATCGAACACGTTGTGCTCGTCGGCGGCATGACGCGCATGCCCGCGGTGCAGGAGAAGGTCAAGGAGCTGACCGGCAAGGAGCCCCACCGGGGAGTCAACCCCGACGAGGTGGTGGCTGTGGGCGCCGCGATTCAGGCAGGTGTCCTCGCCGGCGACGTCAAGGACGTGCTGCTGCTCGATGTCACTCCGCTGACCCTCGGCATCGAGACGAAGGGCGGCGTGATGACCAAGCTGATCGAGCGCAACACGACGATCCCGACGCGCAAGGGCGAGGTCTTCTCGACCGCCGAGGACAACCAGCCCTCGGTCGA
>Ga0116220_10000088_pt1 | contig 43664 bp, 44 predicted proteins | sample Sb_taG_10_FD_88967 | JGI IMG/M metagenome (GOLD analysis project Ga0116220, IMG submission 88967) | Peat soil microbial communities from Weissenstadt, Germany - Sb_50d_7_NC metaG | ecosystem: Environmental > Terrestrial > Soil > Wetlands > Peat | place: Germany: Weissenstadt | collected 2010-09-21
GACCCCACTTCGCTTGATATCCCAATCGGCGAGGATGGCGACGCCACCTTGGCCGATCTCATCGAGGCGCCGGACGCTGTCGATCCTCACACCGCGGCGGAGGCTGCGGCGCTTCGAGAATGCGTGGCGGAGGTCCTCGCTGAGCTGACGCCCCGCGAGGAGCGCATTTTGCGGATGCGGTTCGGGATCGGAATACCGGACCACACGCTCGAACAGGTAGGCAAGACGTTCGGTGTGACCCGCGAACGTATCCGCCAGATCGAAGCGAAGGCACTCCAGAAGCTGAGCCACCCGGCCAGGGCGCGCAAGCTGCTGACCTTCACAGGAAGCTGATTAGGGGGGTGCGGCGAGGTCAAGGCGGCGCCGCTAGCGAGGCGGCGTTTGAGCTTCGATCCATGAGCGATTGAGATCCCGGACGGCGGACTTCCACAGCCGAGATCCTTTGCCGCCGAATCGGAGAACGTAGCTCGGGTGATAGGTGACGTGGACCGGTGTGCGGTCGAACAGGACGGCGTGCGTCCGAGCCTGCTCAACCGGCGTCGAAACGCCGAACAGCAGGGCGGCCGATTTACCTAGCGCCACAATCACGGCAGGTCTCACTTTTGCGACGTCGCTGAGCACGGACTGCCCATAAGTGTGCAGTTCCGTCTGCGTCGGCGTCCGGTTGCGCAGTCGGTCGCGCGTGGACCGTTCGATGGGGCGGAAGGGAATCGCATTCGCGAGGCGGACGCGCGAAAAATCTATTCCTGCCTCGCGCATCATGTCTCTCAGCGCCTCGCCGGCGGGACCGACAAAGGGGCGGCCTAGTTCGGCTTCTTTGCCGCCGGGCGCCTCTCCGACGAGATAGAGACAAGCGTCTGAGCTGCCTTCCGGTGCGACGGGTCTTTTGTCGAAACCGAACGTGTTGGGCGTAGGGCCTAGCGTCGGCTTTGCAGGGGTCACCGAGAACTCCGTTCAGGTAGCCGCTAGCGCTTGCCCAAGATCGAAACGTGCGACAACTGGCGCATGCAGGGATTCCGGAGGGCGATCAATGCGGCCATAGGCGACCAGCTCGTCCTCAAGCATTTCATTGTGGATCTCGACGCCGGCAAAGTCTGCGAACAGCGCTCGGCTTGCCAAAATATGATCGAGCATCTGCGGACGACCGTGATGCAGCACGGTAAAGCGACGGTCGGCGGGCAGTGTACGCTCGACCGGGGTAAGCACGCGCCCCGCCAGATGTCCCGATCCGGTATCGTCTTCGCCTGCACAGGCCAGCCTCAGCGCGGTGTCGTGGTCCTCCGCGTTGAAGTCGCCGCAAACGGCAATGCGGGCGTCAGGCTCGGCATCGAACACGCGCTCAATCGCCAACCGCAGTTCGAGCGCCTGCCCGGCTCGCTTTGTGGCGGCTGCGAAGAAGCCCTCGGCCCAGCCGGACACGGTCTTCCAGGCGAATGGCCCCGCCTTCTGTCCGGGCACGGCCGCGGCGAGGTGCGCTCGCAAATGAACGTTGAACACATGAAGATGCCGTCCACCGGGGAGTGCGAGGAGCAAGTGCTGCAGCGGCCGATCCCACACAAGGGGAACCGCAGCTTCGTCGGGCGGAAGGGCGGTGTGGCGGCGGAATTGGAGAGGCTCAACCAAAGTGTGCCTGATGTTGTGTTCCTCAAGAACAGGCAGGCGCGTAAGCACCGCGAGATTGTGCACGTCGGCAGGGCCGACCTCTAACACGCTAATCAGCAAATTATGCTTCGCGTAGGGCGTACCGTCGAGAAGCCGTTCGAGATCCACCGCGCGTCTTGTATTGCCGACCTTGGATGCATCCACCTCCTGCAGACAAAGGATGTCCGCCTTGAGTCGTTCAAGCTGTGGCCGGAGTACGGCCGCCCGCTCTTCAAAGGAGGCGCCATGCCGACGACGCCGATTGCCCAGGCTTTCGAGATTGAAGGTGGCGATCCGCATGGCGATTGGGGCCGGTGTCTAGGCTTCGGCAGGCTAGTATGGCAGCCCGGACCAGCGGATCTGCCGCCTTGCTTAGCAAGCACGCCGCGCCCGGCCAACGGAATTGAAACCTGCGCCAGGGCCTGCAGGTTTGATGCGCATCAAGGACGAGCGACGAGGCGGTGACTTCCTTGCGAGACGCGGAGGAATACTTGTCGCTGCACTATGATGAGGTCCGCAGCGATGTCCTCAGTGGCGAATCTCATCAAATTGGAAAATTGCCGTTGGCGAAGGCCGATGGTCTGAGCACTACTGGTCATGGGGGGGTCTTCGGCCAGTGGCGCTGGCAGGAACGTCTGTTGGGCGGCGTGACCGATTATGTGCTCCCGCGAGGCAAACATCCCGGTGCTTATGATGCATTGACCAATTCGTTGTCCCATTGTCAAATATATGCTCCCGCTGTTAAATATTCGATAGAAATACCAAGAAAAGACTTCGAAGTCAGGCCGGCGCGGACGCCCTGCGGACCGTTCGGGAGGACGCAGCCAGCGACCGCTCCGCGAGCACCCCGAACAAGAGCCCAAGCGTGGTCCACATCAGCGCCTGCAGCCCAAGCGAGGCCATGCGGAAACTCCATAGCACCTGCGCCGGGAACTCCGCCGGTATCTCGTTGATGTCGGGGAGCACGAGCTGCGCGACGACGATGATGGCAATGAACAGGCCGGCGCCGGCCAGCATCGCGTTCAAGCCGCCAAGCCGCTCGACCAGGCGTCTCGCCGCCGCCACCGCGAACATGAGCGCGCCAAGCGAGATCAGGATCATCAGGAAGAACAGACCGGTGCGGTAGCCGATCGTCGCGCCCTCGCCGACCGCTGGCGGGTTGGCGGGATATTTCAGGCTCGGCACATAATAGAGCGCAGCGAAGGCGGCCGCGGCCAGGAGCAGCGCAAGCAGCCGCGGGCTCACATCGCCGACGCGCCGATAGAGGAAGGCGAAGGCAAGCGCGAACAACCCGCCCATCGCCGCGCCATAGACGACCACGGCGGTGAGCAGGCCTATCGTGCTCTGCACCTTCCGGCTGACCAGCCCTTCGCTTGCGTCACCATGGCTGTGCTCCTGCGCCGAGACTATCTCCCGCTGATCGGTGGTGGCCTGCTCGTGGTGATGCGCCCCAGGTGTCTCGGCTTCGGCGTGCTGCGCCTCGAAGGCGATGGCGCGGTCGACTTGCGGTTCGCCGAAGAGTTTGGCGACGCCGAAAGCGAGCAAACCCGCAACCACCCCCGCGATCATGCCGCGGATGAGAAGATCTCTGACCATGGATGCGGCCCCGCGGACCTAGTGGCAGGGAAAGCCGAGCAGGTGGCGCCCGTCATGGGTAAATTCATGCACATACATGCCGGGAACGATCGAGGTTGCTCCCTCCTCCACCCCGACGAAATAGATCAGCATCAGCAGCAGGCCCGCGAAGATCAGCCAGGGCAGGATCTCGCGAACCGGAATGGCGATGGGGGGAGAGCTTGGTGCGGTGACAGCTTTCGCCATGGCGGCCTCCTTGGGATCCGGCGTCCCATTTCGAGTGTTTCTACCCACGAAGGAAGGTCTGACTCTCGATCTACGTGCGGGAAGCACGAAACCGATCACAGTGGCGCGACCGTGCCGGACTCCCACCGGCTTCCTCGCTTCGCTGAGGCTTCACCGTAGGAGTGCGAGCCATGGGCGTCAAGGAGGGGCTGCCGGGTGCGTCACGAGGGCTCAAGCAAGGGCCCGGCCAGCCGCTGCCATGCCGCTTCGCTGCCGGGGATGCCGAAGCGCAGCCAATCGGGGCGGGTGTCGAACCGGCGGACGAGGATGCCGGCCGCGCCGAGGCGGTGGAATAGTCTCGGCGCCGCCGCGGTCTCGACGAGACGGAACAGGAGCGTGCCGCCGATGAGCGCCAGGCCCGCCTTGCGTAGCATCGAATCGAGGCGCGTCACGTCTCCGGCTAGCCGCCGCTGGGCGGCCGCGAGCCACGTCCGATCGCTGAGCGCGCGCAGACCGATGTCGATGGCGGGCCCCGATATGGGCCAGGGCCCTAGCGCCGCGCGGATCGAGGCGGCAAGCTCGGGGGCGGCAATCGCGAAGCCGAGCCGGAGCCCCGCGAGCCCGTAAGCTTTGGAGAGCGAGCGCAGCACCACGAGGCCAGGCACGGGAAGATGGGGCGCGAGGCCGAGCTGTCCGTCCTCGAGATCGGCGAAGGCCTCATCGACCAGGACCAATCCGCCCGCCTTCCTGGCGCTGAGCAGCTCGATCAGGGTGGTCGCGTCGAAGCGCCGTCCATCCGGATTGTTGGGATTGCAGATGACGATGCCGCCGGGACCGGCATCCTCCAGCTGCTCAAGCTCCTTCACCTCCACGACCCGGGTTCCAACCGCGGCAAAGGCGCGCGCATATTCGCCATAGCTGGGACTAAGGATCGCGACTGAGCTTTGCGGAAACAAATGGGGGAGGAGAGAGATCAGCATCTGCGTGCCGGGGGCGGCGGCGACCATGGCCGGATCTGGCGCGCCATAGGCTTCCGCCGCTACGGCCTCGAGCGCCGCAACCTCCTCCGGCTCCGGCAGTCGCGTCCAGACAGCAGACCCGAGCTGCGGAATGGGATAGGGCAGGGGATTGATCCCCGTCGAAAGATCGATGAAGGGTTCGGTTGCGCGCGCGAAGAGCCGCCGCGCCTCCTGCAGGCGTCCGCCATGGAGGAGGGGATCCTCAAGCGCGCGCATCAGGCTGGGGCGAGGCTGATCCATGGGACTATCGTTCAATGTCCTCACCGTCTTTTGCGTAGCTCTGATCGAGGGCGCGTTCGGCTATCCCGTCTCTGTCTTTCGCCGTATCCAGCATCCGGTGATGTGGATGGGCGCGCTGCTTCACCGCCTTGAGAGCCGCCTCAATCGGCCGAGCATGCCCGAGGCAAGGCGGAGGCTCAACGGGCTGATCGCGCTCGGGGCGTTGCTTTTGGCGAGCGTCCTGCCGGCACTGGCGCTGCAATATTTGGCGGTGTCGCTGCTGCCGAGCGTGCTTGCGCTTGCGCTCCTTGCGATCCTGGCAAGCACGCTGATCGCGCAAGCGAGCCTCTATGACCACGTCGCGGCCGTCTCCGATGCGCTTGACCAGAGCGGGCTCGACGGCGGCCGCGAGGCGGTGGCGAAGATCGTCGGCCGCGACGTGGGCGCTCTCGATGCGGCCGGTGTCGCCAGAGCGGCAATCGAAAGCCTCGCCGAGAATTTCTCCGACGGTATCGTGGCACCTTGCGTCTGGGGCGCTCTGCTGGGTCTTCCCGGCATGGCCGCCTATAAGGCCGTCAACACCGCCGACAGCATGATCGGGCATTTGACCGAACGCCACGCCGCCTTCGGCTTCGCTGCGGCCAAGCTCGACGATGCGCTCAATCTGCCCGCCTCGCGCCTTGCCGCGCTGTGGATTGCCCTTGCCGCTCTCTTGCATCGCGATGCCAGCATCGAGGGTGCGCTTGCGGCGGTGCGGAGGGACGCGAAGCTCCACCGCTCGCCCAATGCCGGATGGCCCGAAGCGGCCATGGCCGGCGCGCTTCAGCTCAAGCTTGCCGGGCCGCGCTTCTATCATGGGACGCCCACCGAGGATGCATGGATCGGCCAGGGTAGCAGCGAGGCGACGGGCGCCGATATCCGCCGCGCCCTGGCGCTGTATCGGACCGCCTGCACGGTGCAACTCGCCATGCTTGGGCTGCTCGCCCTGCTCATCGCGCTGCTTTAAGCAGGCGATCGATGTCGATATGCGCCTCCAGATGCGCGGCGAGCGCGTCGAGCGTCTTTGCGACACCAGCCTCATAGCTGAAGCCGGCGGGCGTGCCGCCAAGCCGGGCGATCCAGGCCGCGCGTTGCTGGTCGTCAGCGAAGAGCCCATGCACATAGGTTCCGGCAACGCGCCCGTCCGCCGAGATGGCGCCGTCGATGCGGCCATCCTTAAGGCGAGCAAAAGGCGGTGCAAGCACGCGCGTGCTCCCCACATGCATTTCGTAGCCATGGAAGGGCACCAAATCCGTGAGCGTCTCGCCGGATACTTTCGTCAGCGTCTTCTCGCCTTGGATGATGGTCTCGACCGCCAGCAGCCCGAGCCCGGCAGTGACTTTGGACGGACCCTCGATACCGTCTGGGTCGGCGATGGCGGCTCCGAGCATCTGGTAGCCGCCGCAAATCCCAAGCAGATATCCGCCGCGGCGCAGATGGCCGGCAATGTCGAGGTCCCAGCCTTCTTGGCGGAGCGCCTTGAGGTCGGCGATGGTCGATTTGGAGCCCGGCAGCACGACGAGATTGCAAATGGGCAGCGGCGTGCCGCGTTCGACCATGATCAAATCGACATCGGGTTCCACCGCGAATGGATCGAGATCGTCAAAATTGGCGATATGCGGCAGGAGCGGCACCGCGATCCTGATCCTGCCGTTGCCGCGCCAGAGCCCGCGTTCGGCAAGATCATAGGCGTCCTCCGCAGGGAGACGCCGTGCCCCCTCGAAGAACGGCACGAGCCCCAGCGCCGGCCATCCGGTCCGCTTGGCTATCTCGGTCATACCGTCGCCGAACAACGAGAGATCGCCGCGCATGCGGTTGACGATGAAACCTGCCACGAGCTTCGCGTCCTCCGGCTCGAGCACGGCCTTGGTGCCGACGAGGCCTGCGATCACCCCGCCGCGGTCGATATCGCCCACCACCACCACCGGCACGTCGGCGGCGCGCGCAAAGCCCATATTGGCGATGTCGTTTTTGCGGAGATTGATCTCCGACGTGGACCCTGCGCCTTCCACCAGCACGATGTCCGCTTCCCGCTTGAGCCTCCCAAAGCTCTCAAGCACGAAGGGCAGCAGCGTCGGCTTGATGGCCTGGAACTCGCGCGCCGTCGCCCGGCCGAACACCTTGCCCTGCACGATGATTTGCGCACCGATCTCGCTTTGCGGCTTCAACAGCACCGGATTCATATTCACCGAGGGCTCGATATAGGCCGCCAGCGCCTGCAGCGCCTGCGCCCGGCCGATCTCGCCGCCATCTGCCGTCACCGCGGCGTTGTTCGACATGTTCTGCGGCTTGAAGGGTCTCACCGAGATCCCGCGCTTCACCAGCGCACGCGCCAGCCCGGCGACGAGCAGCGACTTGCCGACGCTCGATCCCGTACCCTGCAGCATGATGGCGCGGGCGCCCATCAGAATTCGATGCCGGCTTGCGCCTTTACCCCTTGGGCGAAGTGGTGCTTCACCAGCGTCATCTCGGTGACGAGGTCGGCGGCCTCGATCAGTTCGCGCTTGGCGTTCCGCCCGGTGACGACGACGTGCAGATCGGGCCTGCGGTTCGTTAGCGTCGCGACCACCTCGGAGAGCGGCAGATAATCGTAGCGGAGCGCGATGTTCAGCTCGTCGAGCGCCAACAGCTTCAGGTCGGGCTCCTGCATCAGCGACTTCGCCGTCTCCCAAGCCTTGGCGGCCGCCGCCATGTCACGGGCCTTGTCTTGCGTCTCCCAGGTGAAGCCTTCGCCCAGCGTGTACCAGCGCACCTTGTCGCCGAAGCCTTCGAGCACGCTGCGCTCGCCCGTGTTCCAAGCGCCTTTGATGAACTGCACCACGGCGCATTTCCCGCCATTGCCGACCATACGCAAGACTTGGCCGAAGGCGGCCGTCGATTTGCCCTTGCCCGTCCCGGTGTGGACGATGAGAAGGCCCTTGTGCGCGACGGTCTTGGAGGCGACCTCGGCGTCCTGGGCGGCCTTGCGGTTCAACATCTTGGCGCGATGGCGCTCCTGCTCGTCCTTGCTCGTCTCATCGGTCATGGCAGTGCCTTAACGGTCATGGGCAACCCGGCCAGCATGAAGATGACCTGCTGCGCGCGCGCGGCGATGCGCTGATTGAGGGAGCCAGCTCTATCACGAAAGTCGCGGCCAAGCGGCGTCTCCGGCACGATGCCGAGTCCTACTTCGTTCGAGACCACGATGGTGGGTGCGGTTCGCGCGCGCAGCGCCGCCTCAAGCCCGGTGACAGCCAGATCGAGGTCATGGTCGCCAAGCATCAGATTGGAGAGCCAGAGCGTCAGGCAGTCGATCACCATTGCGGCGTGAGCGGGCGCTTCGCTGACCGCATCGGCGAGATCGATCGGCGCCTCCATGGTGATCCATCCTTCGCCGCGCGCCGCCTTATGCATTGCGATCCGCTCCCGCATCTCGTCGTCGAGCGCCTCGGCCGTCACGATCATGACCCAAGGTGCCGGCGTGGCTCGCGCCAAACTTTGCGCATGCCGGCTCTTGCCTGAGCGCGCGCCGCCGATGACCAAGGTCAGCAGCGGGTTTTGCACGATTCCCTGTGTCGCCATGCTCGATCAAGGGTCCTGAGCGCCGATCGTAAGGCGCGACCATAGCCCGCCCGGCGCGCTTACCGAACCCTCATTGACAAGCACCAGTACCGGCCGTTTTATGCAGGCGTGACGGTCTCCTCGATTTTGAGGAGTGAAAAGGGAATGCGGTGAGGGGCGTTTTGCCCGAATTCCGCAGCTGCCCCCGCAACTGTAGGCGGAAAGCTTGTCGCCAAATGACCACTGGGGTGAGCCCTGGGAAGGCGACGGCAAGCGAGAGATCCGCGAGCCAGGAGACCTGCCGTCGCTTGTTCGACCCGAGTTGCCGGGCGGGGTGCCCTGGCAGCGCGGAGGCCGGCTGATCGGCCAGGCGCGAGGCAAACCCTCGTGCCGCTTGTGACGGCGCTTGCACCCTGAGGATGCGTTTCAAGTGTCTGACGGGGTCGATGTGCCGGAAGAGGATCGTCCGCAGCTCTATATCTGCCTTTCCTGCCGGTGCCGCAGCGCGGAAGCAGTGCCAGAGGGCGAGCCGGCCGACGGGCGTAGGCTCTATGATGCGGTCCGGTCGCTGGTGGCGGAGATGGGGCCTCGCGCGCCGGTCCATGTCCTTCCCACGCTCTGTTTTGCCAATTGCGAGCGGGGCTGCACCGCAGGGATCGCCGCACCCGGCAAGTGGTCCTATCTCATGGGTGAGCTCGGCCCCGAGCAAGCCGGCGATCTCCTCATCTATGCTGCCGCCTACGCCAAGGCCAAGACCGGGGTCGTGCTGCCCTCCGGGCGCCCGGCCTCCATGCAAACGAGCGTGATCGCCCGCTTCCCCACTTCTCTTCTGCAAGCCAAGGATGCCGCCGAATGACGACCACCCAGCGCATTCCCGCCACCATCATCACGGGCTTCCTCGGCGCCGGCAAGACGACGCTCGTTCGCCATGTCTTGGAGAACGCCAACGGCAAGCGGCTTGCCATCATCGTCAATGAGTTCGGCAGCGTCGGCATCGACGGCGAGACCTTGCGCGGTTGCGGCATCGAGAGCTGCCCGGAGGAGAACATCGTCGAGCTCGCCAATGGCTGCCTCTGCTGCACGGTGGCCGAGGATTTCGTGCCGACCATGCAGGCGCTCATCGACCGTGCGCTCCCGCCCGAGCACATCCTCATCGAGACCTCGGGGCTCGCGCTGCCGAAGCCATTGGTGAAGGCCTTCGATTGGCCGAGCGTCCGCTCGCGCTTGACCGTCGACGGCGTGATCGCCGTGGTCGATGCGCCGGCCGTGGCTTCGGGCCGCTTCGCCGACGACCCCGAGGCCATCGCGCGCCAACGGGAAGAGGACCCCTCCGTCGATCATGACAACCCGCTCGCCGAGGTCTATGAGGACCAGCTGATGGCCGCCGACCTGATCGTGCTCAATAAGACCGATCTGATCGACGCCGAGACCGGCGAGCAGCTGAAGCGCGCAGTGGCAGCCCTCGTGCCGCGCGCGGTAAAGGTGATCGCCGCGCATGAGGGCAGGGTGGATGCGAGCGTGCTGCTTGGGCTTGACGCGGCCGCCGAGGACGATCTCGCCGCGCGGCCCTCCCATCACGACGCGCTGGACGGCGCGCATGAGCATGACGACTTCGAGAGCTTCGTCGTGGCGCTGCCGGAGATCGGCGATGCCGATCGGCTGCTCGCGCGCCTCAAATCGGTCGCCGAAACCCACGACGTGCTTCGCATCAAGGGCTTCGTGGCGATCGCCGGCAAGCCCTTGCGCCTCGCGGTGCAGGGGGTCGGCACGCGCTTCCGTTCGAGCTTCGACCGGCCTTGGCCGAACGGTGGCGCCCGGCGCGGTCATGTCGTGGTGATCGGTGAGAGAGGGCTCGACCGCGCCGCGATCGAAGCGCAAATTCTGGGCTAGGCCATGCATTTGTTGGTTCGCGAGACGAGGGGGCTGGACGAGGCGGACGCCGCCATCGATCTCGGCCAGTCGCGGGCCGACCTCGTCTTTCTCTCCTTCTCCGACAGTGATCTAGGCGCCGCCGCTGCTGCTTGGGCTGCGCATAATGGGGAGTTCCCCTCCTTGCGCCTCGCCAATCTCGCCAGGCTCCGCCACCCCATGTCGGTCGACCTCTATGTCGAGCAGGTGATCGCGGGAGCACGTTGCGCGGTCGTGCGTCTGCTCGGCGGGCTCGATTATTGGCGCTACGGCGCCGAGGAATTGGCTCACGCCGCCAGCGCGGCCGGCATTCCCTTGGCGCTTTTGCCGGGCGATGGCCGCGAGGATGCGCGGCTTGCCAAGCTTTCCACCGTGGCGGAGCCGATACTCGCCCGGCTCGATGGTCATTTCGCGTCCGGCGGCCCCGAGAACATGCGCCGGGCGCTCGGGCTCATGGCGCATCTGGCGGGGCTCGCCCCCGACCATGGCCTCCTCGCGGAGCCGGTCGCCATGCATGGCGTGCATCGGCTCGAGATGACGGAGATAGCGGGGCGGCCGCTTGCCGTGATCCTGTTCTATCGCGCCTATCTGCTCGCCGCCGATCTCGCCCCCATCGAGGCTCTGGCACGAGCGCTCGACGCGCAAGGCCTCAACGTCCGCGCGCTCTATGTGGGCAGCCTGAAGGATCGCGACACGGCCGCCTTTGTCGCGACGACGCTTAGCGAGTGGCAACCCCACATAATTCTCAACGCCACCGCCTTTTCCGCCCGCCTCGACGACGCGCCGTCGCCGCTGGAAGCCGCCGGCGTGCCGGTGCTGCAGCTCGTGCTTGCGGGCTCCGACCGGGACGCGTGGCAAAGTTCGTCGCGGGGCCTGTCGCAGACCGATCTCGCCATGCAGGTGGTGCTGCCCGAGCTCGACGGCCGGCTGCTCACCACGGCGATCTCCTTTAAGGCCGAGCAGGGCGCGGTCGCCGAGCTCGAATTCGCAAGGCTCGCCCACCAGCCGGCGGAAGCGGGCATCGCCGCCGCCGCGCGAAGCGCGCATGCATGGGCGCGGCTCGCCCTCACGCCGCGGCAGAAGCGCAAGCTCGCGCTCGTACTGTCGGACTATCCCGGTGCGGCTGGACAGGCGGCGCACGCCGTCGGCCTCGACGCCATCGCCAGCACCGCGGAGATCTTGGAGCTGCTCAAGCGTGAGGGCTTCGATGTCGGCGACACGCTCCCCGCGAACGCAGATCTCGTCGCGGAGCTTTGCGACGCGGAACCTGGCCCATTTCTGTCCGTGGGCGACTATCGGCGTCTGCTCGCGTCCCTAGACCCCGAGGCCAGCGCCAAGATCATGGTTGCCTGGGGAGCCCCGGAGGATGATCCTTCCGTGCGCGAGGGCTATTTCACCTTGCGCTTCGCGGTTCACGGCAAGCTCATTGCCGCAATCCAGCCGGACCGCGGCAACGCGCTCGACCGCAAGACGAGCTATCACGATCCGGATCTGCCGCCGCGTCACGCTTATGCCGCCTTCTATCTCTGGCTGCGGGAAGCGATCGGCATCCACGCGCTCATCCATCTCGGCACCCATGGCACGCTGGAATGGCTGCCCGGTAAGGCCATGTCCTTGTCGGCGTCGTGCTTCCCCGCGGCGCTGCTCGGCGGACTGCCAGTGGTCTATCCCTTCATCGTCAACAATCCGGGCGAGGCCGCCGCCGCCAAGCGACGGCTCGGCGCCGTGACCATCGGCCATCTAACGCCGCCCTTGAAGCCTGCCGGACACAGCAACGACAGCTTGGAGCTCGAGCGCCTGATCGACGAATATGCCGCGGCCGATGGGCTCGACCGCCGCCGCACCGCGCTTCTGCGGCAGGAGATTCTCGATCGCGCCGGAGCGGGGGGACTGCTCGCCGAGAGCGGCGCGGACCGCGCCGACACCAAGGAGGACCGGCTCGCGCGCCTCGACGCCTATCTCTGCGACGTGAAAGACCTTCAGATCAGGGATGGCTTGCACGTCTTCGGCAGGGCGCCGGATGCCGACCGCCGCCAGGAATTCTTGGCGGCGCTGGCGCAGTCCAACTCGGTCATCCCTGCCGAAACGCTCGCCGCTCGTTTCGATTCTGCGGCGGCTTGCGAGCGGGACGCGCTACTCGCGGCGCTCGACGGCAGATTCGTGCCGCCGGGCCCCTCGGGCGCCCCGACCAGGGGCCGCGCCGACGTTCTCCCCACGGGCCGCAATCTCTATGCCATCGATCCGCGCGCGGTGCCGACGCGTTCTGCCCTCGTGCTTGCCGAGAAGGCCGCCCAAGAGCTGCTCCGCCGCCATTTGCAGGATCACGGCGACTGGCCGCGCGCGCTGGTGATGGATGTTTGGGGCAGCGCCACCATGCGCACTGGCGGCGAGGATCTGGCGCTCGCGCTGCTGCTGATGGGCGCGCGGCCCGTTTGGGATCAGGGCTCCGCCCGAGTCACCGGCATCGAAATTTTGGCCCTTGCCGAGCTCGGTCATCCGCGCATCGACGTCACGCTCCGCATCTCTGGCCTGTTCCGCGATGCCTTCGAGACGCAAATCGCGCTGTTCGACGAGGCCATCCGCGCCATCGCCGCCCGCGACGAGCCGGCAGACTGGAACCCGCTTGCAGCCTTGGTGCGCGGGCTTGAAGGCGAGGCTTGGCGCCGCGCCACCGCGCGCATCTATGGGGCTGCTCCCGCCGATTACGGGGCAGGGGTGGCGACGCGAGTCGAACGTGGCGCCTGGGAAGCCCGCGCCGATCTCGGCCTCGATTATCTCGCCGCGTCTGCCACGGCTTACGGCAAGGGGATCGATGGCAAGACCGACGCGGACGGCTTCGCCGCGCGGGTGAAAGGCGCCGATGCCTTCCTGCATCAGCAGGATCACGCCGAGATCGATCTCCTCGATAGCCTCGATTACGCGGCCTATGAGGGCGGCTTCGCGGCCGCCGCCGATCGTCTCGGGGCTGCGCCGGCGCTCTATCACACCGACATCTCCCGTCCCGAAGCGCCTCGCGTGCGCACCCTTGTCGAGGAGATCGCCCGCATCGTGCGCGGCCGGGCGGCGAATCCTCGCTGGATCGAAGGCATGATGCGCCACGGCTATCGCGGCGCCGCCGAGGTGACGCGCAGCGTCGAGGGCCTGTTTGCATTTGCCGCCACGCTGCCGGCGCGTCTCGACCGTCAATTCGAGGTGCTGTTCGATGCGACGCTCGGCAATGAGGCCGTCGATGGCTTCTTGCGGAAAGAAAACCCCTCCGCGCGCGAGGCCATGGCCGCGCGTTTCGACGAGGCGATCCGCCGCGATCTCTGGCGCCCGCGGCGGAACAGCGTCGCTCGCATGCATGAGGACGCATCATGACCGCGGCTCCCGCAATTAAGGGCTGGTGCCCGACGCTGCTCGCGCCCATGCCATCGGGCGATGGCTGGCTCGCGCGGGTGAAGCTCGCAAGCGCCAAACTGAGCGCCGCCGCGGCGGGCATCATCGCAGGCGCGGCGCGCCGCCATGGCAACGGCCATATCGACTTGACCACCCGCGCCAATTTCCAGATCCGGGGCCTGACGCCGCGCTCGGCGGAGCGGCTGGCGGACATTTTCATCGGCGCTGGGCTTGCGAGCTCCGATCCTTCGCTCGAGGCGATCCGCAACGTCGTAACGAGCCCGCTTGGGCCGGACGACGAAGCGGCCGCGTTCGACTCCCATGCCGCTGCTCGCGACATCCAAGCCATGCTGGGCGCGGAGCCCGCGCTTCAAGCGCTGCCCGCCAAATTCGGTTTCCTGGTCGATGGTGGCGGCGCGTTGCCGCTCGTGGGTAGCACGGCCGACATCATGGTCCGCGCGTTTAGTGGAAAGCTGGCGGTTCAGCTCGATGGGGGAACGCTCGTGGCGCTTAGTTCCCCCCTTGCGCTTGCCGAGACGGTCAAGGCTTTGGCGCTCGCCTTTCTTCACCTTTCCTGGGAACGCCGGGAGCCGCCACGCCGCATGCGCGCGGTGGTCTTGGGCCGAGGCGAGGAGGCGATCTTCGACGCCGCGGAGCTCACTTCTGTCCCAATGCCCTCGGCGCCCGTGACCGACGCCCCATCCGCGATCGGTTTCGTTTCCTATTCGGATAGAGGCGAAGGCTCCTTCGGCGTCGGCCTGCCCTTTGGCCGCATTGAAGCGGAAGCCTTGTCCAAGCTTGCGGAGCTTTCCGAGCGCTACGGCGATGGAAGTTTAAGAACCACGCCGTGGCGCGCGCTGCTACTTTCGGGAATCAAGGAAGCCGCTGTCCCAGACCTAGCGGACGAAGTCCGTGACGAAGTCACTGCGCTTGGGCTCATTGCCGACAATGCCGATCTGCGTCTCCACAGCTTTGCCTGCGTTGGCGCGCCGTCTTGCGAAAGCGCAAGCGTAGACGCCCGCGGCGATGCCAATCGCCTTGCCGCGACATTGGCGCCAACGCGCAATCGCACCCTCCATGTGTCAGGCTGCGCCAAAGCTTGCGCCTATCGCGGTCCCGCCGCGCTCACCCTCGTGGGACGCGATGGCCGCTATGATCTCATCCGCAACGGCAGCGCCGGCGACAAACCGGCTCTGACCGGTCTCAGCATCGATGAAGTCATTGCTCTGCTTCGCCCCGGGGAAGGGCAGCGTCCATGAGCAGCCAATACGACTACGCCCGCGACGGGGCCGAGATCTATCGCCGCTCCTTCGCCATCATCCGCGAAGAGGCGGACCTTGCGCGCTTCACACCCGACGAGGCGCGCGTCGCCGTGCGCGTCATTCACGCCTGCGGCATGGTGGAGATCGCCCGCGACCTCGCCTTCTCGCCCGGCTTCGTGTCCGCCGCGCGGGCCGCGCTGCTCGAAGGCCAACCGATCCTCTGCGACTCCAAGATGGTGGCGAACGGCATCACCCGCGCGCGCCTTCCCGCTGGCAACGAGGTGATCTGCACGCTCGACGCCCCCGGCATTGCCGAACGCGCCGCGCGGGCTAAGACCACGCGATCGGCGGCGGCGCTCGACTTTTGGCTTGACCGGCTCGACCGCGCGCTGGTCGCCATCGGCAATGCGCCGACGGCTCTGTTCCGGCTGTTGGAGCTCATCGATGCAGGCGCGCCGAAACCCACAGCCGTGATCGGCATGGCCGTCGGCTTCATTGGCGCCGCCGAATCCAAGCAGGCGCTGGCAAGCCATGGTGCCTTCCCCTACCTGATCGTGAAGGGCCGCAAGGGCGGCAGCGCCATGGCCGTCGCCGCCGTCAATGCGCTGGCGAGCGAGGCCGAGTGATGGGAAAGCGGGGCACGCTTTACGGCGTCGGCGTCGGCCCGGGCGATCCGGAGCTCATGTCGCTCAAGGCCGCGCGCATCCTCAAAGCGGCGCCAGTCATCGCTTTCTTCGCCAAGAAGGGGAACCCCGGCAATGCGTGCCGCATCGTCGACGGCCAGCTCAACCCGCAAGCCGAGCTTATTCGTCTCGACTATCCCTTCACCAACGAACTGCCCGAGACCGACCCTCTCTATCGCTCGGTCCTCACCGAATTCTACGACGCGAGCGCGAAGCGCCTCGCCGAGAAGCTCGACCACGGCCAGGACGTGGCCGTGCTCTGCGCCGGCGACCCCTTCTTCTACGGCTCCTATGCGCATCTGCATGAGCGGCTCGCCGAGCGCTACATTTGCGAGGTGATCCCCGGCATCACCGCGATGAGCGGGTGCTGGACCAGGGCCTCCATGCCCATGACCTGCGGCGATGAGATGCTTGCCGTGCTGTCCGGCACCATGGATGCCGACCGCCTCGCCGAGCGGCTCGCCGCCTGCGAAGCCGTGGTGATCATGAAGGTCGGCCGCAACCTCCCCAAGATCCGGCAGGCGCTCGCCCGCGCCGGCATGCTCGACCGCGCCATCTATGTGGAGCGCGGCACCATGCCCGAGGAGCGCATCCTGCGGCTCGCCGACAAGCCCGACGACGAGGCGGCCTATTTCGGCATCGTGCTCGTGCCGGGCTTAAGGAAGCCGCTATGACCGGGCGGCTGGCCATTGTGGGCCTTGGCCCCGGCGCGCCGGAGCTGATGACGCCGCTTGCCGCCGAGACACTCGCGGCCGCGACCGACCTTGTCGGCTATGCGCCCTATCTTGCACGCGTGCCCGAGCGCGCCGGACAGCGTCGGCACGCCTCCGACAATCGCGAGGAGTTGGCCCGCGCGCGGCAGGCGCTCGACCTTGCTTTGATGGGGCGGAGCGTGGCGGTCGTCTCCTCCGGCGATCCCGGTGTCTTCGCCATGGCGAGCGCAATGTTCGAGGCGATCGAGACCGGTAAGCCGGCGTGGAAGGACATCGACGTGACCGTGGTGCCAGGCGTCTCGGCCATGCTTGCCGCAGCCGCCAGCGTCGGCGCCCCGCTCGGCCATGATTTCTGCGTGATCTCGCTCTCCGACAATCTGAAGCCTTGGGATTTGGTGTTGAAGCGCCTGGAGGCCGCGGCCGCCGGCGACTTCGTCATTATTCTCTACAACCCAGCGTCCAAGGCGCGCCCCTGGCAGCTCGGCGAAGCCTTAAGGCTGATCGCGCGGCACCGCGCCCAAGCCACGCCGGTGATCTTTGCGCAAGCGGTCACCCGAGCCGATGAAAGCATTGAGATCACGACGCTAAGGCAAGCCGATCCGTCACGCGCCGATATGCGGACGCTGGTGATCGTGGGATCGAGCGCGACCAGGCTGGTCCGGGGACCGAGAGGACCCTTCGTCTACACGCCCCGTCACGCGGAGCTCGCCCCGTCATGACCGCGCTCGAGCCAGGCAAGTGTCTCTCTCACGGTCTCGACGCTCGGTGCGTCCGGGATCGCGGGGCGCCGCACCATCACCACGGGAAGATTGAGCGCGCGAGCCGCGGCGAGCTTAGCCGCGGTCGCAGTGCCGCCGGAGTTCTTGGTGACCAGGACCTCGATCGCGTGCGCTTTCAAGAGCTTGAACTCGTCGGCGAAGGTGAAGGGCCCGCGCGCGGTGATCATTTTGACCCGCGGCGGCAAGGCGTCCCGCGCCGGGGCCTCGACGCTGCGCAGCAGATAGAAGTGCTGCGGTGCGGCTTTGAACGGCGCGAGCTCCTTCCGCCCGGTGGTCAACAAGACGCGCTTCGGTTGCTCGCCAAGCGCGGGGGCGGCGGCCTCGAGATCCGCGACCACGATCCAAGTGTCGCCGGGCTCCGGCGTCCAGGGAGGCCGGCGGATGGCGAGGAACGTGACGCCCGTAAGCCTCGCGGCCTTAACGGCGTTCTGCTTCATCTGCGCGGCGTAGGGATGCGTGGCATCCACCAGAACATCGATGCGGTTCTCGGTGAGATAGCGCGCCAAGCCTTCCGCGCCGCCGAACCCGCCGCTCCGCGTGGGCAACGGACTTTGAGCCGGGTGCTCGGTGCGGCCAGCGAGCGAAAGCTTGGACGTATAGCGCGGTTCGGCCGCGAGCGTCCGCGCCAGTGCCGCGGCCTCGCTGCTGCCGCCGAGAATGAGGAGCTTGGTTTGCGGCATCCGCGCTCAGAGGTTGCGCCATGACCGATGCTCAGCATCAGCATCCGCCAGGCCGTTGGCTTGCCATCGTGGGGCTCGGCGAGGACGGTGTCGAGGGTCTGTCGCCAGCGGCCAGGGCGCTCATCGCCAATGCGAAGCTCGTGATCGGGGGGCGTCGCCACCTCGCGCTCGCCGACGGTCTGCCCCGCGGAGACTGCGTGCCCTGGCTGAGTCCGATCGCCGACTCCATGCCGGCGATCCTTGCCTATCGCGGTGAGCTGGTGACGGTGCTTGCCTCCGGCGATCCGTATTGCTTCGGCGTCGGCGCCATGCTGTCGGCCCACGTGCCGCCGGAGGAGACAATCTGCGTGCCGGCGCCGTCAGCGCTGTCGCTTGCCTGCGCCAGGCTTGGCTGGGCGCTCGACGATGTAGCCACGGTCTCGCTCTGCGGCCGGTCCATCCACACGCTTGCGCCCGCACTGCAGCCGAAGCGTCGCCTGCTCGTGCTCTCCGCCGACGCGACGACGCCGGCTGACGTCGCGCGCTATCTCACCGCCCGCGGCTTCGAGCGCTCCATGCTGCATGTGCTCGAGGCCTTGGGCGGCCCGCGCGAGCGCATTCGCGCCATGACCGCCGATCACTTCGGTCTTAATGACGTGGAGGCTCTGAACCTCGTGGCCATCGAGGTGGAGGCGGGCGCCCACGCCAAGGTCATTCCGCTTGGCTCGGGACTCCCCGACGAGATGTTCGAGCATGACGGTCAAATCACCAAGCGCGAGATCCGCGCCGTCACGCTCTCCTCGCTTGCGCCTCGCGCCGGCGAGCTGCTTTGGGATGTAGGCTGCGGCTCAGGCTCCATCGCCATCGAATGGCTGCTGCGCCATCCGGCCAATCGCGCCATCGCCATCGAGCGCGAGATGTTGCGCGCCGCGCGGGCGGCCCGCAATGCCGCCGAGCTCGGCGTGCCGCGGCTCGAAATGGTGACCGGCGAAGCCCCGGCGGCGCTCGATGCGCTGCCTCAACCCGACGCAATCTTCATCGGTGGGGGAGGGGGCTCTCAGGTCATCGACAAGAGCTGGGGCGCGCTGAAGCCGAGCGGCCGCCTCGTCGCCAACGCCATTACGCTCGCAACCGAGCGGGCTCTCTTTGCCGCGCAAGCCGAGCACGGCGGCACGCTGACCCGGCTCGCCATCGAGCGTCTCGACATTGTTGGCGGCAGGCAGGCCTTCCGCCCCGCCATGACCGTGACCCAGTGGAGCGCGACAAAGCCATGATCGTCGCCGGCCTAGGCTGCCGCAAACACTGCGACGCGCAAGAGATCCTGCGCCTCGTCGAGCAGGCGCTTGCGCAAGTGGCGCATCCCCGCTCCAGGCTCGCAGCGCTAGCCACGCCGGCCTTCAAGGCCGGGACGGCCGGACCGCGTGAGGCGGCGGAGGCGCTCGGGGTGCCGCTTCTGCTCATCAGCGACGAGGCGCTCAAAGCGGCAGAGCCGCGCACGCTCACGCCCTCCGTGGCGGCGCTGAAGGCCACTGGCTTCGCGTCGATCGCCGAATGCGCGGCGCTCGCTGCGGCCGGGGAGGGCGCCACGCTGCTGCTCCCCCGCATCAAAGGATCGAGCGCAACTTGCGCGCTGGCGAGGGGCGTCGAGCCATGACCGTGCACTTCATCGGTGCGGGCCCAGGTGCGGCCGACCTTCTCACGCTGCGCGGGCGCGATCTCATCTCGCGCTGCCCCGTCTGTCTCTATGCGGGCTCGCTCGTCAATCCGGAGATCCTCAGCTTTTGCCCAGAAGGCGCGCGCATCGTCGATACGGCGCCGATGAGTCTTGACGAGATTGTCGCCGAATTCGAGGCGGCCCATGCCGCCGGCCAAGACATGGTACGGCTCCATTCCGGCGATCTCTCGGTATGGAGCGCGGTCGGCGAGCAGCTTCGCCGCCTCGATGCGCTTCACATCCCCTACACGCTGACGCCAGGGGTTCCTGCCTTCGCAGCGGCGGCGGCTTCCCTCAAGCGCGAGCTCACCCTGCCGGAAATCGGCCAGTCTCTCGTGCTCACGCGCATGAGTGGGCGGGCGTCTGCCACGCCGCCGCGGGAGACGCTTGCCAACTTCGCCGCGACCGGCGCCACGCTCGTGCTGCATCTCTCCATCCAGGCGCTTGATCGCGTGGTGGAGGAGCTGTTGCCCTTCTACGGCGCCGATTGCCCTGCCGCCGTCGTTATCCGCGCGAGCTGGCCGGATGAGCGCATCATCCGGGCGACCATCGGCACGCTCATAAGCGAGGTCGCCAAGGATCCACCCGAGCGCACCGCCCTGATCCTAGTCGGTCCGGTGCTCGGCGTGGAAGATTTCCGGGACAGCGCTCTTTACGATGCGGGCTACCGGCGCCGCTACCGCTTGGGAGGCGCCGCATGAACTGGCTTCGCCAGAACTGCCTTCGGCAGAGATTTTCCGACCAACTCCCCATCGCGGTCGAAGATCGCGATGTCGAGAACGATGTTGCTTCCGGCCAGCACCTCGGCGGCGACGTCCCAGGCGCTGCGCGCCACGGCATCGCCGAGCGCGAGGCCCGCCTCGGCGGCAAGATCGAATGCCTCGGTGGTGGTATTGCAACCAACGATGCGGCTCGCGAGCTCATCAGATCCACCCGTCGCCCGCGCGACTTCGGCCAGCGCGCCGAGCTCGACGCGCCCACGCGCGGAATGCAGGTCGAGCAGGCCTTGCGCGAGCTTCGTCATCTTGGCGACGCCCCCCGCTATGGTTACGCGGGGGATAGTGTGCTTGCGCAGATATTTCAGCGTGCCGCCGACGAAATCGCCCATATCGAGCAGCGCCGTCTCTGGCAGATCGTAGAGCGTCTTGACAGCGGCTTCCGATGTGCGGCCCGTCGCGGCGGCCACATGCGCGAGCCCAGTCGCGCGCGCGACGTCGATGCTGCGATGAATCGATGCGATCCACGCCGCGCAGGAATAGGGCACGACCACGCCGGTGGTGCCGAGGATCGAGAGCCCGCCAAAGATGCCGAGCCGCGCATTGAGGGTCTTCGCCGCCAGCTCCTCCCCGTGCGGAATGGAGATCTCGATCTCGACATCGCCCGCGCGGCCAAGCGCGCTCGCCACCTCTTCGATCGCTCGCCGCATCATCCGGCGCGGCACGGGATTGATCGCGGGCTCGCCCGGCGGCACGGGAAGTCCGGGCAGCGTCACCGTCCCCACCCCGAGCCCCGCCTTGAAGCTGACGCCGCTGCCGGCTGCGCCCTTGCGCACCGTGGCGAGCACGAGCGCGCCATGGGTCACGTCGGGGTCGTCGCCGGCATCCTTGATCACGCCGGCCGTGGCCGAGCGTGCGTCTTTGCGGTTGACCGCGAGTGCGAAGGCGACGCTCTGGCCCGAGGGGAGCGTGACCTCGACGGGATCGGGAAAGTCTCCGGTGAGCAGCGCGGTGAAGGCGGCCTTGCTCGCAGCCGTCGCACAGGCGCCGGTGGTCCAGCCGCGGCGAAGGGGGCGTGCCTCGTACATGGGAGAGGCAATAGACTTTTGGGGCGAGCCTGTCACCGCGCGGGACCCCCGGCATGACCGACACGCTCAAATCCGCGATGGCGCGATTGCCGGTGCTCGAGCCCGGCCATGTGTGGCTCGCCGGCGCCGGGCCAGGCGATCCGGGCCTGCTCACTTTGCATGCACTGGCCGGTCTCGCCGAGGCCGATATCATCGTGCATGACGCGCTCGTCGATCCCCGGGTGTTGGCGCTTGCGCATCCCGGCGCCAGCTTCGAATTTGCCGGCAAGCGCGGCGGCAAGCCGTCGCTGTCTCAGGCCAATATCACCGACCGGCTCATTGCGCTGGCGCGCGCGCGCCAGCGGGTGCTGCGCCTGAAGGGCGGCGATCCTTGCGTGTTCGGCCGCGGCGGCGAAGAGGCGCTGGCGCTCGCCGCCGCCGGCATCCCCTTCCGCATCATCCCCGGCGTCACCTCTGGGCTCGCGGCGCTCACCATCGCCTCGATCCCGGCAACCATGCGCGGGGTGAATCAAGCCCTGATCCTGGTCACCGGCCATTGTGGTGAGGGCGAGGACGCGATCGACTGGGGCGCGCTAGCGCGCGCCGGCCAGCCGATCGTCCTCTATATGGGATTGCGCAATCTCGATCCTATCGCGGCCGCGCTCATGGAGGCGGGGCTCGACCCGCATGAGCCCGTCGCCGTGATTGCCTCGGCCACGCAGCCCGACCAGCGCATCCTGATTTCCGAATTGCATCGCGTCGCTGCCGAGACGCGAGAGCTTGCCTTTGCGGCGCCGGCCATCATCGCTATCGGCGCCATCGTTGGGGTGAGAGCGAAGCTGCTCGCGCTCGCGTTCCGCATCCCGGAAATGGTGGGGTGAGATGAAGGCAAACCCGAAGGCGATCCTCATCGCCGCGCCGCGCTCCGGCGCCGGCAAGACCACGGGCACGCTCGCTCTGCTTGCGGCCTTCAGGCGCCGGGGCTTGCGCGTGCGCGCCGCCAAATGCGGCCCCGACTATATCGATCCGGCCTTCCATCAGGCGGCCTCGGGCGCGCCCTGCCTCAATCTCGACAGCTGGGCCATGGGCCCGGCGCTGCTCGAGAGCCTCGTCCATGAGGCGGCAGCGGGCGCCGATCTCCTGATCGTCGAATCGGCCATGGGGCTGTTCGACGGCGCCGGCGGCGCTGCGATGGGCGAGGGCGCCGCCGCCGAGCTTGCCATCCGCTTTCGACTGCCGGTTCTGCTGGTGCTCGATGTGGCAGGCCAGGCGCAATCGGCGGCGGCGGTCGTGCACGGCTTTGCGCGCTTCGACCCGCGCGTGCAGCTTGCCGGCGTTGTCTTGAACCGGGTCGGCAGCGACCGGCATCGCGCCATGATCGAGCGCGCCATCGCCACGCTCGGCATCCCCGTGGCAGGCGCCATTCCGCGCGACGAGGCCATGCATCTCCCCGAACGCCATCTCGGGCTCGTGCAAGCGCTGGAGCATCATGATCTGCAACGGCGTCTCGACAGCCTGGCCGATCTCGCCGAGCGCCATTGCGATCTCACCCTCATCCAAGATTTGGCATGCGCCCTTGCAGCCGAGCCACACTGTGTCGCCGCCTTGGCGCCGCCGGGGCAACGCATCGCGCTCGCGCGCGACGCGGCCTTCGCCTTTATCTATCCGCATCTATTGAGCGGCTGGCGGCGCGTTGGCGCTGAGATCGTACCCTTCTCGCCGCTTGCCGACGAGGCGCCGCGGGAAGATTGCGACGCGTGCTGGCTGCCTGGCGGCTATCCGGAGCTGAATGCCGCGACGCTCGCCAATGCCCAGCGCTTCAAGCAGGGGCTCGCGCGCTTCGCCTCGACGCGGCCCGTGCATGGCGAATGCGGCGGCTACATGGTGCTTGGGGCTTGCCTCGTCGATGTAGACGGCGTCGGCCATGCCATGACCGGCCTGCTCAGCCATGGGACGAGCTTTGCCGAGCGCGGCCTCCATCTCGGCTATCGGAGCGCAAGGCTGCTGCAGGATTGTCCGCTCGGAGACAAGGGTGCGACCCTGCGCGGTCATGAGTTCCATTACGCTTCGCTCAACGAGCCGGGCGGCGACGCCGCGCTGGCCGAGCTCTTCGACGCCGAGGGCAAGGCGCTCGGGGGCGCCGGCGGACGGCGCGGGCGTGTCACCGGCACGTTCTTCCATGCCATCGCTTGCGAGCACGAGCTCGCCGAGCGCTCTCAACCGAAATTGGCGGAGCTTGCATGAGCGGCATCGCCAGTCTCGCCTGCTTGCGCGCATCGCTCGAAGATTTGCCGGGAGGCGACGAGGCGGCCGCAGCCGTGATCGCCCATCGGCAGTCGCGCCTGACCAAGCCGCAAGGGAGCCTCGGGCGGCTCGAGGAGCTTGCCGCCTGGCTCGGGCGCTGGCAGGGCCGGGAGGTGCCGCGCCTCGATACCGTCGAAGTGCTGGTCTTCGCGGGAAATCATGGCGTGGCGGCGCGCGGCGTCTCAGCCTACCCAGCATCGGTCACCGCTCAGATGGTCGCCAATTTCGAGCGGGGCGGCGCCGCCATCAATCAGATCTGTGAGGTCGTGGGCGCCTCGCTCCGCGTGATCCCGCTGAAGCTCGACACTCCGACCGCGGATTTCACGGAAGCTGAAGCCATGAGCGAGGCCGACTTCGTCGAGGCAGTCGCAACCGGCTTCGATGCGGTATCGTCAGGCGCCGATCTTATCTGCCTCGGCGAGATGGGGATCGGCAACACCACCGCGGCGTCGGCCTTGGCAGCGGCCCTGCTCGGCGGCGGAGGCGAGCGCTGGGCGGGGCGCGGCACGGGCCTAGACGAGGCTGGGCTAGCGCGGAAGCGCGAGGCGATCGATTTGGGTCTGAAGCGGCATCGGACGCATCATGCCGATCTATTGCTTGCAAGCATGGTCTTCGGTGGTCGTGAGCTCGCAGCAATTCTTGGTGCCACGCTTGCAGCCCGCCGCCACGGCGTTCCCGTGCTGCTTGACGGCTTCGTCGCCACGGCGGCCGCGGCGCCGCTTGCGCTTCTGTGCCAGGGCGGCCTCGACCATGCCCAAGTCGCCCATTGCTCGGCAGAGGCCGGCCATCGCGGGCTCTGTGCCGAGTTGAACATGCGGCCGATCCTCGACCTCGACATGCGGCTTGGCGAGGCCTCCGGGGCCGCGCTCTCCGTATCGGTGCTGCGAGCCGCGCTCGCCTGCCATCTCGGCATGGCCACCTTCGATCAGGCAGGCGTCGATGAACGCGCATGAGAGGGTGCGGGAGAGGTTCGCCGAGCTTGCCGCGGCTTTCGGGCTGCTGACGCGCTTACCCGTGCATCGCCTGCCGCTCTCCATAATCCAGACGCGCTCCGACGCGGTTTGGGCCTATCCGCTTGTCGGCGCCACGGTCGGCGCGCTCGGCGGCGGCGTCTATTGGCTGGCGCACGGTCTCTCTTGCCCGCCGGCGCTTGCCGGGCTCTGGGCGCTCGCCGTCATGATCCTTTTGACGGGGGCGTTGCATGAGGATGGCCTCGCGGACCTGGCCGACGGCTTCGCCGGGGGCACGCCGGAGCAGAGCCTTGCCATCATGCGCGATCATCGGATCGGCGCCTATGGCGTCATTGCGCTTATGCTCTCGCTCGCCATTCGCGGCACGGCCATTGCGCTCATCGCCGACCCCCATGCGGTTGTGGCGGCGCTCATGGCCGCCGGCGCCGCAAGCCGCTTGAGCGCGGTCCTGCTCATGGCGGCGCTGCCGCATGCGCGGCCCGACGGGCTGTCGGTGGCGGTTGGGCGCCCGAGGGCGCCCCTCACGGGCGCCGCTCTTGGCCTCACCTTCGTCGTCTCCTGGGTGCTGCTCCCCTTCGGCCGGGCGCTCGTCGTGATGCTGACCGCGCTCGCTGCCGCCCTCATCCTCGGCAGCATCGCGCGCGCGCGGCTCGGCGGCCAGACCGGCGATGTGCTCGGCGCGAGCTGTCAACTCAGCGAGTGCCTCGCCTTGACCGCGCTGGCGATCGCGTGAGCCGCTGAATTGACCAGCATCAAACCGCAAGCGTAGATCTCAGGCTCATATGTGGATCTCGGGGCTCATATAATGTCAGTCGTTCGGTGAGTGCCGCTGGACCCTTCATCGAGCGTCGCGGAAACAAGGAGGCTGCCGCATGAAGCATCTGTTGCTGGGCGTGCTGGGCGCAAGCGCCGTCTTTGCGGCCGCTGCCGGAGCCATGGCCGACAATTTGGCCGCTTCCCAAGCGGGCTTCGTCTACGCTCAAAAGTATTGCTCGAAATGTCACGGCATCTCGAAGGAGGCATCGCCACTGCCGCAGGCGCCGCGTTTCAGCGACGTGGCCGAGCAGCCCGGGATCACGGCGACGGCGCTGACGGTCTGGCTGCAAACCTCGCACCCCACCATGCCGAACATCATTGTCGAGCCGCAAGACATGCGCAACGTCATCGCCTATATCCTGAGCCTCAAAGGCCGGGAGTGACGCTCGCGCAAATCGGCGCTCGGATGGGGCCGATGGCATTCAGGATGGAGCTGCCATGAAGCTTGTCAGGGTCTTGTTGCCCATCCCAGCAGGGAACCACGGAGTCCTGCCGGAACACTGCTTTCGCCCTGGCCCAGCGCTTCGGCGCGCGCCGTCGCGCAGCTCTGCGCCGCGCCTTGGCAGCGGCTCCCTTATTCCACCGAGCTTAGCCCTTACTATTCCCGGAGCTGATCGAGGTCGGCCGCGAGCAGGTCTCCCTCGAACAAAGCGACGCGAGGCAATGGTTCGACCAGGCCGCGCAAGCCCACCCTGGGGTGGCCACCGATTTCCAAGCCATCGAGGGTCTTGTCACCAGCCGCGCGCGCGTTGCCGATGTGAAGCATCGGGGCGGGGGACGATTTGTTCTGGGCCGATGTGCGGGACGGCGCCCTGTTCCATTCGGGGAGGGCCGTGCTCGTGGTGCCGCAGGCGCCGCCGGCCGATTTCGGCGAGACGGTGGTGGTCGCGTGGAAGGACGGCGTGGAGGCAGTTCGAGCGGTGACCGCGGCGGCGCCCTTCCTCGCCAAGGCCAAACGCATTTGCCTCATCACCGTCGACGAGGGCGATCACGAGGACAAGTCCCTGGCGGCGATGGCCGACTATTTGACGCTGGTGGGCCTGACGGTGGAGCTTTCCAAGATCGTGCCCAAATCCGACACTGTGGGTGAAGCGCTCTTGCTTAAGGCCGCGAGCAAGCCGGGTGCCCTGCTCGTCATGGGGGCCTATGGCCATTGGCGTTGGCGCGAATGGGCCTTTGGCGGCGTCACGCAACACGTGCTCCGCAACGCCACGGTTCCCGTCCTGATGGCGCATTGACCGGCGCCGGTCCGGACGTGGTTTAGCGGCGGGTCAGAACCCCATAAAGGAAGCCTGCGCCTGCCGCAATGGCGAGCGCGGCAAGCGGGTTGCGGCGGACGGCCCCCGCGAGTTCGGCGGCAGCGGCATTTGCCGCGCTCTGCATATGCTCGACCTGATGGCTTCCAAGGCGGCGCACATCGCCTGCAAGGGTTTCGAGTTCCTCGCGAAGGCTCGCGATATGCTTTGAGATCTCACGCAAATCTTCGCCGAGCCCTTCCGCAGTGGGCATTTCGGCGTCCATCGGGGCCATCTGTGGTTCTCCTCTATTCCGATCAGGCTAACGATGAATTCGATTCCATAGCATGGCGAACGCGAAGCCGCTGACATAACCGATTGACGCCGTGACGAGAACGAGGATCGCCGCCCTACCGATGGCGAACGGCTCGATGACATAGACCGGCTTGATGAAGTGAATCCAGAACACGAAGTCGATCAGCGGCTGCGCGAGGCCAAGCGCAACCAAGAGCGACCAAATGGAGTGCCAGCCGCCGAGCAATACGCCAAGCACAAGATCGGCTCGATTCGGATCAGTGCCCATACTAAGTGGCCTCCAACTCTAGTATCCAAATCTCGTCCACCAATTGACACCCGCCTTTGGCAGGGGCTTTGATTTGGCTCAATCCTCAGAGTGGCCCAAGGCCCGGGGGTCCCGGCCCCCACAAGAAAAGAAGCGAAGCAGCTTCCTCGTCAGATGGTGTCCCAGTTGAGTTTTCAGCCCGAAGCCGGCCATTTGGAGAGGGTGAGGAAGCTGATCCTCAATCCTCAATCTGCGGCAGGCCCCTACTGGCTCGCGCTGGCGGCGGTCAGCGTTCTGCTGCTGCTTCGGATTGGTCTGGAGCCTTGGCTACACGATCGCGCGGCCTTCCTCCTCTTCGTCCCGGCCGTTCTGCTCGCTGCCGGCGTTGGCGGATTGGGGCCGGGGCTTGCCGCAACCGCCCTTGGTTTAATCTTGGGCGTCCTCGTTGTCGGCGCCGGCGAGGGACCGAGCAACCCAGCGATTACTGAAGCCGCGATCTTTGCGGCTGTCGGTGCCGGTATCTCCTGGTTCGGAGAGCAGCTGCGCCGCACCCTCACCCATGATAGGGAGACCGCGCGTGATCTCCGGGCACGGGAAGCGCATCTGCGGTCGGTTCTCGATACGGTGCCCGACGCCACGGTGGTGATCTGCGAAAAAGGCATCATCCAGTCCTTCAACGCCGCCGCCGAGCGGCTGTTTGGCTATTCCGAGGCCGCGGTCGTGGGGCAGAATGTGAGCATGCTCATGCCCACGCCGTTTCGGGAAAGGCATGACGGCTATATCGCCCGCTACCTCGCGACGGGAGAGAAACGCATCATCGGCATCGATCGGGTCGTCACCGGCCAGCGCCAGGACGGCTCGACCTTTCCCATGAAGCTCGAGGTCGGCGAAGTGCGGTCTGGCGAACGGCGGTTCTTCACCGGTTTCATAAACAACCTCACCGAGCGCCAGGCAACCGAGCGTCAACTGGAAGAGCTGCAATCCGAATTGGCCCGCCTGTCGCGGCTGACCGCCATGGGCGAGATGGCGTCGACGCTTGCCCATGAGATCAACCAGCCCCTCTCGGCCATCGCCAATTACCTACAAGGGTGCGGGCGTCTGCTCGAGGGTATCGAGCATCCGAGCGCTCAAAAGATCCACGACGCCTTGGGCGAGACCACGAAGCAGACGCTGCGCGCCGGACAGATCATCCGCCGGTTGCGCGAGTTCGTGGCGCGCGGAGAGACCGAGAAGCGGCCCGAGAACATCAACAAGCTGGTCGAGGAGGCAAGCGCGCTCGCGTTGGTGGGCGCCAAGGAGCAGGGTGTCAAAACTATCTTTCGCTTCGATACGCGGGTGGGGCCTGTGCTTGTCGAGAAGGTTCAAATTCAGCAGGTGCTGTTGAATCTGATACGCAACGCAGTCGAGGCCATGAATGGTTGCGAGCGGAAGGAGCTGCTGGTCATCACCGCTTTATCGGAAGACGGCATGGTCGAGGTCAGCGTGGCCGACACCGGGTGCGGTCTTGCCGAGGAGATCGTGCCACGCCTGTTCCAGCCCTTCGTCACCACCAAACCCGCTGGGATGGGCGTCGGCTTGTCCATCTCAAAGCGCATTATCGAGGCCCATGGCGGAGAGATGTGGGCAGAACTCAATCCCGAAGGCGGGACCCTGTTCCACTTCACCCTGGAGCCCTCGAGCGAAGAGAGCGGCAGCGATGCAAGATAGTTTCGTTGTCCATATCGTGGACGATGACGAAGCGGTGCGCCAATCGCTCGCCTTTCTCTTGAGCACCGCCGGCATAGCGGTCCGCGTCTACGATTCGGCAACGTCGTTTCTCCACGCCCTGCCGTCGCTCCAGGCGGGCTGCCTGATCACCGACGTGCGCATGCCCGACTTGACCGGCATCGAGCTGTTGCACCGCCTCAAGGCAAAATCGATCACCCTTCCCGTTATCGTCATCACGGGGCATGGCGACATCCCCCTGGCCGTGGAGGCGATGAAGTCCGGCGCCATCGATTTCATCGAGAAACCCTTCGCAGACGAGGTGATCCTGCGGGCGGTTCGATCGGCCGAGGAGCGGGTCGACAGGCAGGGGCATCGCTCCGAAGACGAGACGGCGCTTGCGGCAAGACTTGCATCCTTGTCGGAACGCGAGCGGCAGGTGCTTGACGGGCTCGTGGCGGGGAACGCGAACAAGACCATCGCCTATGATCTCGGCATCAGCCCGCGGACTGTCGAGGTCTATCGCGCCAATCTGATGACCAAGATGCAGGCCAAGAGTCTTTCCGAGCTCATCCGCATGGCTCTGACTGTTCGTCCCCCCGATTGATCGGCCAGCAAAGTCCACGCTCCTCGGCCAATTCGCTAACGCCTCCCGGTCTTGATACAGCTCAATGCTGCCTGTGTTCGGCGCCCGTACCCTACCTCTGATTGCAGCCCACCGCCCTGTGAGGGGCCGGGCAGAGCGGGACACTATTAAGTGGCAGAGGTTGGTACGGTCCTCATCGCAGTCAGGGACTTGGTCTTGGCCGATTCCTTGCGCTTTTCCTTGGAGCTTGAGGGCTACAGGACGAAGCTCTGCGAGCTGCCTTTCAATCCGATGGCGGATGCAGAGTCCCGGGCTTGCCTCCTGCTCGATCAGGACGTATTCGCGACCATGATCGGGAGAGGAGACGGGAAGGCGCTGGGCCGGCTCGGCATGCCGACCGTGCTGATGGTCAACCAACGGACTCAGCGTCTCTTGGAGCATGCCAGGGCGGCGGGGGTCACATCCATCGTCGAGAAGCCGCTGCTGGGAGGCGTTCTGTTCGAGACCATAAGAATGGTGCTGGACGGGGACGGGTCGCTGGACGGAAACTCCAAGCTCCGTTGAAGCTCAACCGCGGAGCGGCCGTGCTGTCTTACAAGGAAATGGACAACCTCGCCGCGGTCGAGATCGAGATTTCGGCGCGGGTCTCCACCGAGGAGTTCGACAAGACGGCGCAGAAGCTTGAAGCCTTCATCGCGCGTCACGGCCGGGTGCGCGTGCTCGAGATGATCCACGACTTCGAGGGCATGGATGCGAAGGCGTTCTGGCACGACCTGAAATTCAGCCTCCGCCATCTTAATGACTTCAGCCGCTGCGCCATCGTCTCCGACGCGAAATGGCTCTCGCTCTGGTCGGCCGTCGCGGAGCCGTTCATCGACTGCGAGGTCTCCTATTTTCCCCCCGGCGAGGTAGAGGCCGCGCGCGACTGGCTGTTGTGGCCCGAAGGCGCGGCCGACGTCATCTGACATCTCGTGAACATTGTGGGCCCCAAGGGAAGCCTCCACCTACGTAGTTTCCCGTAGGGAGGTGGCCCGAATTCTCGCGCCGCTATGCTAGGTCTAGGAAGGGCGTCAGCAGCAACGAGACTTCGGGAGGATCACCAATGCTGACGCCGGCCGTCCAAGCTTCCCGCCTACCTCGCAAACTGGACCTTGCTCTTCCCTTGCGCGGAGAGCTCGGCGACGAGTTCTTCGGCCTTGGACCCGTCGGCATCCCCATGAGCTTCGGCCGTAACACGGAAATCTATGCCGAGGGCGAGCCCGCCGGCCATGTCTACAAGGTTGTCTCGGGCGTCATCAGGATCAGCAAGCTGCTTCCCGACGGGCGTCGTCAGATCAGCGCGTTCCATACTGAGGGCGATATGTTCGGCTTCGAGGCCGACGATGCGCACCACGCCTCAGCCGAGGCGGTCGTGCCGGTGAAAGTGATCGCCTACAAATGGCAGAGCCTGCTCGCGGCGGGGACCCGCTCGGCAAGCCTCGTCCGTAACCTCCTCAATCTGACCATGATCGGCCTCCGCCAGACCCAGGAGCATCTCCTCCTGCTCGGTCGCAAGAACGCTCTGGAGCGCGTGGCGGCGTTCCTCCTCGAGATGGCCGAGCGCACCGATGGGGGCTCGGTCCTGGAGCTGGCGATGCCGCGGCACGATATCGCGGATTATCTCGGCCTGACGCTGGAGACCGTCTCGCGCATGTTTGCAGAGTTGAAGGAGCTGGGCGCGATCAAGCTCGACGGCGCCCGGAGGGTACATTTGCTCGATACCGAGCGGCTTGCCGCCATGGGTGCGTGAGACCGCGGGGGCGCTCGCGCATCAGGGAACCCGATGCGAGGCTTGCGCCGGGCCCAGATCATGCGCCATAGGTCTTTCCCGGTCGGCGCAAGCGTGCGCCGATCGAATAGGGGCGGGCGTTGGCAACAGCACGATCGGCGAAGGCGCACATGACGCAAGATAAAATCAGTCTGCTCGGACGGATCCTCATCGTTCTTCCGCTGCTGCTGTCGGGGGGGCTCGCCCTTGGCGCCCCTGTGCCGGGCCGGCCGGACCCCGTGCATGGCAAGGAATTGGCCGAGAGGCTCTGCACCAATTGCCATCTCGTCGGCAGCGCGCGACAAGAGCATGCCAATGCCGACGTTCCGAGCTTTCACGAGATCGCCAATTTGCAGGGCCAGACGGCCGGCACCATCACGGCGCACATCATTCTGCCCAAGCATCCCATGCCGCAAATCCCGCTCACTAAGAGCGAGATTGCCGATCTCAGCGTCTACATTCTCAGTTTGCGTGATGATGCTGGTCGGCAGTAGTTGAGGTGCAGGGGCACGACTTGGCGCCCGCGGTTTTGGGCTCGAGCAGCGCCTCTGGCGGCTCATTGACTAGCTGAGCCGCGCCCGGATCGCATGGCGTGCCGCGGACGCGCCCGGAAGCGCTAAGGAGGAGGTCTCCGATGTTTGGTCACGATCGGGCGATGCGGGGGTTCATCATTCACCTCGGCATCTTCGTCGTTGTCGTCACCCTTTTGGCTGCTCTCAACCTCTATAGGAGCCCGCACCATATCTGGTTCATTTGGGTTCTCGCCGGCTGGGGGATTGGGCTTGCCGCCCACGACCTGGCCTTGCTGCTGCAGCGCACCGGGCGAAGCGAGGCGATGTTCACCGATGCGAAGGTGAGGGGCTTCTTCATTCACCTTTTCGTCTATGTGGCGGTGAATACGCTCCTGATCATCGTCAACCTGCTGTATATGCCGACCTATCATTGGTTCGTCTTCCCGCTGCTTGGATGGGGCGTGGCGCTGGCTGCCCATGGCTATGCCGTGTTCCATCGGAAACGCCCGGGCCCGCGAACCCCAAGTGCTGCTCGAACCGGAGCCAAGTCATGAAGCAGGCCAAGCTGTGGTACGTCATCGCCGATGGTGGGCGGGCGCGTTTCGTCGAGCGCGACGAGGAAGGCGCCTTCCGGACGCTTTCGAGCTTCGTCTCCACCGAATTGCACCAAAGCGCGCACGAGCTCGGGCGTGATCGTCCTGCGCGGGTCAAGGAGAGTGCCTCGCCCTCGCGTCACGCGGTCGAGCCCCGCCGCGATCTGCACGAAGCCGCCAAGGAGGAGTTCGTCCGCACCGTCGGGACCGAGCTCGCTCACCGGCACGGCCAGGGGCAATTCGATGAGCTTGTCCTCGTGGCGCCTCCGGGGGTGATCGCAGAGCTCAAGGACTCGTTGAGCAAGCCGACGGCCAAGGCCGTCGTCAAGGAGCTGCACAAGGACCTGACCAAAGTCCCGGATCACGAGCTCATTGGGTATCTCTCGCCGTCGCCCTGATAAAGCCGGGCCTGACCGGTGTGGCGATGCGCAATACGCCGTTGCCTAGGTGGCGAGCGGCAGGGTGAGCCGGACCTGGCGGAGACTGGTATCTTCGGGATTGGCGGCGATATGGAAGCCGAACTCCCGGCACATCTTGAGCATGTGCTCATTGGCGCCGAGCACGTCGCCATGCAGGTCGCGAAGCCCCTCGCTTTCGGCATAGTGGATGAGATGTTGCATCAATACCCAGCCGATGCCGCGGCGCTTGAGATCGCTGCGCACGATGATGGCGTATTCGGCGCTCGTATAGTCGGGGTCGGCCGCCAGCCGCGCCACGCCCAATAGCTCCTGTTGATCCTGGCTCAAGGCCACGAAGGCCATGGCGCGGGCATAGTCGATCTGCGTGAAGCGGGCGTTCGTCTTGTGGGAGAACTCCTTGCGCGGGGCGAGGAAGCGAAGGCGGATGTCTTCCGGTGACAGCTTGGTCTGAAAGGCGGCAAGGAGCGCCTCGTCGGTGGGCCGGATCGGCCTGATCAGGAGGCGCATGCCTTCGGCGGTTTCGGCCGAGGCCTCCCATTGGTTGGGATAGGGCCGTATAGCGAGCCGTGAATTGGGGCCGGGGAGGGAGAGATCGCGCGGCTCGATGCGGATGCGGGCGTCGAGCGCAATCACGCCGCTCTCATCGGCGAGCAGCGGATTGATGTCGAGCTCCCTCAGGGCGGGGCAATCCACGACGAGCTGGGAGAGCCGCACCAGCGTGTCGGCAATGGCCTTGAGATCGGCGGCCGGCCGGTCGCGATATCCCTTGAGCAGCTTGAAGATGCGCGTCTGCTGCATGAGGTCGCGCGCAAGCTCGATGTCCAAGGGCGGCAAGGCGACGGCCGTGTCCTGAATGATTTCGGTGGCGGTGCCGCCGGCCCCGAACAGGAGCACCGGGCCGAACAGGCGATCGTCGAACACGCCCAAGAGGAGTTCGTGCGCGTTCGGCCGCACGATCATGGGCTGCACGGTGAAGCCCTGCAGCCGGGCGCCGGGGCGGCTCTTGGCGACCAGCCTATCGATCGCCTCGGCGGCTGCGCGGGCCTCAGCCGCGGAGCTAAGCCCAAGCCGCACGCCGCCCACGTCGGATTTGTGGGAGATGTCCTCGGACAGCACCTTGATCGCGAGCGCCGGCGCCTCACTGAGCAATGCGGCCGCGACCTCCTCCACCTCCTGCGGCGAGGCCGCCACGCGGGTCGGCACCGTGGGGATGCCGTAAGCCGCGAGCACGGCCTTGCCCTCGGGCTCCGTCAGCAGCGTGCGCCCCGCGCGCCCTGCCGCCCGCATCACGGCAAGCGCGGCCTCGCTGTCAATCTCGGAGAGATCGGCCTCGCGGGGCGGCGTCCGCATCAGGGCCTCTTGCGCCTTGGTGTATTGCCAGAGATAGCCAAAGCCCCGGATCGCATCCCTCGGCGACTCATAGGTGGGGATGCCCGCCTCTTGGAACTTGGCGCGCGCGCCGGCTGCGGCCTCAGCCCCAAGCCAATTGGTGAGAATGGGCGGCACCGGGCTTCGCCCTTGATGCTGCGCGATCGTATCGATCACCACCTGCGCAGCGTCGCTCGAGGAGGCGAGCGCCGTCGGGCAATTCATCACGAGAATGGCGTTGGCGCTGGCGCTGTCGAGCACGGCGTTCATGGCGGCAGCGTAGCGGTCGGGCGTCGCGTCGCCGACGATGTCGATGGGATTGGCGCGCGACCAGGTTGAGGGGAGGATGGCGTCGAGTTGCGCGATGAGGCCGTCGCTAAGCTTGGCCAGCGCTCCTCCCGACTGCATCAGATCGTCGACGGCGAGCACGCCGGCGCCGCCCCCATTGGTCACGATCAACAGCTCGTTGCCGGAGACTGGCTTCAAGCAGGTCAAGGTCTCGGCCGCGGTGAACAATTCCTCAAGGTCGTCGACGCGCACGAGCCCGGCGCGTCGGAAGGCGGACGCCGCCGCGGCGTCGCTTCCCGCCAAGGCCCCGGTATGGGTCGCGGCGGCGCGGGCAGAAGCCGTGGTGCGGCCCGACTTGATCACGATCACCGGCTTGGCGCGCGCGGCCGACCGGCTTGCCGACATGAATTTGCGCGCGGCGGGGATGGTCTCGAGATAAAGCAGAATGGCGCCGGTGGAGATGTCCGCCGCAAGATAGTCGAGCAGGTCGCCGACATCGACATCCGCCATGTCGCCCATCGACACCACATAGGAGAAGCCGATCCCGCTGGCCGCGGCCCAATCCAGCACCCCGCCGACGAGCGCGCCCGATTGGGACAGGAAGGCGAGCTTGCCGGGAGCCGGCCGTGCCATCCCGAAATTGGCGTTCAGCCCAAGCTCCGGAACCCAGACGCCCAAGCAGTTCGGACCGATGATACGGAGGCAAGTGGGCCGCGCCGCGTTCAACATGGCTTGTCGGAGCTCGGGACCGAGACCGGCGGTGATGACCACGGCGGCACGGCTGCCCTTTTGCCCCAAGGCTCCGATCAGGGCGGGGATGGTCTCGGGCGGCGTTGCGATCACCGCAAGCTCGGGCGTCTCCGGCAACAGGTCGACGCTGGCGAAGCAATCGGTGCCACCAATCGTCCGATGCTTGGGATTGACGAGATAGACGGGTCCGGCGAAACCGCCGGTGAGGAGATTCTCGGTGAGCTTCTGGCCGACCGAGCCCGCCTCGTCGCTCGCCCCGATCAGGGCCACCGAGCGCGGACGCAGCGCGTGCTCAAGATTCCGGATTGTCATGCAAGCTCGCGCCGGCGGGCCGTTGCGACGGCGGCCTCATGGCACTGCCTGGACCGCCACCACCCTGAATGTCCGCAGTACGTCGTCATGCTCCTTGATCGAGACGTATTCCCCCGGGAGAAACCTATGATCGCCGAAGCGGTATCCGGTCTCTTCATCCTCGGGATCGCCGAGCAGGTCGTAGTGAAACGCCCACGATCCGCCGGGCTTGCGGATGAGATGTCCGATCTCGTCGGGGTCGTCGTTCCAGAAGCGGCGCACACGGCAGCTGTCCCGGGCAGACTTCCACTCGGGTGCTGCAATTCGGCCATCGGCGGAGAGTGGAGCGACGAACTCATAGCCTCGCTCGCGGCTCCCATCTGGAAAATCGTGATCCCGAGCTAGCTCCAAGCGAATATGGCTTAAGCTCATAAGCATCCTCCGTAGGCTAAGGCCGAATCCTCTCAACGCGATGACAGAGGCCAACAGATTAGGTCGAGTCTGCCCTTGAGGGAAATCAACCCAATGGATTTGGCGAAAATTACCTTTAGCAGGGCATGACCGCCGCGTCGCAACCTCAATCTTCCGCCGCCAGTCGATGGCGCCCCGCGATGGAGACGCTCAAGACGGCGCGCTCGGGAAGAGTGGCAAGGCCTAACCAGGATTAGTTCCCGGATAACTGCCGTCTTTGCTCGCGAAGTCGGGAAACCCTGGCAGGGCGCGATCGGCTAGCCTCCCTTCGCCACCGACGACCCCGCAACTTGAATCGACGCGTGAAGTCGCGAGCTCGGGATCTTCGCCGTTCCTCTCGCGGAAGAGTACACATTGACCTTGCATCTCATGCCATCTGCGCCTTGGCCCAGCGCCCGATTGTGGCCGCGGGAGCCCACCCAACCGGTTGGCGCGTTGTCGCCGTTGCAGCCTTGGCGTTCTTTCTCTCGCGCTTTACCTTGTTTGGCCGCCGAACCGGCTCGAATCCTCCCCTCGCAGAGGGGGCTCGGGGGTGCAGCCTTGACCGCACCCCCACCCTCGTCGGCGAGAGCGTAAGAGCGCCTTGAAAACCGTAGCTCCCTTGCAGGAGACGGCTTAAGAGCTACGTCTTTTCGCCGGCCGAGATCGACCTTATCCCAAGACGCACCCCGTGCCGGACGCGGGCAGCTGTCCGAGGCGAGAGGCGAAGCTCGGGTAGAGGCTGGGGCGAGCCTACAGCGCCCCTACAACAATGCTTCCCAATGTTGGTCGGGAAAGTTTGGCAATCGTTTTGCCAAGCTTGACCTTGCAATTTGGCGCCTTCCGTCATGCAGTGCGCAGGTCGCGGGATGCGCTGGACCAAACGCCTGGAAACCTGCGAATTTCGCGGGCAGGAAGAACGGCTCAGGCGCTATAAGGATGCGGCGACGCTTGCGCCGACGAGATGTGCCGGGCTTCGCGCCCAAGGCCAACTTCTTGGAGACTGAAGTTAAGTGCTGCAGAAACTCTGGTACGATCGGCCGATCCGCACTCAGCTCCTCGTCGCCGTAGGATTGATCAACCTCCTCGCCGCGTTTGCCGCCGTTGCGGTGTCGATCCTCAACACCCGCACCGCCACCCGCGTCGAGATCGAGGCATCGCTCGAAGTTGCCCAGCGCTTCGTCGGCGCCACCATCAAGGACCTCGCCGAGCAAGGGAAGCTCGATCAGCTCGAGGAGGAGCTCCCGTTACAGCTCAAGCATCTGCGCCACGTCCGCATCTTGCTCATGGACGTCATGGGCCAGCTCACGATGCTGTCGCCGCAGCCGGCCGAGGGCACCGGCGCGAGCACGCCGCAGGCGCCGAGCTGGTTCGCGGCCTTGGTTCGCCCGAAGCTGGTCGGCCGCGCGGTGAGATTGGTCACCGCCGACCACATGAACCCGGTAATCATCGTCGGCGAGCCGGCGGACGAGATCGCCGAGGCGTGGCAGGATTTGTATTCGCTCGCCATTGTCTGGCTCGCGCTCGACGTCCTGATTCTCGCGGTGCTCTATGTGGTGCTCGGCCGCGTCCTCGATCCGCTCGCGAGTCTTTGCCGCGGCATGCTTAAGCTCGAGGACGGTCACTACGCCACGCGGCTGCAGCCGCCGAAGGTGAAGGAGCTTGCCGTCATCACCAACCGCTTCAACACCCTTGCCGAGGCGCTTGACGTTGCCCGGGAGGAAAACAGCGGGCTCTATCGGCAGTTGATCTCTGTGCAGGAGGAGGAGCGGCGCGAGATCGCGAACGAGCTCCATGACGAGGCCGGTCCTTGCCTGTTCGGCATCACCGCGAACGCCTCTTCGATCCAGACCATCGCCGATCATCCCACCGGACAACGCATGGCCGAGATTGCGCATCGCGTCGAGGAGATTCTCGCCATCGTCGAGCGGCTGAAGCTGATGAACCGCGCGCTCTTGAAGAAGCTCCGCCCGGGGTCGCATGGCCGGGTCGGCTTGGCCGAGCTCATCAACGAGCTGATCGCGGGCTTTGAGCGCAGCCACCCCGGAACCCACATTCTCTACGCTCCAGGGCGCCTCGCCAAATCCTATGGCGAACCGGTCGACTTGACGCTTTATCGCTGCATCCAGGAAGGAATTACCAATGCCATCCGCCACGGCAAGGCGCGCAACCTCTCGATCGACCTTGTCGAGGAGGCTGGGCACCGCCGCAATGGTGCCAAGCGGCCGCAAGCCGTGCTTCGCTTGACCGTCGGCGACGATGGCAAGGGGATCGACCCGTCCACCTCGAAAGGCTTCGGCCTCACCACCATGACCGAGAGAGTGAAATCGCTCGGCGGGTCCTGCGTGATCGAGAGCGAACCCCGGAAAGGCACCACCATACACGTCGAGCTTCCGGTGCAACGGGAGCAGGCCGCACGCATGCGCGCGCTTGAACCGGTGGGAGGCATGTCGTGACCCGGGTCCTCGTCATCGACGATCATCCCATCGTGCTGCAAGGCTGCCGGCAGCTGCTCGAGGATGCGGGCGTCGAGAACATCGTCCAGGCGCAGACCTTGGCCGACGGCTTTCGGCTCTACCGGATGCAAAAGCCCGACGTGATCATCGTCGACCTCGCCATGCGCACCGGCGCGCTCGGCGGGCTCTCCTTCATCCGCAGGCTTCGCCTGCACGATGCGCGCACGCCGGTCCTCGTCTTCACCATGCATAGCGATCCGGTCATCGTCAGCCGCGCGCTCGAGGTGGGTGCGACCGGTTACGTCCTCAAGGACACCTCCTCCGATGAGGTGTTAAGGGCCTTCCAGAAGGTCCGTGAGGGCAGGCCCTATCTCAGCCACGACCTTGCGTCGGAGGTCGCCTTCATGGAGGCGAGGGGCACGACCAATCCGCTAAAGCGGATGACCGTGCGAGAGCTGCAGACCCTCGCGCTCGTGGCCGAGGGGAAACCCTATGGCGTGATCGCCGAGCATTTGCATGTGAGCTACAAGACCGTTGCCAACACCTGCACTCAGCTCAAGGCCAAGCTCGGCGTGCGCACGCTGCCCGAGCTGATGCGAATCGCCATCCAGCATCTCCCCTCCGCAAGGTCTCCGCGGTAGCCTGCGAGCACGCGCGGCGCGTGTTGCGGCAAGCCGCACACGCGCGGTCTTCTCTTCCGTCAAAGTTAAAGTTCGCGGCGCAAGCCAACAATCCTTGCCTCAAAGCGCGGCGAAAGCACAAAGAATAGTGGCGATCCGCTGCGCAGGCAGCGCTGCACTGCACAATTCTGATCGTTCTTTGGGCATTGCTGCCCAGCATTCCCGAACACGGCCCGACAAAAGCAAGCGACGTCGGCAGATTTCGTTGCCACAACAAATTTTCACTTGCAAAACGATTACATTTGGCAATTATGAGCGGGCAGCTTGACAAGGAGCGCGCCGTCTTTTTGCAACGGGTTTTTGATATGCCCGCGGCGCTCTCTGCGATAGGCTGTGTTTCCTCGTGAGGTGTCACTAGCGTGATGTGGTCATCAGAGAACCCGCCAACTGCAGCGGGCGCGAGGCGCGTTCAATTGCTTCGGCGCTTTAGGGCAGCCTCCCATATCAACAGTGACATTTGGCAAACTCGCAAGGGCTTCAGCCCCTTGGCAATTCGCTGCTGAGGGCAAACCACCACACTACCAAAACAACTCAGCTTTCGGTTTCGGTGAACTGAGTAAGCTAGGGAGAGGAGAAGGAAATGAACTATCTAAAGTTTAGTCTTGTAACCGGCGGGCTCATCGCCTTGATGATGGGTCTCTCCGGTCAAGCTATTGCTGGCTCCGATGAGGAGCAGCTGGCGAGAATGAAAGACCCGGATCAGTGGCCGGCCCCCGGCCGTGACTTTTCGCTCACGCGTCACAGCACGTTGTCTGACATCAACACGAAGAACGTCAGCAAGCTGAATATGATCTGGCTGCAGGGCACCAACGCCCTGCGTGGTCACGAAGGTCAGCCCCTCGTGATCAAGGACGTTGGCGGCAAACCCGTGCTGTTCATGGTCAGCGGCTGCCCGTCCATGGCAAACTGCAACGTCGTGCAGGCCCTTGATCTGACCGATGCAGACAATCCGAAAGAGATCTGGAACTACGTCAAGAAGACCGACCGTGACGAGTCCGCTGTTCCGCGCGCTTGTTGCGACACGGTCAACCGTGGCGGTTCCTATGCCGACGGCAAATTCGTGTATGGCACCCTCGACGGCTTTCTGATTGCCCTCGACGGCCAGACCGGCAAGGAAGTCTGGGTGGTCAAGCATGCTTGGCCGGAGCACGGTGAAACCATCACCCCCGCTCCGCTGATTGCTGACGACAAGGTGCTCGAAGGCTTCGGCGGCGACGAGTTTGCCGCTCGCGGTCGCATGACGGCCTACAACCTCGCCGACGGCTCGAAGGCTTGGGAGTGCCAAAGCACGGGTTCCGATGCGGACGTGTGCCTGACGGCCGACACTAACAAGGCCCATCCTGAGTATGGCACGGCTGGTTCCGACCTTGGCATCCACACCTTCCCGGGTGAGGATTATAAGATCGGCGGCGGCGCTGCTTGGGGCTGGTACAGCTACGACCCAGAGACGAAGATCGTGTACTACTCGACTGGTAACCCCGGCCTGTGGAGCCCGGCTTATCGTTGCCCCGACAAGACCCACGAAGAGTGCAATTCCGGCGCCTTTGACAACAAGTGGTCGATGACCATCTTCGCCCGCAACGTCAAGGACGGCACTGCGGTTTGGGCCTATCAGATGACCCCCTTCGATCAGTGGGACTATGACGGCATCAACGAGAACATGCTGACCGAGATGGACGTCGACGGCAAGAAGCACAAGACGCTGACCCATTTCGATCGCAATGGCTTTGCCTATGTGCTTGACCGCACTGACGGCACTCTGCTCCGCGCCACGAAATATGTGACCGTGGACTGGGCCGAGAAGATCGACATGAAGACGGGCCGTCCGGTGAAGGTGCGCGAGCACTCTCCGCTGGAGCGCGGCCGCAACGTCGAAGCCTGCCCGTCAGCTATGGGCGGCAAAGACCAGCAGCCTGGTTCGGTGGACCCCAAAGAGGGGAACATCTTCTACATGCCCACCAACAACTGGTGCATGGAGCTGGAGCCCCAGGAGCGCACGCACACGAACCAGGGCACGGTTTACGTGTTCGCGAACGTGTACATGTATCCTGAGAAGCCAGGCACAACCGGCAAGGTCAAGAAGTATGACGTCTTGACCGGCAAGACGGCATGGGAGATCCCGGATCCGTATCCGAACTGGGGCGGCACCATGGTGACCGATGGCGGTCTGATGTTCTACGGCAGCCTGGGCGGTGACTTCCGCGCAGTCGACCGTAGTTCCGGTAAGATCGTCTGGAGCCGTAAGCTCGGTTCCGGCATCATCGGCAACCCGGCTACCTGGAAACTCGGCGGCCACCAATATGTGGGCGTCTATTCCGGTATCGGCGGCTGGATCGGCCTTCCCGTGACGGCTGGTCTCGACCTCAACGACAAGTTCGGCGCCATCGGTGCCACGGCCATGACCAAGGCCGCTGGCCTGAGCTTGATCCCGCAAGGCGGCGAACTGAACGTCTTCAGGCTCTCGGAGTAGCCTGATCTTTTAGACGGAAACATTGGACGCCCGGTGCCCTTGCGGCATCGGGCGTCTTTTTCCTATATAACACTCGAAGATCAGACACCCCCCGGCGGGCAGAGCGGACAGGGATTTTGGTCCTAACGATCGGGCCCGCACAAGCAAGCGAAGTAGCCCCGTGTCCCCCATCACTCTACGCATCCTCACGGCCGTGGCCGTTTGCCTCGCCGGTCTCAGTCTCGCGGCGGCGCCGGCCGTCGCCGCTAAGGAGATTACTCGAGATCTCAGTAAGGACTTTGACGACCTAACCCCCAGCGAGAAGATCGCCATCCGCGCCGCGGCCAAGGCCGCCTACAAGGCGAAGAAGATTGGTCCGCTGGTGATCTGCGCCGATCCCGGCAACATGCCGTTCTCCAACGACAAGCTCGAAGGCTTCGAGAACAAGATCGGCAAGCTGCTGGGCGAAGCCACGGGCGCGCCAGTCAGCTTCTATTGGCGTCCCTTCCTCGAGCGCGCCCTGACCCGCGACACCTTCGACTCTGGCATGTGCGACGTGATGATCGACGTCCCAGCCAATTACGAGCGCCTGCTCACCACGAACCCGATCTACCGCACGACTTATGTGCTCGCCACGCGCACTGACAAAAACCTCGACTTCAAGGGCCTCGATGACCCGAGACTCAAGCAATTGAGAATCGGCGTGTTCCAAACCTCGGGAATTCGTGAGGCGCTGGCGAAGCACGGCGTGGTCAATGTGTCGCTACACGTGGTCACCCATGACGCGGATCTGAAGCCCGAGCACCAGCCTTGGTATCAAGTGCAGCAGGTGGTGAATGGCGATCTCGATGTCGCTGCTGTCTGGGGACCGTTCGCGGGCTGGTTGAAGACAATGAAGGACGCGCCCATCACCATCCAGCCCGTCAACCTCATGGACGACAATGTGCCACTCGAGTTCGACCTCGCCATCGGCGTGCGCAAGACCGACGCGCTGTTGAAATACATTCTCGACTACGCGCTTGAGGATAAGAAGGACGAGGTCGAGAAGATCCTCAAGGATTACGGCGTTCCCCTGGTGCAGTGCAGCCGCTGCCTCGTCCCCGGCGACTTGCCCGCCCATGGTTACTACAACGAAGTTTCCCAGCAGGATTTCAAGCCGCGCCCAGATTTGGCCTCACCCGACCAGGTGGTCACGCAAGCGAAGCTCGAGGGCTGGCTCGCCGAGGGCGCCGACATCACCCAAGAGTTGAGCAATGCGGTGATTGCCAACGACGCCAATCGCGTGAAGTTCCTGATCAGCAAGGGCGCCGACGTCAACAAGATCGACAATCAGGGAGCCACGCCGCTCACCAGTGCCGCCCGCCAGCGGCATCCCGACATGGTCGAGCTGCTCATCGAGCAGGGCGCCAACGTCAATTTGCAGAATAGTGACGGCATGACGCCGTTGGTTGCCGCGGTGATGCGCGACGATGTGCCGTCGGCCAAGGTGCTGCTCGGGAAAGGCGCCGACATCGAGAAGCCGGGCCCCGAAGGCTACCCGCCCTTGGCGGTTGCCATCGCCGAGAACAAATACGAGGCAGCCAAGGCATTGATGGATGCGGGCGCCGATGTGAAGACGCCGGCAGGCCCGGACAAGCTGACGCCGCTGATGATCGCGGCGGGTCAGACCTCCGCCGCCGAGGGAGCCGTCTTCCTGCCCTCGAGTACCCGGCCGATCGACATCGCCCAAGGCTTGCTTGATCGCGGCGCCGACGTGAACGCCAAATCGAACGCCGGCGTCACTGCGCTGATGGTGGCCGCGGCCCACAACAACCCGCCGATGATCGGGCTGTTGATCGAGGCAGGCGCGAATGTGAACACCAAGGACAATCAAGGCAAGACGGCCCAGGATGTGGCGGAGCAAAACGGCAATCGGGAGGCCGCTCAGGCAATCCAGGTGCTTGGCACGGCGAAGTCCGCAAGCGCGCCGCCCGCGGGGAATGGGCAGGGAACCTCGAGCCAATGACCTGCGGTCATGGCGAGAGAGGCCGGCTTTTGATTGCGCAAGCCACGGCGATTGCCGTGGCTTTGTGCTGTTTTGCGGGTAGTGTCTCAGTTTGATATTCAAACTGAGACACTACCGTTTTGCGGCACCTTCCGCGCGTGCCGCCGATGCCTCCGCCCCGCTCAGTCCTCTGGTCAAGGTTTCCGGTGCAGGAGGACGGCGTCTGGACCCAGGTCCCCCGCTACACCTTCGATAGCACGACGTTCGACATCACCAATTGATCGGAAGCTTGGAACCCTCAC
>Ga0116220_10000090_pt1 | contig 43506 bp, 44 predicted proteins | sample Sb_taG_10_FD_88967 | JGI IMG/M metagenome (GOLD analysis project Ga0116220, IMG submission 88967) | Peat soil microbial communities from Weissenstadt, Germany - Sb_50d_7_NC metaG | ecosystem: Environmental > Terrestrial > Soil > Wetlands > Peat | place: Germany: Weissenstadt | collected 2010-09-21
GGAGAATCACTTCGATATCGAGGGCATTACGCATCCGACGGCCAAGGACGTGGATATCCACCGCGAAAATGAGCACTGGGTGGCGGTCATTGACTACGAGGACCTGGCGCCCCTGTTCGCCAATATCTCGCTGCTGGTGCAGTTTCACAAACAGGTCGAGGTCCACTGAGGCGTCGTCGCGTCCTGGCAGCGCCCGCTCCGCCTGCGTCCGCCATCCCCATGAATCGCTCCGAGCGCTTGCGCTGCTGGCTTCGCGAGGCGCTCGAGTACGAGCCGACCGATCTGGCGCTATTCGAAACCGCCCTGACGCATCGCAGCGCGGAGGGCCCCAACAACGAACGGCTGGAATTTCTCGGAGATGCGGTGCTCGGGGTGATTACCGCGCAATACCTGTTCGAGCGCTTCGCGGAGGCTGACGAAGGCAGCCTCAGCCGGTTGCGCGCGAGTATCGTGAGCGGTGACTCGCTGGCACAGCTGGCGGCCGGCCTGGCACTCGGCGAACTGCTGGCGCTGGGCCAGGGCGAGCTCAAGACCGGTGGTTTTCGCCGCGAATCGATTCTGGCCGACGCGCTCGAGGCGCTGTGCGGCGCCCTCTATCTCGACGGCGGCCTGGCGGCGGCACGTGCCGCGGTGCTGCGCATGCTTGCCCCGGCGCTGCAGTCGCTCAACCTGCCGGCCGAGCTGAAGGACCCGAAGACGCGGCTGCAGGAACTGTTGCAGGCGCGGGGACTGCCGCTGCCGCGCTACAGCGTCGAGAGCGTCGCCGGCGAATTGCATGCCCAGGTGTTTCGCGTAACCTGCGAAGTCGAGCCGATGGCGGCACGCGCGACCGCTGCCGGGTCGAGCCGGCGGCGGGCCGAGCAGGCCGCCGCCGCGCGCGTACTCGAGCAGATCCAGGCCGACCCATGACAGATTTTCGCAGCGGTTTTGTCGCTCTCGCCGGCCGTCCCAACGTCGGCAAGTCGACGCTGCTCAATGCTTTGGTCGGACACAAGCTCAGCATCGTCACGCCGCGGCCGCAGACGACACGCCACCGGCTGATCGGCCTGGCGCAGTTGGCCGACGCCCAGATCGCCTTCGTGGACACCCCAGGACTGCACCTGGGTCCACGGCGCGCGCTCAACCGTGCCATGAACCGGACGGCGGCCGCGGCCGTGGGTGATTCGGATCTGGTGCTGTTCGTGGTCGAAGCGCTCAAGTGGACCGACGAGGATGAGCTGGCGCTCGGTCGAATCCTTGCGACTGGACATGAGGTGGTGGCCGTGGTCAACAAGGTCGACCGCGTGCGGCCGCGGGAACGGCTGCTGCCCTATCTGGCGCAGCTGGCCGCGCGGCATGCATTTCGGGAGATCGTGCCGGTCTCGGCGACCAAGGGTGACAACCTCGACGATCTGCGCCGCGTGATCGTCGCCGCGCTACCGGTCGGTGAAGCGATGTTCCCGCTCGATCAGCTGACCGACCGCACCGAGGCCTTTCGCATCGCCGAGACCATACGCGAGAAGCTCACGCTGGAGCTGGTGGAGGAACTGCCGTACGGTGTCGCGGTGGAGATCGAGCAAATCGTGGTGGAGGAGGATGGACGCAAGGCCGTCTCGGCCGTCATCTGGGTCGACCGCGCCGGTCAGAAGCCGATCGTTATCGGCGCCGAAGGCGCCCGACTCAAGCGCATCGGGCGCTCGGCGCGCCTCGAACTCAACCGCCTGCTCGGCGAGCGCTTCCATCTGATCCTATGGGTCAAGGTACGCGAGGACTGGGCCGACGACGCCCGCGCCCTGCACCAGCTGGGTGTGGAATGAGCCGCTCCACCCATCGCGTACAGCTGGCGCGTGCTTATGTGCTGCATCAGCGGCCATTCCGCGACAGCAGCCTGATAGTCGAAGTGTTCGCGCGTGAGCACGGCCGCATGACGGTGTTTGCGCGTGCGGCGCGCGGTCCGCGCTCACGCTTTGCGTTGTTGCAGCCGTTTCGCGCACTGCTGCTGTCCTGGAGCGGGCGTGGTGAGGCGCCGCAGCTGACCGGCGCCGAGAATGCGGAAGGCCCGCCGGCGCTGCCGGCCGCGCGTCTGATGAGCGCCTTTTATCTCAATGAGCTGCTGCTCAAGCTGCTGACGCGCCACGATCCGTACCCGGAGCTGTTCGATCAATACGAGACGACGCTGGCACAACTGCGAGAGCAACCTTGCGCCGATGCATCGCTGCGGCAGTTCGAGACGCGGCTGCTCGAGTTCATCGGCTATGGGCTCAATCTCGCAGCCGAGGCGGATACCGGATACCCGGTTCGCGGCGATGCCTATTATCATTTTCAGCCCGGTGTCCACGGGGTCGTGATCGCCGAGCCCGGCAGCTCGGGCGCGATTGGCGGTGGCGTGCTGCAGCGGTTGGCATTGGGCAGCGGATTTGAGAGTGACGCCGAGCTGCGGCAGGCGCGCGCGCTGATGCGCGCGGCGCTCGATCACTGTCTGGAGGGGCGTGAGCTCAACACCCGTGCCGTGGCTCGATCGCTGCTCAACTATCCGCGCAGGGAGCGTACCGGCTGATGCACGCGGGAATTGCGCTCGGTGTCAACATCGATCACGTCGCGACCTTGCGCCAGCAGCGGCACACGCGCTATCCGGAACCCGTGCAGGCCGCGTTGCTGGCCGAGCTGGCCGGCGCGGACAACATCACGCTGCATTTGCGCGAGGATCGCCGCCATATCCAGGAACGCGACGTGCAGCTGCTCGCGGGCCTGCTCAGCACGCGCATGAATCTGGAAATGGCGGCGACGCCGGCGATGATCGATTTTGCCTGTAGCGTGCGACCGACCGATTGCTGCCTGGTGCCCGAGCGGCGCGCCGAGCTTACGACCGAAGGCGGTCTGGACGTCGCCGCCGCCGGCCAGGGGCTGCGGGAGGGCTGTGCCCGGCTCGGCGGCGCCGGCATACGCGTCGCGCTGTTCATCGATGCGCTAGACGCACAGATCGAGGCCGCCGCCGCGGCGCGAGTGCCGGTGATCGAGCTGCATACCGGCCACTATGCCGACAGCAGCGGCGCGGCACAGGCGCGCGAGCTCGAGCGCCTGCGCGATGCGGCGCGGCTCGCGGCCAGCCGCGGCCTGGAAGTTCACGCCGGTCACGGCCTGAACTACCACAATGTCACTCCGGTAGCGGCGATCGCGGAGATCGTCGAGCTCAACATCGGGCATGCGATCATTGCGCGGGCGCTATTCGATGGACTGGCCGCGGCCGTCAGCGACATGAAGGCGATGATGCTTGCGGCGCGCCCATGATCTTCGGCATCGGCATCGATGTGCTCGAAGCGCAGCGCATGCGCGACAGCTATGCGCGTTTCGGCGCGCGTCTGCTCGACCGCCTGCTGCTGCCGCAGGAGCGCCGGCAGTTCGATCTGACGCGCAGTCCGGAGCGTTTTCTGGCGATGCGTTTTGCCGCCAAGGAAGCCATCGCCAAAGCCATGGGAACCGGCTTCGCCCACGGCATCTGGATCCGCGACGTCGGCGTGGTGCAGAACGCCCGGGGCAAGCCCGAAGTGATTTACTCGCCGCGCGGCGAGCGTATGCGGCGTCGCCTCGGTGTCGGCGAGGGGCATATCACGCTCACCGACGAGGCGGGACTGATCGTTGCGGTCGCCGTGCTGTTGCGCGACGGCCAGGGTGGCCGTCGCCGCATCGTCAGCGCCGGGGCGAGAGCTGAAGGCTCTGCCGGCGCGCGCCGGCTCGGCAAGCGTTCGGCGCCGAGGCGCGGTCCACGCCGATGAATCGCCTGGTGTTCGACATCGAAACCGTGCCCGATGTGGAGCTGGGACGGCGGCTCTATGGCCTCGAAGGCCTGGACGATGCCGCGGTTGCCAAAGCCATGTTCGCACGGCAGCGGGCTGAGAGCGGCAATGAATTTTTGCCGCACATTCAGCACCGCGTGGTGGCGATCGCCTGTGCGTTGCGTACGCGCGAGCAGCTCACGCTCTGGAGTCTGGGCGATCTGCAATCGAGCGAAGCCGAGCTGCTGACCCGTTTCTTCGATGGCATCGAAAAATACTCCCCCGATCTGGTCTCGTGGAACGGCGGTGGCTTCGATCTGCCGGTGCTGCACTATCGTTCGCTGAAAGCGGGCGTGCAGGCGCCACGCTACTGGGAGACCGGCGAAGAGGACAGCGCGTTTCGCTACAACAACTATCTGAGCCGCTTCCATTGGCGTCACCTGGATCTCATGGATGTGCTGGCGGGGTTCCAGGCGCGCGCGCGCGCCGCCCTGGCCGACGTGGCCGCATTGCTCGGCTTTCCCGGCAAGCTCGGTTTCTCCGGCGATAAGGTCTGGGATGCCTATCTCGCAGGACAGCTGCCGGACGTGCGCCGCTATTGCGAAACCGATGTGCTCAACACCTTCCTGATCTACCTGCGTTTCCAGTTCCTGCGAGGCCGCATCGACCGTGCCGGCCTGGATGCCGAGCTCGAGCGCGTGCGAGCGCTGCTTCGCAGCTCGAATGAAGTGCATCACGCCGAGTTCCTCAAGGCCTGGGAGGCGCTGTCGTGAGCGGCGGCGAACCTGTACTTGCCGCCGCTGCGCTGCCGGCACGCACCATCCGCCTTCGCCGCCGGCGGCGCCACCGCCGGGACGACCAGGCGCAGCTCGTGGACATCGTGGTTGCCGGCGCCGATCGGGTGACGCCGCGCTGCGCGCATTTCGATATCTGCGGCGGCTGCGCGCTGCAGCAACTCGCGGGTGGCGCGCAACTGCGGCTCAAGGAACTGCGGCTGCAGGCAACGCTCGAGCGGCTGGCGCGCGCTGCGCCGGCGCGCTGGTTGCCCGCCATTCGCGGCCCGCCCTGGGGCTACCGGCGCCGCGCGCGACTCGGCGTCAGGTACGTCCAGCGCAAACAGCGTGCCCTGGTGGGCTTTCGCGAACGAGGCTCGAATCTGATCGCAAATCTCGAACGTTGCGAGGTACTGGCGCCACCGGTAGATGCGTTGATCGTGCCGCTGTCCGCGCTCATCACGCAGCTCTCGATCCGCGAGCGGCTGCCGCAGATCGAGGTCGCGGTCGCGGACAATGCCGTGGCGCTGGTATTGCGCGTGCTCGAGCCGCCGTCGGCGTCGGACCTGGCGAATCTGCGCGAGTTCGAGGCGCTGCACGGCGTGCGTTTGTACCTGCAGTCGGGCGGCGTCGACAGCACCCATGCGCTCAGTGAGCCGGCGCAGCGCCTGTTCTATGCGCTGCCGGAGGCAGATCTGGAGATTGAGTTTCTGCCGACTGACTTCATTCAGGTCAATGCCAGTGTCAATCGCGCACTGGTGGCTGCCTCGGCGCGACTGTTGCAGCTGAACTCGGATTCGAGCCTGCTCGACCTGTACTGTGGACTCGGTAACTTCTCGCTCGCCCTGGCACGGCGCGCGCACCGCGTGGTCGGCGTCGAAGGCGATGCCGGCCTGGTTGCACGCGCGCGCGGCAATGCCCGCCGCAACGGCATCGCCAACGCGGAATTCTTCAGCGCCGATCTGACGGCCGATGCGAGTGCGGCCGCGTGGCTCGGGCGCGGCTATTCCCACGTGCTGCTCGATCCCCCAAGGGTCGGTGCGCGCGAGCTGCTGCCGCAGATAGCGCGCCTGGCCCCGGAGCGGGTGTTGTATGTCTCGTGCAACCCGGAGAGTCTCGCGCGCGACGTCGGGCTGCTGCTGCACGAGCATGGCTTCGAATTGCTCGCGGCCGGTGTGGTCGATATGTTTCCGCATACGGCGCATATGGAGTCGGTGGCGCTGCTCGCGCCGCGGCTTGGCATCTAGCCGCGGACGATGGAGTCGGGGATGGGCGTTGAGATTGAGCGCAAGTTTCGACTGATCGATGACAGCTGGCGTGACTGGGTGTGCCAGAAGACATTGCTGCGCCAGGGATATATCGCCAACACGCGACGAGCCTCGGTGCGTGTGCGTCTGGCCGGCGAGGCGGGTTGGCTGTCGGTCAAGGCCATGACGCCCGGACTGTCGCGCGCCGAATACGAGGCCGCCATCCCGGCGGTGGAGGCGAATGAAATGCTCGATCGACTGTGCGAGGGCCCGTTGATCGAGAAGTGGCGGCACATCGTCGTGTATCAGGGCAGTGAATGGGAAATCGACGAGTTTCTTGGCGAGAACGCGGGACTCGTGATCGCCGAGCTGGAGCTGGAATCGGAGGATACGGTGTTTGCCAGGCCGCCGTGGCTCGGCGTCGAAGTGACGCATGATGAGCGCTATTACAATTTCAGACTGTCGGAAAAGCCGTTTCGTCACTGGCCGGAAAACCTGCAGGCGGCCCGATGAGCCTGGGGCCGCTGATGCTCGACGTGGCGGGCACGGCACTGACCGCGGTCGACCGTGAAGTGCTGGCGCATCCGTTGGTCGGCAGCGTCATTCTCTTCACCCGCAACTACGTCGACCCGGCGCAACTGCAAGCCCTGGTTGCTGACATCCAGTCGGTGCGCAGTCCTGCTGTGCTGATCGCGGTCGACCATGAAGGCGGCCGCGTGCAGCGCTTTCGGCCAGGGTTTTCGGCGCTGCCGCCGCTGCGCCGCATTGGTCACGCGTTCGATGCCGATGCGCCACAGGGGCTCGCCATGGCGCGCGCGTTGGGCTGGCTCATGGCCGCCGAGCTGGCCGCCTGCGGTGTGGATTTTTCCTTCGCCCCCTGCGTGGACCTGGACTACGGACTGTCTGAGATCATCGGCGATCGCGCCTTTCACGCCCACGCCCAGGCCGTGGGGCAGCTGGCGATCGCGTATATGCATGGCATGCGCGATGCCGGCATGGCCGCTACGGCCAAGCACTTCCCGGGCCACGGCGCCGTGGTTGCCGACTCCCACGTGGCGCTGCCGGTCGACCGGCGTGAGCTGGTGGACATGGAACAGGACCTGCTGCCCTATCGTCGCCTGATCGCCAACGGGCTGCCCGCGGTGATGGTCGCCCACGTGCTGTATCCGGCGGTGGATTCGGTGCCGGCGAGTTTTTCGCCCCGCTGGATCGACGGCGTGTTGCGAACGGAACTGCAATTCGGTGGCCTGGTATTCGCCGACGACCTGACCATGGCTGGCGCCGCGGCGGTCGGTGATCTGGTGCAGCGCGCGGAGCGCGCGCTGGCCGCTGGCTGTGACGTGCTTCCGGTTTGCAATGACCGTCCGGGAGTGGAGCGATTGCTCGATCGCTTCAGAGTGGCGATCGAACCCGCCTCGCAGCTGCGCCTGGTGCGCATGCGCGGCCGCAGACAGTACCGTTTTGAGACCCTGGCCGCTTCCACCGCCTGGCAAAGCGCGCGAGAATGGTTGCTACGCAGCGGCTCGCCGCCACCGGAACTGAGCTTCAAACCCGAAGGCGCCGATGCGGGAGGCACATAAAAACAATGGACGAGTGGTCGGTCGAATTCCTGCGCGGGGTGCTGGACGCCGCTCCCGAAGGCATCGTCGTGTGCCGGTCCGGGCAGGCCGATCAGCCGCTGGTCTATGCCAATGCCGCCTTCCAGCGCCTGACAGGCTACGGCAGCGATGAATTGATGGGCCAGGACCTGCGCCGCCTGCAGGGTTCCGATCGCGACCAGGAAGGGCGTGCGCAGCTGCGCGAGGCCATCGCCCGTGGTCAGTCCTGCCGCGTACTGATGCGCAATTATCGCAAGGACGGCACGCAGTTCTGGAATGAGGTGGTGATTCAACCGATGAGCGGCAGCGATGGCACCGTGACGCATATCGTCGGCTTCCATCGTGACGTCGGTGAACCCGAGCGCGCGGACCCGCGCCGGGCCCCCGGCCTGCCGAGCTGGCTGCGCGAAGACCGGCTCTCCGGCCTGTACTCGCGCGCCTACTTTGAAGAGTTGCTGCAGCATGACTGGCAAATTGGCGTGCGCGAGGCGCGCCCACTGACGTTGCTGATATTCGACATCGACGAACTCGGCAGCTACAACGATACCTTCGGCCGCCCCGCGGGCGATGGCTGCATCCGCCGGGTCGCGGGGGTGATCGGCGCCTGTTTCAAACGCGGTGCCGACGTGGTCGCGCGTTGGGATGGCGGCCGCATCGTCGCCTTGGTACGCAACGCCGACGTCGGCGACGTCGCCGGCGTCGCCGGGGTGCCGGAGTTCGCCGACTCCGTGGCGCGCAAGGTTTTGCGCCAGCACATTCATCATCCGCGAGCGTTGCGCCAGAAGTTCGTGACCGTCAGTATCGGAGTCGCGAGCATCACGCCGAGCGCTGACCGATCCGTCGACCAGCTGATCCAGGCGGCGACGCGGGCTCTGCAGCGAGCCAAAGAAAGCAGCGAGGCGCGGGTCGCGGTCGCAGAGGGGCAGGAGATCAGCTGAGCGCCGCAGACCGGAGGACAGGTGCGCATGCAACACCAGGAGACACCCATGCCTGCGACTTCGGGTTCGATGGGCCGACGACGCCTGTTGCGGCTTATCCTGCTGGCCTCGCTGGGCCTGCAACTGGCGCATAAGGCGAGCGCCACCGACGATCAGGCGGCGCAAATTCTCGGTAATTGGCTGACCGAGCCGCGCGACGGCATCATCGAGATCAGCGTCGCGAGCGACGGTAGCTATCAGGGCAAGATTGTCGGCGGCAATGATCCGCAGCGCCTGGATCAACACAACCCGGATCCGGCCAGGCGATCGCTGACCCTGCTCGGGCAGACCATCCTTAAGGGTATGAAATACGATGGCGGGGGCGAGTGGTTCGGGGGCTCCATCTATGAGCCCGACAGCGGCCGAACCTACAAGTGCCGCCTGGCGCGGCTCGACAAGGACCGGCTGCAGGTGCGCGGCTTCATCGGTTTCTCGCTGTTGGGCCGCTCGCAGGTGTGGACGCGCTATTTGGGCAGTTCGATGACTTTGCCGATGGCGTCGCCGCAACGCTGACCCGCGCCGGGGCCATCATGACGATCGCGCATGTGTTGCGCGGGCCGCAGCAGCGCCAGGGGACTCGGCATGCTCTGCGTGTTCGGATTGTTCGTGATCAGCGCCTAGGCTGCGGGCGCGGCGCAGCCGCGTTCACGGGGTCGAGACAGCTTCGCCCTGCTTGATCGGCGTCACCACCGCGATGATCCCGAAAGCGGGATGATCGAAGTACTGTTTGTCGTTGTAGCGGACGCTGCGCATTTCCTTGATGGTGTAGGTGGCCCCTGCGCTCAGGTGCACATCGAAGCCCAGGTGCAGGTAGATCGGCGCGCGCTCCAGATAGACCATGCCGCTCAAACCCGCCGCATTGATGCCGACATCCGCGAGCGCAATGCCCGCATGGCTGCCCCAATTCGCCGCCGTCTGTATCCACGCCGCGTGGGCAATCGGTCGCCAGGCGCCACTGGCCCTCAAGGTCGCCTCGACCGAGCCCAGGCGGTAGTCGCTGGGAGCGAGCACCCGCAGCACCTGCGGAGTCGCACCACCGCGATTGGCACTGCTGCCGAAACCCCTCCCCGGCGGCGCCGCGTCCCAGTCCTCGGCGGCGTTGACGCTGGAAGCGCGAAACACGATCACCTCCACGCCGTACAACGTCGCGCCGCTCTGCTGCGCGGCAGTTCGCGCCGCCGGCCGCACTGCGGCCGGCGAATCGGCGGCGGCCGCTCCCCGCGGCGCGAGTGCCGCGAGTGCGAGCAGCGCGGCGAGCGCGCCGGTGAGCGTGGATACTCGCGCGTCGTCGGCGCGAATGTCTCCGGCAGCAGTGTTCGATTGCACAGCGAGTCTCATCGTGCCGCCTATCCTAGCAGGCGCTGCCGGGCCGCAGGCGCTGCCATGGCACCGGGCGGGCGCGAGGCATGGCGAGCGCTCACGGCGTCGCGCCGCCCAGCCGCTGGATCAGTTGGTACGCGTATTCGAAGCGCTGCTCGAGCTTGGGCAGTGCGCGCGTAATGCGCAATTTCAGCGGCCCCTCGAGGCGAAATTCACGCCCCTGCCGCGACACTAGTGCAATCACGCGCGCGGTGTCCACGCGATTGTGCTCCTCGAACTGCACGCTGCCGCCGGCCGGTCCGAGTTCGAGGCGGCGCAGTCCGAGTGAGCGTGCCGCAAGCCGCAGACTGGCCAGCCGCAGCAGGTGGTGCGCCGACCCAGGCAGGGCGCCGAAGCGGTCGATCAGCTCGGCGGTCATATCCTGCAGCGCGGTGGCATCGGCCGCGGCGATGCGCTGGTAAAGTGCGAGGCGCAGATGCACATCCGGCACGTACTCCTGCGGCAGCAGCGCCGGCACATGCAGCTCAATGTCGCTGGTGGACGCGAGCGGGCGATCGAGCGCGGGTTCGCGGCCCTCGCGCATCGCCTTCACCGCGTGCTCGAGCATCTCAAGGTACATGCTCAGGCCGACCTCGCTGAGCTCGCCGCTTTGCGCTTCGCCGAGAAATTCGCCGGCGCCGCGTATCTCCAGATCGTGCGTCGCGAGCACAAAACCGGCGCCGAGGTCCTCGAGCGACTCGATGGCCTCCAGGCGCTTGACCGCGTCGCCGGTGAGGCCCTTGCGCGACGGCACGATCAGATAAGCGTAGGCGCGATGGTGCGAGCGGCCGACGCGCCCGCGCAGCTGGTGCAGTTGCGCCATGCCGAGCCGGTCGGCGCGATTGATCAGAATGGTGTTGGCGCTCGGAACGTCGATGCCGCTCTCGATGATGGTCGTGCACACCAGCATGTCGAAGCGTCGATGGTAGAAATCCACCATCAGCTGCTCGAGCTCGCGCTCGCGCATCTGGCCGTGGCCGATGCGCAGGCTCGCCTCCGGCACCAGCGCCGCCAGCTCCGCGGCGACTTTCTCGATGCTCTGCACCTCGTTGTGCACGAAATACACCTGGCCGCCGCGGCGCAGTTCGCGCAGCACCGCTTCGCGCAGCGTCGCCCTATGCCATTCGGTGATGAAGGTCTTGATCGTCAGGCGTCCCGCGGGGGGTGTTGCGATCAGCGACAGTTCGCGCAGGCCGCCGAGCGCCATGTTGAGCGTGCGCGGTATCGGGGTCGCCGTCAGCGTCAGCACATGAACCTCGGCGCGCAGGGTCTTGAGCCGCTCCTTATCGCGCACGCCGAAGCGATGCTCTTCATCGACGATGATCAGCCCGAGATTGTGAAATCGCGCGTCGGCGTGCAGCAGCCGATGGGTCGCGATTACGATGTCGATCGTGCCGCGCTGCAGCCCTTCGAGTACCGCGGCGCTCTCAGCGCTGGAACGGAAACGCGACAGCGCCTCGATTCGCACCGGCCAGTCGGCGAAACGGTCGCGGAAGCTCTGCACGTGCTGCTGCGCCAGCAGCGTCGTCGGTACCAGCACGGCGACCTGGCGGCCGGACTGCACGGCGACGAAGGCGGCGCGCATCGCCACCTCAGTCTTGCCAAAACCGACGTCGCCGCAGACCACCCGGTCCATGGGCTTTGTGCCTTGCATGTCCTTGAGCACCTGGCGAACGGCCGCGGCCTGATCGGCGGTCTCCTCGAAAGGAAATCCGTTAGCGAAGGTCTGGTACTCGAGCTCGCCGGCATTCAACGGCGCCGCCTGATGCGCCGCGCGGCGCGCGTGCAGATCGAGCAGCTCAGCGGCGACGTCGCGTACCGCCTCGGCGGCGCGACGGCGCGCGCGCGCCCACTGGTCGGTGCCGAGCTTGTGCAGTGGCGCGCTCTCGGGGGCGCCGCCGGTGTAGCGATTCACCAGGTGCAGCGCGTGCACCGGCACGTAAACGCGATCGCCGTCGCGATATTCGAGCGCCAGGAATTCGCCGCTCTGATCCCCGATCTCCATGAGCTGCAGGCCGACATAGCGGCCCACACCGTAGGTCTCGTGCACCACCGGAGCGCCGGGCTCGAGGCTCTGCAGATCGCGCAGGATCGCGACGGGATCCGACACCGCGCTGCGCCGTCGTCGGCGCTCCTGCCGTGCGCGCGTGCCGAACAGCTGCGATTCGCCGAGCAACAGCAGCGGCGGTTGTGCCAGCGCCAGGCCGGCCAAGTCCTCAACGACGCAGATCGCAAGCCGGGCATCCCCAGACGCAAACTGCTCCCAGGATTGCACCGCGCGCGGACGGCGGCCGTGCGCGCTGAGCATCTCGACGATGACTTCGCGCCGTCCGGGCGACTCGGCGGCGATCAGGACGCGGCCGACATAAGTGCTGAGGAAGCTGGTCAGCGGCGCGAGCGGCTGCGCGGCGCGCGCATCGAGCCGGAATTCCGGCGGGGCCGTGCTGTGGAAATCATGCAGTGTGCGCGAAGCCGGAAGATCGGGGCCGGCAAAGCGCTCGATGCCAACTCTGGCGTGGGCCTCGAGCGCGCTACCAACAGCGGCCGGCTCGATGAACGCCTCGGCAGGCGGCAGCAGCGGCCGCTCGATATCGTGGCGCCGATCGTCGTAGCGCGCGCTGATGCCTTGCCATGCGTGCTCGAGAGCGGTCTCGATATCGCAGTCGCTGGCGACCACCAGCTGCTGCGGCAGGTAATCGGTAATCTGCGCGGTGGCCTCAAAGAACAGCGGCAGATAGAACTCGATACCGGGCGGCGCGATGCCTTCGCTGACGCCACGATAGATCGGCATGCGCGTGACATCGCCCTCGAAGCGTGCGCGATAGCGGCGCCGAAATGCCTTGACCGCCTCGGCATCGAGCGGCAGTTCGCGCGCGGGTAGCATTCGCAGCTGCTCGATGCTCTCGAGCGAGCGCTGCGTATCAGCATCGAAGCGGCGTATCGAGTCGATGCGATCATCCAGCAGGTCCACGCGCATCGGTACGTCGCTACCCATCGGGAACACATCGAACAGCGATCCGCGCAGCGCGAACTCGCCGGGGCCGGTGACCTGGCTGACGCTGACATAGCCGGCCGCCGCCAGTCGCAGGCGCAGCGGTTCAATGGCAAGCGGCGCGCCGCTCTTGAGCTCGAAGCTGCGCGCCTGCACGTAACTGACCGGCGGCAGGCGCGTGAGCAGGCTGTCGGCGCTGAGCAGTAGAATGCCGCGGGCAAGTAGCGGCAGGCGCGAGAGCGTAAGCAGCCGTTCCGAGACGATATCCGGATGCGGCGAGAACACGTCGTAGGGCAGTACTTCCCAGTCCGGCAGCGTCAGGATCTCGAGCGCGGAGCCGCCGAAGAAGCGCAGTTCCCCGGCCAGCCGCTCGAGTTCGCGCGTGTCGGCGGCAACGAATACCCAGGGGCGGGTATCGGCGCCGACCGCTTCGGCGAGCGCCAGGGCGCGCGCGCTGCCGTGCAGCCCGCGCCAGCGCCAGGACGAGTCGGCGTCGGAGGGCAGCGGTGGATGGAGCAGAGTTGGCATGAACAGCGAAGCAGCGGCCGCGCGAGCGCAATGCAGCGCGCGAGCTTAAACCGCTGCGGCGCGAATACAAGCTTGCATCCGAGCGTGCTCCTGCGTTAGGAGGGTGGTCGGCCCGTTGGCGGCCGATGTTGATTTTTCCGTCAGTGGGATGTTATCTGTCCGGCCGTCGGGCGGTCGCGTCCAGGGCGCCAGGGTTTCGCATCGATATCACATCGGGGAGAGCTGAATGCCGACGAGGCGCCGCGATCATCGACTCGAACTGCGGCTGAAACCTTAGATGACCGGCGACTCCGCCAAGAGCAGGCTGCTGCAGGAGCTGCGGATCGACCGCGGGTCCGGCGTGGAGGCATCCAGCCCGTGGCGCGGCTGGCGGCTGGCCGCGGTGATCGCGTTGCTGTGCCTCTCGGCCGCAGCAGTCGCGGCCTTCATGCTGCTGCGTGCGCCGCGCTTCGAAGTCGAGGCGGCGGTCGCCGTGGCGCCGAGCATCGGCGGCGGCTCGACCGCCATTCTTCAGGCCACCGGCTACGTCACCGCCCGCCGCGAAGCCACCGTGTCGGCGCAGATCACCGGCGCGCTGACCTCGGTCCTGATCGAGGAAGGCGAGCACGTCACGGCGGGCCAGATCCTGGCGCATCTGGACGATTCGGCGCAGAAGGCGGGCTTGGCGCAGGCCCAGGCGCAACTGATGGCGGCACGGTCGCTGCTGGTGCAATTCCAGGTGCAACTCGAGCAGGCCCGGCGCGACAATCAGCGCAACCAGGACCTCATCGATCGCAAGCTGGTGTCGCAACAGGCGCTCGAGACCACGCAGACGCAGGTGGCGACCCTCGAGGCCCAGGTCGAATCGCAGCGAAAGCAGGTGGAACTGGCGCAAGCCACGCTGCAGGGCGCCCAGGTCCAGCTCGACTACACCACCGTACGCGCGCCGTTTTCCGGCGTCATCGTGGCCAAGGCCGCCCAGGCGGGCGAGATTATCTCGCCGATCTCGGCCGGAGGCGGCTTCACGCGGACCGGTGTCGGCACGATCGTCGATATGGACTCGCTCGAGATCGAGGTCGACGTCAACGAGGCCTACATCAACCGCGTGCAGCCGGCACAAAGCGCGCAGGCGGTGCTCGACGCCTACCCGGACTGGACCATTCCCGCGCACGTCATTGCCATCATACCGACGGCGGATCGAAGCAAGGCGACGGTAAAAGTGCGTGTCGCCATCGAGCAGAAGGATCCGCGCATTCTGCCCGACATGGGCGTGCGCGTGTCGTTCCTGGAGCAGGCTTCCGAGCGAAATTCGCACGGCGCGGCCGCGGGCGCTGGCGCGGCCAGTGCGCCGCCGCAGGGCGTACTCGTGCCCTCATCGGCTATCGTCGAGCGCGGCGGCAAGAGCGTGGTATTCACCATCGACGGCGCGCGCGCGCGCGCGCGGCCGGTCAGCCCCGGGCAGACGTACGGGGATCTGCGGCAGGTCGACGGCATCGTGGCCGGCACCAACCTGGTACGCAGCCCGCCGCAGCCGATGAACGATGGTGCGGCGATCGTCATCAGCAAACAGTGAGGCACAATGAGCGCCCTGGTCGAAATCCGCAGCTTGAGCAAGATCTACGAGCGCGGCAAGCAGAGGATCGAAGTGCTGCACCACGTCCAGCTGGATATCGAACAGGGTGACTTCATGGCCCTCATGGGGCCGTCGGGTTCGGGTAAGACTACGCTGCTGAACCTGATCGGCGGTCTCGACTCCCCGACCGACGGCAGCATCACGGTTGGAGGCCAGCGCATCGATCGCCTGTCGGAGGGCACTTTGGCCAAATGGCGGGCGTCGAACGTGGGCTTCGTATTTCAGTTCTACAATCTGCTGCCGATGCTCTCGGCGCGCAAGAACGTCGAGCTGCCGCTGCTATTGACGCGTCTGTCGGCAGCGCAGCGTAAGCGCAACGCCGCGGTCGCGCTCGAACTGGTCGGCCTCACCGACCGCGCCGCGCACAAACCCGGCGAGCTGTCCGGCGGGCAGCAGCAGCGGGTGGCGATTGCCCGCGCCATCGTTTCGGATCCAACGCTGTTGGTGTGCGATGAGCCGACCGGCGATCTCGATCGACAATCGGCGGTGGACGTGCTGACGCTGTTGCAGCAGCTCAACCGCGATCACGGCAAGACCATCATCATGGTAACCCACGATCCGAAGGCCGCCGAATACGCCAGGCACACGCTGCAGCTGGACAAAGGCAGCTTGGTGGAACAGACGGAGCAAGCGCCGGCGTGAAGTATCTGCAGCTGATCTGGACAGCCATGTTCCGGAGCAAGACGCGCACGATCTTCACTCTGTTGTCGGTGCTGGCTGCGTTCTTGCTGTTCGGCCTGCTCGACTCGGTGCGCAGCGCGTTTGCCAATGCCGCCACCAGCGTAGCGGGCGTCGACCGCCTGATGACGGTATCGAAGATCAGCTTCACCCTGTCGCTGCCGAAGAGTCTGTTGCCACGGATCGAGGCGCTTCCCGGGGTGGCGAAGGTGACCTACGCGAACTGGTTTGGCGGTATCTACCAGGATCCGAAGAATTTTTTCCCCAACGAGGCGGTGGCGGATAATTTCTTCGATCTCTACCCCGAGTGGCGGCTGTCGCAGGCCGAGCGTACGGCGTTTGGCAATACGCGCACCGGCGCGGTGGTCGGTGAAAGTCTCGCCAAAAAATTCCACTGGAAGCTCGGTGACAAAATACCGCTGCAGGCGACCATTTATCCGCAGAAAAATGGCGGCAACAACTGGACCTTCGACCTGGTCGGCATCTATCGGGCCGCCGATCCGAAGCGCAAGAGCGAGGAAAACCTGTTGTTCTTCAACTGGGACTACTTTGATGAGGCACGGGCATTCGGCAATGGCAATGTCGGCTGGTACGTCCTCAAGGTGACCGACCGCAAGCTGGCGCAGCAGGTCGCGCAGGCGCTCGATGCGCTGTCGACCAACTCCGATCATGAGACCAAGACGCAGACCGAGCAGGCCTTCAACGCCGCTTTTGTCGGTCAGTATGGCGATATCGGCCTGATCGTCGGCGCGATCATGGGCGCGGTGTTTTTCACACTGATTCTGTTGACAGGCAACACCATGGCACAGGCGGTACGCGAGCGCATCCCGGAGCTCGCGGTGTTGAAGACCATCGGCTTCTCCAATCACAGCGTGCTCGGACTAGTGCTGGCCGAATCGGTGCTGCTGATCCTGCTCGGCGGCGCGATCGGGCTGGTGCTCGCCGGAGTGGTCGTGGACGCCGTGCGCGCCGCCGTGGGCACCGCGGTGCCGATGACGCGCGTCGGCGCCGCCATCTGGCTGCGCGGCGTAGGCTTGATGATCCTGATCGGCCTCATCGTCGGTGCGCTGCCCGCGCGGCGCGGCATGCGGCTGCGCATTGTCGACGCGCTTGCCGGGCGTTGAGCGCAGCCGCGATGGGGCAGCCACGCATGCGCAGTCTTGGCTCCCTGATCGGCAGCCTGATCACCGCCGCGGGCGCGATCGCGGTCCTGGTGCTGGCACCGTGGTGGCTGTTGCTCGCAGCGGTGCTGCTGTTGGCCCTGTGGACGATGGTGACGCGCATCGGGCGTCAAGCCTGGTCGGTGACGGAGGTCGGGCTGGCGACGATTCCGCAGCGTCTGGGTGCCTCGTCCGTGGTCGTGGTGGGTATCGCCGGCGTGGTCGCCGTGCTGGTGGCCTTGCTGGCGATGGCCGCGGGCTTCGAGGCGACGCTCAAGCAGAGCGGGACCAATGACACGGCGATCGTGATGCGCGCCGGCGCCCATACCGAGATCAATTCGGTGCTGGACCATGACAGCGCTGGACTCGTGGCGCAGGCGCCGCAGGTGTTGCGCAATGAGCAGGGTCAGCCAATCGCGTCGCCGGAGCTCGTGGTGGTGGCATCGCTGCCGAAGAAGAGCAATGGTCTGGATGCCAATGTCGAGGTGCGCGGCGTCGGCGAGCGCGCCTGGAGCCTGCGTCCCGAGGTCAGGATCATCGCCGGGCGAAAGTTCGGTCCCGGGCTGCGAGAGCTGATCGTCGGCAAGGGTGCACGCGAGCAGTTCTCCGGCGTCGATCTCGGTTCAACGCTTAGGCTCAATGGCCAGACCTGGACCGTGGTGGGTGCCTTCGACTCCGGAGATGCGCACAACTCCGAGCTGTGGGCCGATACCGACGTGGTGGCCGCCACTTACCGCCGCGGCAGCAGCACCGCCTCGGTGACCGTCAGGTTGACCGGCGCGGATGCGTTCGATGCCTACCAGGCCGGCCTGGCCAGCGATCGGCGCCTGACGGTGGAAACCAAGACCACGCGTGCCTATTACACCGACCAGTCGGCGGCGCTAGCCAGGCTAATCCGCATACTGGGCATCACCGTTGCCGCGATCATGGCGATCGGCGCCGTGTTCGGTGCGCTCAATACCATGTACGCCGCCGTGGCAACGCGCAGCCGCGAAATCGCGACATTGCGAGCCATAGGCTTTCGTGCGGTGCCGGTGATCGTCTCGGTGCTGCTCGAGACCATGCTGTTGGCGCTGCTGGGTGGGGCGCTCGGAGCCGCCCTGACCTGGGTCATCTTCAACCACTACACGGTGTCTACGCTGGGGTCGAACTTCACCGCGGTGGTGTTCGCCTTCCAAGTGTCACCGCCGGTGCTGTGGACCGGCCTGAAATGGGCGCTCGCGATCGGCTTGATCGGCGGCCTGTTTCCGGCATTGCGCGCGGCGCGATTGCCGGTCACCGCGGGGTTGCGGGAATTGTAGGCGGCGGTTCGGCCGGCGGCGCTTTAGGCGGGCGGACCAACCACCGTGTGGATGACACGGTCGTTCTCGAAGTACACCGTGAAGCCGTGGTAAACCCAGCGGGAAATCGGTGGCTGGCCGACAGCGGGATGGCGATCCTGCGGGGCGCCGAATTTCGTCTCCACCGCGTGCATGGTCATACCGCGCCCGGGCCGCGCCATGTCCGACTCACGCACCGTGACCTGGTCACCTTCGGCGATCGTCTCGGCCCGAGCGGCGCCGGCGAGCAAACCGACGATCACTGCGGTCAGCCCGACGGCCAGCGTTACTGCGCGGTTCGGCGTGGTTGCCGCAGCGTTAGCTTTCTTCGTACCAGTCATAGCGCACCCGTACGCTTGTGCCAGAGCCGCAACTATAGCACTGGCGTGACATAGTGCCGACTTCGGACCGCGCGCATGGAGCCGGTTTTGTGATCCAGGTCCTGTTTTGCGGAGGGCTGTGCTCTAATGCCAGGCCCATGTTTCAGCCGCTTTCAGTCTTCATCGGGCTGCGTTACGTACGCTCGCGCCAGCACAAGTTCTTCGTCTCCCTGATCACCTGGGTATCGCTCGCCGGGGTGTCGTTGGGCGTCGCGGCGCTGATCGTGATCTTGTCGGTCATGAACGGCTTCGAGGGCGAGCTGCGCGACCGGCTGCTTTCGCTGAACGCGCAGGCCCACGTCACTGCCACCGGATTGGCCTCGAGCGATGGCGAGCGCGCCTTGCGCGAGCGCCTGCAGCGACTGCCGGGGGTGGTCGGAGTGGCACCGTATATCGAGCTCACGGCGCTGGCGGTGCGCCTGCCCGAAATGCTGCCGGTGGTGCTGAGGGGCATCGACCCCAGGCTGGAGGCCGCTGTCGCCGATGTGCGACCGCTGCTGGTGGAGGGCGGGCTCGGCTCGCTTCAGCCCGGCAGTGAGGCCGTTATCCTCGGCCGTGACATCGCCGACCAGTTGGGGGTGCGCATTGGTGACCGTATCGCCTTGCTGGTACCCACGGCTTCGGCAAATGGTACTCCCGAGCCGCGCCTGCGCGAGTTCACGGTCGGCGGCGTGTTTCAGGCCGGGCTGGAGGAGCACGACGACACGCTGGTCCTGGCGCAGATCGATGACGTGCGGGCCTTCGCGCCGCTGGCGCAGGGCGCGAGCGGACTACGCCTGCGTTTTACGGACGCGCTCAAAGTCGCCCGGTTCATGCCGGCAGTTCGCGCGGCTGTGGGCGGTGATTACACTAGCAGCGACTGGACCCAGGAGAATGCGAGTTACTTTCGCGCCATCCGTATCGAAAAGACCATGATGGCGCTGATTCTGCTGCTGATCGTCGCCGTGGCGGCGTTCAACATTGTGGCGATGCTGGTCATGGTGGTGAATGACAAGCGTACCGACATCGCGATCCTGCGCACCTTCGGCACCTCGCCGCGAAGCATCATGCAGACCTTCATCACCCAGGGGCTGGCGATCGGATGGTTCGGTGTCGCCGCCGGCGTAGTGCTCGGTGTGCTGTTGGCGCGCAACGTCAGCACCATCGTGCCGGTGCTCGAGCGCGTGCTTCATTTTCAGTTTCTCGATTCGCAGGTCTATTACATCACCAGTATTCCATCGGAGCTGCATCTGCACGATGTCGCCTGGATCAGCGGCGCGGCCTTCGTGCTCACGCTGGCGTCGACGGTCTACCCGGCGCTGCGCGCCGCGCGTACGCCGCCTGCCGACGCGCTGCGCTACGAGTGATCCGGCGTTGGCATACGAATGGTTGCTCGGGACACGCTATCTGCGCTCGACGCGCGGCCGCGGTTTCCTGTCGTTCATCTCGGTGGTCTCGGCGCTGGGGCTGACCGTCGGTGTCGCCGTGCTGATCGTCGTGCTCTCGGTCATGAACGGCTTCGAACGCGAACTCAAGACTCGCATCCTGAGTGTCACCTCGCACGCCACGCTCACCGGCCTGGAAGGCAACCTCAAGGACTGGCGGCACGATCAGGCGCAGGCGCTGAAGCTGCCGGGGGTGGTCGCGGCGGTGCCGTATATCGAAGCGCAGGCGCTGCTGATGCACGGCGCGCGCACCGTCGGCACGACCATCCGCGGCGTGCTGCCGCACGAGGAACGTCGCGCAGTCGGGCTCGCCGAGCGCATCCAGGGCGGGCGCATCGAGGACCTCAGCGACGGCGGCTACCGCATCATCCTCGGCGACGCACTGGCGAGCGCGCTCGCGGTCACCGTGGGCGATGACCTCGTGCTGATCGCGCCTCAGGGCAATGCGACGCCGGCCGGCAACGAGCCGCGGATGCGCCGCTTCCGTGTCGCCGGGATCTTTCATTCCGGCATGTATGAGTACGACCGCGGCCTGGCGCTGGTGCAGCTCAAGGACGCGGCGCGCGTCTACCAGATGGGCGACAGCGTCACCGGCGTGCGGCTCACCCTCAAGGATGCGTTCCTGGCGCCGCGCATCGTGCGCGATCTGGCGGTCAGCCTCGGCGGCGGCTATTACGTGAGTGACTGGACCCGCGTACATAGCAATTTCTTTCGTTCGATCGAAATCACCAAGTCGATGCTGTTCGTGATTCTGCTGCTGGTGGTCGCGGTCGCCGCCTTCAATATCGTCGCGGCGCTGGTCATGGTGGTGAAGGAAAAGCGATCCGACATCGCGATTCTGCGTACGCTCGGCGCTGGACCGCACAATATCCTGGCGGCGTTTTCGATCCAGGGCGCGTTCATCGGCCTGGCCGGCACCAGCGCCGGGGCGGCTCTGGGGCTGATCCTGGCAGCCAATCTCGAGGCGCTCGTGCATGGGCTCGAGCGCCTGCTGGGCACCCATTTTCTCGATGCCAAGGTCTACTTCATGAGCGATCTGCCGGCCTACGCCGAATGGGGTGATGTGCTGCGCATCTGCGGCCTGGCGTTTGCGCTGTGTGCGCTGGCGACGCTGTATCCGGCCTGGCGCGCCGCCGGCACCCAGCCGGCCGAGGCGCTGCGCCATGACTGACGGCAACGGTGCCGTGTTGACGGCGCGCGGGGTCTGGCGCAGCTTCCGCGAGGGAGCGACGACGCTCGAGGTGCTCACCGGGGTGGAACTCGAGGTGGCGCGCGGCGAGCGGCTTGCGATCATCGGCGCCTCGGGCTCGGGCAAGACCACGCTGCTGCAGATCCTGGGCGGGCTCGATCAACCCAATGCCGGCGTGGTCGAGGTAGCTGGGCGCGACATTCACGCGCTGTCGGAAAGCGAGCGCGGCGCGTTACGCAATCGCACCATCGGTTTCGTCTATCAGTTCCACCACCTACTGCCGGAATTCTCGGCGCTGGAAAACGTCGCCATGCCGCTGCTGGTACGCCGCGAGCGCACCAGTGCCGCGGTTGGGCGCGCGCGCGATCTGCTCACGCGCGTCGGTCTGGCCGAGCGGCTCAATCATCGACCGCATCAACTCTCGGGTGGCGAGCGCCAGCGCACGGCGGTGGCACGCGCGCTCGTGACCTCACCCGCCCTGGTGCTGGCCGATGAGCCGACCGGTAACCTCGACGGCCGCAATGCGGAGCAGCTGTTCGCGCTGATGCTGGAACTGAACCGGGAATTTGGCACCAGCCTGGTGGTCGTGACGCATGACGGCCGGCTGGCCGCGCGCATGGACCGGGTGCTGGAACTCACCGGTGGAAGCTTGCGTCAACCGGCGAGTTTATAAGACCGACGCCGCTCCTTGCGCGTGCGGTAGCGGTGCATGGTCGCCAGCCGCCAGGTGAACTCGAGTGCATAGCGTCCGGCGAAGCCGCTGACGATGCCACAGACCAGGCAACCGAGCAGAAACGGCTTCCAGGCGGGGCCCAGGCCGTGCTCGAGCCAGTTCCAGTTCGGATGAAACTGGAAATGGCGCGGGCGGTAGCGCAGCAGCCAGGCGCCGACGCGATAGGCGAAGTAATAGATCGGCACCATCGTCAGCGGATTGACGATATAGGAGCCGGCAATCCCAACCGCGAGATTGAGCCGCCACCAGATCGCCGCCAGCACGACCAGCGGCACATGCACCGGCAGCGGTATGAAGCTCACGGCGATGCCGACACCGAAGGCCGCCGTGATCGAATGTCTGTTCAGCGACCACAGGTGCGAATCCGTAAGCCGCTCGCCAAAGATACTCAGGTACCACTTGTGGCGGCGCGCATGGATAAACCGCGCGAAATGCTTGACGAGTCTTCGAGGCATGGCCGGCCCACTCTAGCAGTTGGCGCGCCGCACTCATAAGCGGGGCTTAGCGAAACTGCGCTTTAGTCCAGGCGCTTTAGGTATCATGCTGCCGCCTGACCGTGAGTGATATCACAGGAGTGGCACTAACAGATGTGGGAAATCGTGCAGGCGGGCGGGGCACTGATGTGGCCCATCATTCTGTGCTCGATCGTTGCCGCGGCGATCATCCTGGAAAGGCTCTGGACCTTGCAAGATCGGCGCGTTCTGCCGCCAGATTTGACCCGAAAGGTCTGGAAGTTGGTGGAAGCGAACCAGATCAACGACAAGGTCATCGCCGCCCTCGAGCAGAATTCACCGCTCGGCAAACTACTGGCGGCGGGCCTCGCCAATCGCAACCGGCCGCGCGAAGTGCTGATGGAGCGGCTCGAAGACGCGGGGCGTCACGTGGTGCACGAGCTCGAGCGTTTCCTCAATACCCTGGGCACCATCGCCGGGGTGTCGCCGCTGCTGGGCTTGCTCGGCACCGTGACGGGCATCATCAAGGCTTTCAATGCGATCAACGCCGGCGGCGCCGGAGATCCGCGCATGCTCTCGGGCGGCATCGCCGAGGCGTTGGTGGCGACCGCGGCCGGACTGTGCGTCGCGATTCCGTCGCTGGTCGCCTACAGGTATCTGCGCGGCCGCGTCGATCGGATAGTGGTCGAGATGGAAAAGCATGCTCTGCGTCTGGCCGACGCAGTCGAGTCCGCAGCCCGCCACAGCGCCGAGCCCCAGGCGGCGCTGAGCTGAAGCTCGCCGCCGACGCAGCGTAACGCAGCCATGAAATTCAAGCCGCGCCGCAGCGAGGAGCCGGAGATCAACGTGGTGTCGCTGATCGACGTGGTGCTGCTGCTGGTCGTGTTCTTCATGCTGTCATCCAACTTTACGGCCGAGGGGCGTCTGCGTGTCCGTCTGCCCCAGGCGAGCTCGCTGCCGGTCCAGCGCCCGGCCGACGAGGGGCTCGTGGTCACGGTCAGCGCCAGCGGCTCCTATCTGGTCAACGCACGCGAGCTGATCAATTCGAGCGCCGATACACTGCGGGCGGCGATTCTCAAGACCGTGGGCAACAGCTCGCGCGCCGCGGCGGTGACGATTCGAGCCGACGGCCGCGCCAGCCATCAATCCGTGGTCACGGCCATGGATGTGCTGGGTCGTCTCGGCTACACGCAGATGAACGTCGCCACGGTCAACGACACGGGAGCGGCGCCGCCTTGAACGACGCAGCTCCCGGCGGCGCCGCGAGCCTGGAGAGTGTGCAACAGGCGCGCAAGATCTATGCGCGGCTGCTGCGATACGCTTGGCCTTATCGGGCCATGTACCTGGTCGGCGTCGTGGGCATGGTGCTGTACGCCGGTAGCGATCTGATCACCGTCGTCTTCACCAAGATCTATCTGCACGATGCGATGGCGCTGCAACAGCATCAGCGGGTGCTGCGATGGCTGCCGCTCGGCGTGCTGTTGATCTTCCTGGCGCGCGGCGTCGGCGACTACCTGGCCAATTATTTTCCGTTCTGGGTCGGCCGGCAGGTCATCAAGGCGATCCGCGGCGAATTGTTCGCCCACTACCTGCGCCTGCCCACGGCGCAATACGATCGCGAGTCGTCGGCGGTGAAGCTCAACCGGTTGACCTACAACGCCGAGATGGTGGCGGCGGCCACCACCGATTCGTTGACGGTGATGATCCGCGACTCGCTCGCGATCATGTTCAATGTCGGGGCGCTGTTCTGGCTCAACTGGCGATTGGCGTTGTGCCTGATGGTTGCCGCCCCGGCAATCGCCTGGCTGGTGCGCAACGTCAACATCCGCTTTCGCCGCTATAGCACCCGCATCCAGAACTCGATGGGCGACGTCACGCGCGTCGCCAAGGAAGCGCTCGATGCCCACCGTGTGGTCAAGGTGTTCAATGCCCAGGAGCACATCCTGCGGCTGTTCGAACAGGCGAACGAACTCAACCGCCATACCAACGTACGCTTGGTCTCGGCGCGCTCGATCAGCAACCCGATCGTGCAGATGCTCGCTGCGCTCGGGCTCGCGGGTGTGCTGCTGATCGCCAACCGCGAGATTGCCGCCGGTACGCTGACGGTCGCGGATCTGATCCCGTTCGTGATTGCGGCGATGCTGGTGTCGCAGCCGTTGCGGCGCATATTGAACGTCGCGGGCCCGCTGCAGCAGGGTATTGCCGCCGGCGCCAGCGTGTTTGCGGTACTCGATGCGCCGGCGGAGCCCGAGGGCGGAACACTGGCGCCCAGGCGCGTGCGCGGCGACGTAGAGTTCCGCCACGTCAGTTTCGAGTATGCGATTGAGAACGGCGCGGTGCTGCACGAGGTAAACGTGTCGGTTCCGGCCGGCGCCACGCTGGCAATCGTCGGCCGTTCCGGCAGCGGCAAATCCACGCTGGTGTCGCTGCTGCCGCGTTTCTACGATCCGAGCTCGGGCGTGGTGCTGATCGACGGCGTCGATATCCGCGATTACCGTCTGGCTGACCTGCGCCGGCAGATGAGCCTCGTAAGCCAGGAAGTAGTGCTGTTCAACGAATCGATCCGTAACAACATCCTGTTCGGCGCGACCGGCATCAGCGAAGCGCAGCTGCTGGCGGCGGCGAGCGCTGCCTATGTCATGGAATTCGTCGAGCAGCTGCCGCAGGGCCTCGACACCATGGTAGGCGACCGCGGGGTGCTGCTCTCCGGCGGGCAGCGCCAGCGCATCGCCATCGCACGCGCGCTGCTGCGCGATACTCCAATCCTGATCCTCGATGAAGCCACCTCGTCACTCGATACCGCCGCCGAGCGGCATATTCAGGCCGCGCTCGACCAACTGGTGAAGAATCGCACTACCCTGGTCATAGCGCACCGGCTGTCGACCATCGAGCGCGCCGATCGCATTCTGGTCATGAGCGACGGCATGGTCGTGGAGTCCGGCGCGCATGCCGAGCTGCTCGCGCGCCGCGGTATCTACGCGGAGCTGCACCGGCTGCAGTTCAGTGCCTAGGGAGACGCTGTCGGGGCGCCTGCAGGCGATCTGGTACGGCGGCCCGGCGCCGCCGTGGCACCTGCGTGCGCTGTCGCGACTGTTCGGCCTGATGGTCCAGCTGAGGCGGGCGGCTTATGTGCGCGGTCTGTGTCGCAGTCGGCGAGTTTCCAAACCGGTTATCGTGGTCGGCAATCTCACGGTCGGCGGCAGCGGCAAGACGCCACTGGTGATCTGGCTGGCGCAGCAGCTGCGCGAGCGCGGGCTGCGCCCGGGTGTGGTGCTGCGGGGCTATGGCGGCATTGCGGTCGCGGGCCGCGTGCCGTGCCTGGTTACGCCCGACAGCGATGTGGCCGTGGTCGGCGATGAGGCGCTGCTACTGTGTCTGCGCACCGGAGTACCCGTGGTGGTCGGTCGCGACCGGGTCGGCGCAGCGCAGCGGCTGATCGCGGCCGGCGTGGACGTGATCATTGCCGATGACGGGCTGCAGCACTTGCGCCTGGCTCGCGATTTCGAAATCGCAGTGATCGATGCTGCGCGCGGATTGGGCAATCGATATCTGCTGCCGGCCGGTCCCTTGCGTGAGCCGGCTGAGCGACTCTCGCTGGTCGATGCGGTTGTGATCAATGGCGAGGATGGCGGGCCATTGGGCGCTGCCGGGGCGCGTTCGCACGCAGTGGTGGGGGTGCAGGCGGGGTTTGTTATGCGCCTGACCGGCGACTGGCTGCGTACGCTCGCAGGCACCGGCGAGCCCATGGCCCTCTCGAGCCTGGCCGGGAAGCGTGTGCACGCGGTCGCCGGTATCGGCAATCCGCAGCGCTTCTTCGCGCAGCTTGCCGCAGCGGGGCTCGAGGTTGTCGCGCATGCGTTTCCGGATCACCATCGCTATGGCGCGGCGGAGCTGGAGTTCGACGACGGTCTGCCGCTGCTGATGACGGAGAAGGATGCGGTAAAATGCCGCCCATTCGCCGCTGCGAACCGTTGGTATCTGCCGGTCGCAGTGAGTTTCGCCGGAGCGGATGGGAGCGCGCTGCTGGCGCGGCTGCAGCGCTGCCTGGCGACATGAGGCCGTCGTTTCCAGCGGGAGATTCACTTGGATGCACGTCTACTCGATATTCTGGCCTGTCCGGTCTGCAAGGGCCCCCTGCGCTACGAGCGCAAGGAGGCTGTGCTGATCTGCCGCGCTGATCGGCTGGCATTTCCGATCCGCGACGACATCCCGGTGATGCTCGAGGATGAAGCGCGCGTGCTCGCGCCCGACGACGGCCTGCTCGAGCGCTAGCCCGCGGCCCTCGATGTACCGCGTGGTCGTGCCGGTGCGCTATGGGTCAACGCGGCTGCCCGGCAAGCCGCTGTTACCGCTCGCCGGTAAGCCCCTGATCCAATGGGTGTATGAGCGTGCGCGGCGTTCCGGCGCGCAGCAGGTCATCGTCGCGACCGATGATGAGCGGATTGCGCGGGCCGCGCGCGGCTTCGGTGCCGAGGTGCGGCTGACGGCGACCACGCACGCTTCGGGCACCGACCGTATCGCTGAAGTCGCGCGTCGCGAACAATGGGGCGACGCCGATATCGTCGTAAATGTGCAGGGCGATGAGCCGCTGATGCCCGAAACCCTGATCGATCAGGTTGCGGCCGTGCTGGCCGCGCGTCCCGGCACCGATATCGCAACACTGGCGGTGCCACTCGAATCCGTGGCCGCGCTACTGGACCCGAACGTGGTCAAGGTGGTCACCGATCTGCAGCAGCGCGCCCTGTACTTCAGCCGCGCGCCGATTCCCTGGTCGCGCGATGGTGCGCCGGCCGGTCTGGCCAGCCAGGCCAGCCACGCCGGCGCGCGCCGGCACCTCGGGATCTATGCCTATCGCGTCGCAGCACTGCATCGCATGGCCGCGCTGCCCCCGAGCGCGCTCGAATTGCTCGAGCAGCTCGAACAGCTGCGCGCGCTCGACCACGGCATGGATATCCGCGTCGCCGATGCCCTGGTGGCTCCGGGGGCGGATGTCAATACGAGGGCCGACCTCGCCGCCGTCGAAGCGCTATTGGCAGCGGGAGGCTAGAGGCCCGTCGCGGGCGCAATCTGTACCGCTACTCCTCGCGAGGAGGGCCTTCGAAGCCCTGGTCGCTTTGTGCGGACGGTGCAGAAGACCAAACCACGTGAGGTCGGTGATCCGGTGCGGCCGGCTTGGACGCACGCTCGGCGACGCTCTCAGCCGTCGCACTCGGCGTACCGGCAGGAGCCGGGGGGCTGCGTGTCGCGGCTTCGTCAGGGCGCTGCGGCGCGCTCTGGGCCGGGCCGCTGGCGCTGGGTCCGCCCTGCAGTGGATTGTCGCTGGAGCCGACCACACTGCCCGTCTCGACGCTCGATCCGGTCCAACCCATTTCTCGCTGAGCGGAATCCCCGTCAAAACCCGCCTGGGTGTCGATCGACATGTCGCCGCCGCCCCCTGTGCCACTCTGGCCACCCATGCCCTGATCGCGATTGCCGGCGCCGCGGCGCCGGCGGCGCCCGCCGCGCCGTGAACGCCCGGTTCGTGGCCGGTCGCTCGCCACCGGCGCGTCGGGCGCGGCGTCTCGCCCTTCCGGCGGCTCGCGCTGCGGCTCCATACGTCGCGGCTCGTCGCGTCGCGGTTCATCCCGACGCGGCTCATCCCGGCGCGGTTCGTCTCGTCGGGACTCCTCACGTCGGGGCTCGTGGCGTGGCTCGTCACGGCCGCGTTCAGCGCCGCTGCGAGGCTCGTTGCGTGCGTCTTCACGTCCTCTGCCGTTGCCGTGGCGTTCGGGTCGCCGGTCGCGACCGCGTGCACCGCGTGCACCGCGTTCGCCACGGTCGCTACTGCTGCGACGCGGTTCGCGGGTAGATTCACGCTCTGCGGCTGGGACGCCATTCGGCTCCCGAGCCGGCTCCGCATCGATCTCCGAACCGAACCAGCGCTTCATGCGGTCCCACAATCCTGCGCGCGGGCGCGCTTCGATCGCCGCTGCATGTCTGGGCGCAGCCGTAGGGGTTACCGGAGCCGCGGTCTTGGGCAGCAGCGCAGCCACGGCCGGTTGTTCCGCGGGTGGCTTGCGGTCGCGCTCGGCCGCATCCACGACCGCCGGGGATGCCGGAATCTGGTAGCTGACCTGGGAGTTTTCGGCGAGCTGCGCCTCGTCGTCGCGTACGCGCCGAATGGAGTACTCGGGCGTCTGGATGTGCGGATTCGGAACGATCACCACCTGCGCATGCGACTTGTCCTCGAGTGCGCGCATGGCGTCGCGCTTTTCATTAATCAAATAGGTCGCGACGTCCACGGGCATCTGCACGATGAGCCGTGCGGTGCGGTCCTTGCGCGCATCCTCGCCGATCAGACGCAGGATCGACAGCGCCAGAGACTCGATGCTGCGAATACTGCCGATGCCGTTGCAGCGCGGGCATACCAGATGGCTCGACTCGCCGAGGCTGGGCCGCAGACGCTGGCGCGACATCTCCAGTAGCCCGAAGCGCGATAGGCGCCCTATCTGGATGCGCGCGCGGTCCATCTTCATCGCCTCGCGCAGACGATCCTCGACATCGCGCTGGTTCTTTTGCGACTCCATGTCGATGAAGTCGATCACGATCAGGCCGCCGATATCGCGGATGCGCAGCTGTCGTGCAATCTCCTCCGCGGCCTCGAGGTTGGTGTTGCAGGCCGTAGTCTCGATGTCGGCGCCACGGGTGGCGCGCGCCGAGTTGATGTCGATCGACACCAGGGCCTCGGTGTAGTCGATCACCAGGCTTCCGCCCGAGGGCAGCTGCACCTTGTGCGCGTAGGCGGACTCGATCTGGCTTTCGATCTGATAGCGCGTGAACAGCGGAATGTCGTCGACATAGAGCTTGAGCCGGCGCTGTGCGTCGTTGGGCATGAAACGCTGCATGTATTCCAGGCCCTTCTGGAATGCGCTCTCGTCATCGACCAGGATCTCGCCGATATCGTCGGTCAGGTAGTCGCGCAGCGCGCGCGTAACCGCATCGCTTTCCTGGTATACGAGGAATGGTGCGCCGCGGCTTTTGGCCGCTTCCGCAATTGCATCCCATTGCGTCTTGAGATTTTCCAGATCCCACTGCAGCTCTTCGGCCGAGCGACTGACACCGGCGGTGCGAACGATCGCACCCATGCCCTCTGGCACATTGAGCTGGTTCATGACCTCGCGCATCTGGTCCCGGTCCTCACCCTCGATGCGACGCGATACGCCGCCGGCGCGCGGATTATTGGGCATGAGAACCAGGAAACGCCCCGCCAGACTGATGAAAGTCGTGAGCGCAGCGCCCTTGTTGCCGCGCTCTTCCTTCTCCACCTGGACCAGCAGCTCCTGGCCCTCGGTGACCAGCTCGCGAATGTTGAGCCGGCCCTGCGGCTGGGCGCGAAAGTATTCGCGGGAGATTTCCTTCAGCGGCAGGAACCCGTGCCGCTGTGCGCCGTAGTCGACGAATGCCGCCTCGAGCGAGGGCTCGACGCGGGAGATGCGGGCTTTATAAATATTGGCTTTCTTTTGTTCCCGTGACGGAATCTCGATGCTCAGGTCATAGAGTTTCTGTCCATCGACCATGGCCACCCGCAGCTCTTCCTGCTGGGTTGCGTTGACTAGCATTCTTTTCATTTGCCTCTGCCAGAATTGGATGAGAGGCCGCGGTTACCGGAATGTGCGCGTGTGGGGGCACATTCAGGCTGCCGCCGTGGACAGTGGAATACCGGAAGATCGATTGGCGCGTCAGATGTGTCATCGATTTTGTGTCATCGACTATGTGCTATTGACTCGTGGCCGCCATTGCTTCGGCGGCGCGCCGGGAAACCTTGAGGTCCACTGACCGGCGGCGCGCTCGTGGGCTCGAACTTGCGGAGGAGCTACTACAGGCGAGCGCGGACCAGGTCGGCCGACTCATGCGCGATGGCCTCGATTTCGAGGACCAACTACCATGCGGCGCTTGGCCGCAGTCTCGTTCCCATGGCGCCGGAGCCGTTCCTTGAAGATTTGGGTGTCCGGCCTTGGGCAACGAAATGATTATAGACACAGACGGTACTGGAAACAAACACTTAAAGCGTAAACTTTGCCCTTGGAGAGCCCTTTGACCGAGATCGACCAGCAGCCCGCCCAGGCTGAGCGCAGATCTGCCGTACGGCACGTCGAGATCGACGCCCACGAGCAGGGCCAGCGGCTCGACAAGGTCCTAAGCAGGCTTCTGCTCGGCGTGCCGCGCAGCCGTATCTTCCGCCTGATTCGTCGCGGCGAGGTGCGCGTCAATGGGCGCCGTGCGAGTCCGGAACGGCGGCTGGCCGCCGGAGACTCGGTGCGCCTGCCGCCGGTGCGCGAGGTTGCGCCCGATGCCCCGCGGCGTGTACCCGCCGGAATGATCGAGATCATCGAGCACGCCGTCATCCATGAGGACGAACGGCTGCTGGTGCTCGATAAGCCGGGCGGGGTGGCCGTGCACGGCGGCAGCGGTCTGTCCTTCGGCGTGATCGAGGCCCTGCGGGCGTCTCGTCCGAACCAGACCCTGGAGCTGGCGCATCGGCTCGATCGCGACACCAGCGGTGTGCTGTTGGTCGCCAAGCGCAGCTCGGCGCTGCGTGCGCTGCATGCGCTGCTGCGTGACGGGGCCGTGCAAAAAAGCTATCTGGCGCTGGTCGCCGGCCACTGGAACCTGGGGCACAAGAGAATTGACGCGCCGCTGCGCACGGATCTGCGGGTCGGCGGCGAGCGTACGGTCAAGGTCGATGCACACGGCAAGAATGCGCTGACCGAATTCAAGCTAATCGAGCATTATGGTGCCCGGGCGTCCCTGATAGAGGCGATAATTCATACCGGTCGCACGCACCAGATTCGCGTCCATGCGGCCTACTGTGGCCATCCGGTCGCGGGCGATGCGAAGTATGGCGATGAGGGCGTCAATGAAACCCTGGCACCGCTCGGACTCACGCGCATGTTCCTGCATGCGCACAGCTTGTCATTTGTCTGGCCCGAGAGCGGTAGCGAGCAGAGTTTCAGCGCCCCGCTGCCGCCACAGCTGCGGGGCGTGCTCGATCAGCTCAGCAGCAAGCGCGCACGGGGCAAGCGGCCGCAGCGATAATGCGACTCGCCGTCGGGCACGACTCATGGCAATTCGTAGCCCAGCTGCCGCAGCGAGCGTGCCACCGCGATCAGCGGCAGGCCGATCAGGCCGGTCGGATCCTCCGACACCACGCGACTGAACAGACTGATGCCCAATCCTTCGCAGCGGAAGCCGCCGGCGCAGTCGAACGGCCGCTCGGCGGCGAGGTAACGGTCGATTTCAGGATCGCTGAGGGCACGAAAATAGACCGTCGTGGTGTCCACGAATTGCAAGCTGCTGCCGCGCTCGACCTGCAGCACAGCCACGGCGGTATAGAAGGTCGCGGCGGCGGCCGACAGCCGCTGCAGTTGCGCGCGGGCGCGTGCGGCGCCGCCCGGCTTGTCGAGCGGCTCGCCTTTGCAGACGCCGACCTGGTCGCTGCCGATGACGGTGCTGCCGGGGTGCCGTGTCGCCACTGCGGCTGCCTTCGCGAGTGCCAGGCGCACGGCGCGATCGAAATGGCTCTCCGCCGCCAGCGGAGTCTCATCGACGTCGGGCGCGGCGCATTCGAACGGCAGGCCCAGGCGCGATAGCAACTCTCGTCGATAGGTCGAGATTGAGGCCAGGATCAGGGGCGGCATGCGCTGTGCGAAAACGGTCTTGGAATCAAGGGCTTGGGGCCAGGGGTAGTGTCTCAGTTTGAATCAAATCAATGTCTTGAATGCTTGAGCGGTCAAGCGGGCCGTGCCACACTCGGCGCATGGCAAAACCCAAAAGACCACGCGATCCTAACCAACTCGCCAAGCTCATTGTAGACATGGCAACCGGCGCCGCGCCGCCGGATACGACCGTAGACGGCAAAGACCCTGCTGCAGTAGCACTCGGGCGCAAGGGCGGCCTCAGGGGCGGTAACGCACGGGCGCAGAGTCTTTCGAAAGACAGGCGAAAAGCCATTGCCAAGAAGGCCGCTGCGGTCAGGTGGCGAAAATAGACCCTGTATAGGGACATAGCGTCCCTCATACGCCTGGAATTGGATTGTGAATGGAGCTATAGTCGCCTTCATTCGTTGGCGGAGAGATAGCTATGCGCGACATTCGGCCCGATTTGCTAGAACGCAAAGAGGTGCTTTTAAAGGAAATTCAAGAGCTTGAAGATCAAGCTAAGGCGAAGCGCGCCTCATTACCTCAGCTTGATGCCTTGATTGAGGCTGAGGCTACCCGCTGGTCTAACGGCCATCATCAGACTCGCTCGCTGTTCGAGATGGTTGCTCCCACGGATATTAACCGTTTCATCGTGGACCTCTTGAGCGACGGGAAACCTAGATCTACCGATGAAATTAAGGAAATTGCGGTAGCGCGTGGTGTGGATTTCGAAGGAAAGGCGCCCGGGCGCTCGATCAATATTCGGCTTGTAGGGCTTGCGAGAAGTGGCCAGTTGGAACGGCAAAATGACAACTGGAAGTTGTCATTAGCGTGAAAACGTAGCTCAGAAATAGGCGCGGCGCCTGGAAGGTGATAGCTCCCGGCGCCGCAGGAACCCACGAGGTATGAGATGTTTGGGCTCACATGGGCGGGTTCGCGTTTTAGATTAGCGCGACCGCCACCATTTGTCAACGGGTTTTCGCTTCTAAGTTCATGAATTAGAAGTGAAAAAGGCGGGATGGCCGAGTCAGGTCAGGCGCGCGGCCTTGCAATTCGCGATACGCCGGTTCAAATCCGGTTCCCGCCTCTCCCTAAAACCTAACAAATAGCTACATACGCTCCATAGCTAAATATTAAACTGAACTTATGCTTGACCGCTCAAGCTGTATGTGGCATCATACGTCCCATGAACAAGCTACCTCTTACAAAGCGCGCCCAAATCCTCGGCCTACTGGTCGAAGGCAACAGTCTTCGCGCCACCAGTCGCCTGGCGGATTGCAGCATCAACACGGTGACCAAGCTGTTGGTCGATGTCGGCACGGCCTGTGCGGCATATCAGGACAAGACGCTGCGAAACCTCACCTGCAAGCGTATCCAGTGCGATGAGATTTGGGCCTTTGTATACGCCAAAAACAAGAATGCCCCGCCTGAAATGATGGCTGCTGGCGAAGCGGGAGACATCTGGACTTGGACGGCCCTGGACGCCCAGACCAAGCTGATCGCGTCTTGGATGGTTGGCGAACGCACTGTAGCTGCCGCACACGTCTTTGTGGCCGATCTAGCCTCGCGCTTGGCCAACCCGTGTGCAACTGACCACCGATGGCCACAAGGCCTATCTGAGCGCCGTAGAGGATTCATTCGGTGGAGGCATCGACTACGCCATGTTGGTAAAGCTTTACGGCGAGGCTAAGGGTTCAAACCCAGAGCGCCGTTACAGCGCTGGCGAGTGCTGCGGAGCCATCAAGGGCACAGTCTGCGGCAACCCCGACGACAAGCACGTCTCCACGAGCTTCGTGGAACGCCAAAACCTCACGATGCGGATGAGCATGCGCCGGTTTACGCGCCTGACCAATGCGTTCTCAAAGAAGGTCGAGAACCACGCGCATGCTGTTGCGCTGCACTTTATGTACTACAACTTCGGACGCATCCATAAGACGCTGCGCGTGACGCCGGCGATGGAAGCGGGCGTCTCGGATCATGTTTGGACGTTGGAGGAAATCGCAGCACTTATTGAGCAGTAGCGACGTACGCCGGCTTTTTCTTGTGCGGTTCTGGGAAGCTTAAGTATTTGCCGCGTGACATTTAAGCGTATCCTTTTCAAAGGCATATGCTAAATAAAAGAGAAGCCGAACGCGCGGAAAAGAAGAAAGAAGCTGAACGCGCCCAAGAAGCCGCTGACCGGAAGGAAAACAATGCTCAGCAGCACGCCATACTTTCTACCCTTAAGAACATAGTTCTCGCTCAAACGAAACAGCGCGAAGCTGATAGCCGCAGAAATGAGCGCCAAACAAGAGAAAAGCGCGCCAGAGAGTTTAGAAAACAGCGGTCCAAGCACTGGCATAGTGTGCGCAAATGGCTCGGCTTCGTAGTCAATTTCTTCACTCTGTGCTTCGTTGGCTTGGCTATGTGGTACACCCGAGGACAAATGACAGCAGCGCAAGATCAGATCCGCATCCTGAAAGCCGAGCAACGTGGGTGGATCAGCATAAAATCGACCGCCTTCAACTACGTGAAGGATACCAAGGGCATTCCAAGAGCTGATGCGACAATCGTATTCTCCAATACCGGAACATCGCCGGCGTTGAAGGTTCAGTTCTCCCTTTGCACGCAGGTTAGAGATACCGAGCCGACTGTCGGGCTTAGACCAGACAAAGTCTGTGAGGATGAATGGATAGGGCTGATCGGTAAGGACGGGGAGATCACGCGAGAGACCCCTGATATGTCCCAATCCACCCTGGAAAACAGTTTGGCAAAAACCTCGTTTGAGACTGGCTTCCACTTGTACGTCTGGGGTGAGGTCACCTATGAAACTTTGGCGAAAGACGGCAGGCACTTCACCAGAATTTGCCTTCGCAACGGTGGCAACCAACTGGGTCCCTGTAGCGACAAAGATAGCAACGATGCAGACTGAAAGTAGAAAGCAAACCGTGACGGAACCGCCTTGTTTCCAAGCGGTTTTCATTGAAACTGAGACACTACCGTCGCTCGCAAGGCCTTGTTATTTCGCGATTTTGAGCGGCGGATCACGCCTTGACAGGCGCCGGCGGCGTCACGAGGCGCTTTTCCAGCATGCCATCGATCAGGCCATAGGCTATCGCATCGAGCCCGTCCATGAAATTGTCGCGGTCCGTGTCGATCTTGATCTTGTCGACGGTCTGGCCGGTGTGCAGCGCCAGGATCTTGTTGAGCCGGTCCCGGGTCGTAAGCATTTCCTTGGCGTGGATCTCCATATCCGCCGCCTGACCCTGGAAGCCGCCGAGCGGCTGATGAATCATGATGCGCGAATGCGGCAGCGAATAACGCTTGCCCTTGGCGCCGCCGGTTAACAATATCGCACCCATGCTGGCGGCCTGGCCGATGCAGATGGTGCTGACATCCGGCTTGATGAACTGCATCGTATCGTAGATCGCAAGTCCGGCGCTGACCACGCCGCCGGGTGAGTTGATGTAGACCGCGACATCCTTGTCCGGATTCTCGGACTCCAGGAACAGCAGCTGCGCCACCACCACGTTGGCCATGTAGTCGTCCACCGGGCCGACGACGAACACCACGCGTTCCTTGAGCAGCCGCGAATAAATGTCATACGAGCGTTCGCCGCGCGAAGTTTGCTCGACGACGATCGGAACCAGATTCAAACCGCGTTCGTTCATGGGTAGTCAGTGTAAGTTGTTTCAGGTCGTTTGGCCAAAACCGGTCAGATCGCGAAACGTCGAGGGCTGGTCCACCACTTTCACCTGCGTCAGCGCCCAATCCAGCGCCTGATCCTCGAGCGCCGAGGACTCGAGCTGCTCCATCGCCTCGCGGCTGGCCAGATACTGCCGGCGCGCTTCCTGCGGATCCGGATGCGAGGCGGTGGCGGCCTCGAGCCGCTCCTCCACGCGCGCGCGGTCGACTTTGAGACCTTGAGCGCGGACTATTTCACTGAGCAGCAGACCCAGAGCGACGCGCTTGCGCGCGCTCGCCTCGAAGGCCGCGCGTGCCGGCAGCTGCTGCGGATCGTGCGCACCCATTCGTCGCGCCGTCTGCGCCTGCAGTTCGCGAATCTGCTCCTCGAGCATGCTGTGCGGCACATCCAGCGGATTGTCGCGGTACAGCGCATTGAACAGCTGCTCGCGTAATCGCGTCCTGACCGCCTCGGCGAGTTCGCGTTCCATGCTCGACCGGACTTCGCTTCTGAGCCGCTCGAGGTCGCCGTCCGCCACGCCGAACGCGCGCGCAAAGGCCTCGTCCACCGGCGGCAGGCTACGCTCCTCGACCTTTGCCACCTTCAGGTCGAATTCCGCCGGCTTGCCGGCCACCGCCTTGGCACCGTAGTCCTCCGGGAATATTGCCGGGATCGTCTTGGTGGCGCCGGCCGGCATGCCGATGAGCGCCTGTTCGATTTCCGTCAGGATGCGGTGTGCCCCGATCGTCACCAGCATGCCTTCGCCCTTGCCGCCTGGAAACACGGCGCCGTCGATGCGACCTTCGTAATCAAGCGTCACCCGATCGCCGTCCCGCGCCGCTCGCTCAACGACCGTAAAGATCGGACGCTGTGCACGCATGCTCTCAAGCATGGCGTCGACATCATCGTCGGTCACGGTGGCGGTGGGCCGTTCGACCGCGATCGCGTCGAGCGGTTTCAGAGTAACCTCCGGCAGCACCTCGAATATCGCCGCGTACCGCAGCTCGCTGCCGGGCTCGACCGCGATGGGCTCGATGCGCGGACCGCCTGCCGGCCGCAACCGGTGCTGGCTGACGGCTTCGGCGAAGGTACTTTGCATCAGGTCACTCACCGTCTCCGCATGCACCTGGCTGCCAAACTGCTGGCGCACCACGGCATACGGTACCTTGCCGGGCCGAAATCCCTTCAGGCGCGCGGTCCGCGCCAGGCGCTTGAGCCGCTGATCCACCTCTCCGGCGACCCGCTCGCCGGGCACCGCCACCTCGAGCCGTCGCTCGAGACCTTGAGTTGTCGTCACCGATACTTGCATCTTGTCGCTGTCCATCGCCCGTTGTTCATTGCCCAATCCTGATCGAGATCCCGGTGCCGTTCGAGCCGCTGGTGCGAAAGGAGAGACTCGAACTCTCACGGGTTGCCCCACTGGCTCCTAAGGCCAGCGCGTCTACCATTCCGCCACTTTCGCGCATCGGCCGCCTGGGGAAAAGACGTTCAATTATAGCTGAGATCAGCAGTTGTCCGACGCGGGGCGCGGCACTTGGTACGGGGCCCATGGCCCTCCAGTCCCGCCCCAGGCAGGGGACGCGCCGCTTCCGCCTATAGCGCTGCCGAGCCGGCCTGCGCACAGTGGAGTCCTCAGACAATAGGAGCTTGCCCATGTCGATGATAAGGCACGCACGTGCGGCAGCCGCAGCGGTGCGCGCGGGCGGTAGCCAGGGCGCTGCTGGATCGCTGCGTCGATGCGTCACGCATTCCTGGGTTAACTTAATTTAGCCTCCCAGGCTCTAGCCCGGCGGCCGAAACCGGCGCAATAATGATGCCGTTGCCTTTCCAAACCCAAACCTGCCGGTCCCGATCCGCGCCCGCGCGCCTTCTCTGCGCGGCGTTCGGCGCAGCCCTGCTGCTGACGCTTGTGGGCTGCAGCGAAGGCTCCGTGCCGGTGCTGCGCGGCAGCGCACCGTCGGCTATCGTAGCGCCCGCCGATGGCGGTGACCCGGTAGCCGCGGAATGCGAGCAGCTGCGGGCACAGATTCGAGCCAATCAGGAAGCGGTGCGCGAAGCGCCGACCACCAGTACCTCACCCGAGATAGTGGGCGCCGCCGAGGCGAAGGCCGACAAGCGCATCGACGACACGCGCGCCCGTCTCGACGAACTCGATTGCCCCAACGATACCGGCAACTCCACCAAACCGCCCCGGCTCGCGCCAATGCCGCCGGCGCCGGGCGCTGCCAATCCTTAAGATCATTCGCGCGCGTTGCCTATAAAGCGCGCCGCGGCGACCGGCGGGAGCCGGGCGAGTTGTCCGCGCAGCAGCTGTCGGCGGCGTACAATCGGCTCACCTTGAGATCGGTAGCCCGCCATGAGCAGAGCCTTCGTTCGCGAGGCTGATACAGACACGGTCGACGCGCTGCCGGATCGGCCGATCAGCCCGCACCCGAACTTCGTTACGCACACCGGCGTCGCCAAAATCGACGCGCGCCTGCGCGAGCTGGAGGCCACGCGCAGCACGGCGCTCGCGGCCAACGATCGGACTGCGCTCGCCGGCGTCGAACGCGACCTGCGCTATTGGAAGCAGCGACGCAGCAGCGCTCGCATCATTGCGCCGCCCGCCGCGCCCGAGATCGTGCGCTTCGGCGTCACGGTGCGCCTGCGGTTCGACGAGGGCGCGGAACGACGCTATCAGCTGGTGGGCGAGGATGAGGCCGATCCGCCCGCCGGCCTGGTCAGCTGGACCTCGCCCGTGGGCAGCGCACTGATCGGCCGTCGGGCGGGCGATGTCGTGGAAGTCTCCGGACGCCAGGCCGAAATCGTCGCCATGCACGCCTGAGGCCGGCACAGCGACATCAGGCGAAGGTCTTCGTGGGCGGCGGTCTCGTTGTTGTGATCGACCACATCAAATCGCGGGTCTCCTCGCAGCCGATCCTTGGCAAGCGCCGCATCGTCAGAGAAGACGAAAAACGTACTCAGGCGATCCTGATTCAACTTGTGGCTGATCGGGTGCTGGTAGTGCGCGATGGGCAACATCATGTGCTCGCCAAAAAACGGACCGTAGTCGCCACGGCGCAGATGGAGCGACGCCGGGTTGCGTGCAGCGGCAATGCGCTTCGCGACCTCAAGATTTCCGCCGCGTAAGGGCTTCACCAGCGACAGCTCCCGCCGCAATTCGGTCTCGACTTCGCGCACTATCGAATAGTCTTGCCACAAACCCTGCAGATAGACGATTCGAGTGCCTTCCGCAATTCGAATGTGCTGATGGAACAGGCACCGCTCCGGGGACTGCCTGACGATCTGAATTTTGCAAGCCGCTCGCGCGAGTCGCCCAGCGCCCTGCAGTCGGGGTTGGTCGGACACTACAAGCCGGTCGAAGTCGTTGGCCTGTGCGGCAACCGATAAAGCGGCAAAAACCCCGATTGAATCGGCAGGTTCTATTGGCAGCTAAATTGCCGATTCATCCTCGTCCCGTGAGACTTGCTCGAAGGCCTGGCGCTTAGTGCCCCCTGTTTGCCGCACTTCCGGCGGGACCTCCGTCTCGATAAAAGCCTTCAGGTTCAATTTGCTGAACCTCTGGGCCGCTGCTAGAATGTGTATAAGTAACATCAAGGATACACACTATGCGGACAAACATCGTTATTGACGACAAGTTAATGAAAGAAACCCTCCGGCTCACGGGATTGAAGACGAAGCGCGAGGCGGTGGAGCTCGGACTTCGAACCGTCGTGCGTCTTCGCAAGCAAGACGAGATTCGGCGGTTCCGAGGAAAGCTCAATTGGCAAGGCGACCTTGATGCAATGAGAACGGACAAGTGATTTTGGTCGATTCCAGTGTATGGATCGACTATTTTCGTGGCACGCAAACTCCAGCGACCGACCGACTGGACGCTCTCCTCGGTGTTGAGCCTGTCGCGACGGGAGACTTGGTATTGGCTGAAGTGCTTCAAGGCTTTGGAAGCGATCAAGAATTCAACCAAGGCAAAAAGCTGCTGACGTCTTTGCCGGTTATTGAACTCGTCGGCCGAGATATTGCTATCCAGGCGGCCAAGAACTTTAGAACATTGAGGGCACACGGCATCACGATGCGAAAGACGATCGATACATTGATCGCCACCAGCTGCATCGAGAATGGTCTGGTATTGCTGTTCAGTGACCAGGATTTCGATCCGTTCGTGGAGCACCTCGGACTCCACACGGCGCTCCCGAGGACATGACGAGCTTGTTATTGTCAACTTTCGTTCGTAACCATTGGTTTTAATTGGTAGGCCGTGTAGGGATCGAACCTACGACCAAGAGATTAAGAGGATGCCCCGACGTAAGCGGAGGTAATCTGACAGCGCATCAATCGCCGAAAATTCAGTGGGTTAAGTCGTCCATTCGTCACGTGGGATCATCTGGCGTCGGCTGGGGCTGGTAGCAGTTTGGTAGCATGCTGCGCTCCAATTTCCAGCGCGACGCCGTGGCGAAAAATCCTACTCGTTCTGAGCCCTCGACACCCGAGCTGCTGCGACTGTTAGCGGCTAGGTAGAAGCGCAGGATTTTGGTGGTGAGGCGCGGATTTGGTCAACAGCCCGGCTTGTAGCGTGGATGCCTGCGGTGCGGGGCGCAGTGGCGGGTTGAGATTCAGAACGGACGCTCGTCGGGGTTGTCCTGGGGATCGGGCGTGGCTTCGGGTTCATAGCGGTGGGCGTATCGCAGGAGCTGCCCGGCGTAGTGACGCTCGAGGGCTTCAGTGAGCTCGCGGAGGAAGTCGATCAGTTTGGCTGCACCGTCGTCGGAGAGATCCATCGGCAAGCACACGATGGGCAGATCATTGGGTTGCATTGCTCGAGCTCCCGCGGCGAGTCTTCTTGGCAGCGGCTCGGCGCGAGGCGCGCTGCGCGGCGCGTTCTTGCGCTTCCTTGAGGCGGTAGCTGTCGCCGGCGAGAGTGAGGATCTCGGATCGATGCACCAGCCGATCCACGAGCGCGACGACGCAGGTGGCGTTGGGGAAGACCTGGTTCCATTCGCCAAAAGATTTGTTGGTGGTCAAGATCACGCAGCGGTGCTGCTGATAGCGGCGCGTGATGACCTCGAAGAGCAGATCGGCGTAGCGCGTGTCATAGGAGAGGTAGCCGACCTCGTCGACGCACAACAAGGCCGGCGTGATGTAGCGGCGTAGCCGGCGGGCGAGCTGCGTGGAGCTGTCCTGGGCGGCCAGATCGTGCAGCATGTCGGAGGCTGCGGTGAAGCGCGCGCTGTGCCCGCGCAGGATCGCCTGCTGCAGCAGATTCTTGGCGATCATCGTTTTCCCTAAGCCATTGGGGCCAACGATCACGATGTTGGCGGCCTGCTCGAGGAAGCTGAAGGTGAACAGTTCCTCCAGTAGTGCGCGATCGAGCTCTTTGGGCCAGCTGTAGTCGAAGTCAGCCAGCGGCTTGAAGGCACCTAAGCGCGCATTGCCCAGGCGGCGCTCGAGGCTGCGCTGCTGTCGCTCGCTCTCCTCGATCTTGAGCACGCGCTCGATCCACGGCTCGGTAAGGATCTGCTCGGCGTGGGCCAGGAGCCCGAAGAGGTTGAGCCGTCGCAGGCGTGATTTAAGCGAGTCAAGTGACAGGCTCGTCGTTGCCGTCGTGGCCGCGCTCGAGGGCGTCGTCGTCACAGGCATCATCTGAGCGTTCATCGGTACTCTCCCGGGCCAGTTGTTCGTAGTCGGTGAGCTTGTGCGGCCGCACAGTCAGTGCGCGCACGCGCGGATCCTCCGGCAGCGTGACCGCGACGGGCGGACGCGCCGCGCGCTGGGCGCGCTGCAGATCGATGAAGTGACGCACGGCGCCCAGGTGCGCGGCATCCTCGGCGAGCGCGGCAGTCAAGGCGGCCTCGAGCCCCGCGGCCCCATGGGTGTCGAGCAGATCGATGAGCCCACGAGTGAGGCTCCCCAGATGCACGCCGCGCTCGGCGGCGAGCTTGAAGAAGCGCGCTGCACTCGGGGCGGCGTGATGCAGCCGATCGATGGCCCGATGGGCGCGGCCGGCGCGCTTGTGATCAACCAGGGCCTGGATATGCGCCGCATCTTCGATCTGCGCACCGCGATCGAAGCTGCGCGCGTGCACGGCAATGACGTCGGCGCCATCAACGATGCGCACGGTGTCGAGGGTCGCGAGCAGCTCCAGGCTGCGGCGCACGTGCGTGTGTGGGATGGAGTAGTCGTTCAAGTCAAAGCGCACGTACGGGGTCTTACCTGCACGCACCATCACGTGTTCCTGACACGGGAAGGGCTCGCTCGGCAGCGCGAGCAGCCGTGGTTGCTCTTCCTGGAAGCACGCGCGCACGCTGCGCGTGCGATCCTCGGGGCAGGGCCGTTCGGCCGCCTCGCCCGCGCACCAGGCGAGCGCCTGGGCATTGAGATCGGCCATGTCGGCAAAGCGGCGGGCGGCAAAGAAGCGCTCGCGAACAAAGCGGATCGAGCGCTCGACGCGTCCCTTCTCGTTGCCGCGCGCCACGGCCACGGGGCGCGGCTGGAAGTGATACCAGGCGGCGAGCTCGAGCAGCGTCGGATGGAAGCGGATTGCATCATGCACGCGCTCGAGCACGGCGCTGCGCAGGTTGTCATAGAGCAAGGTTCTGGGTACGGCATTGAAGTAGGTAAAGGCCTGGACGTGACCATCCAGGAAGCTGGCCATCGTGGCGCTCAAGTAGAAGCGCACGAACAGATGACGCGAGTAGCTCAAGACCATCACGAAGGCCATCAGCGGCCGGCGCGCACGGCCCACGACGAACTTGCCAAAGTGCGCCCAATCGATCTGCCCCTGTTCGCCTGCGAGTGTGCGTAAGCGCAGATATGCCTCGGCGGCGAGGCGCGGCCGATAGCGGGCCATGAGATGGCGGAAGTGATCCGGACCGCCGGCGTAACCGCGCTCGCGCACCATGCGATACAGGCGGCTGGCGCGTAGCGTCGGATAGCGCGTGAAGGTGTCCTGGATGAAGGGGACATACGCATCGAGCTTCGAGGGGCGGGTTCGCTGGGGCGCGAGCACGATACCGGCCTGAGTCAGCACGCGACGCACGGCGCTGTAATGCACCTGCAGCTGACGGGCGATCGTGCCGACGCGCCAGCCCTCGGCGTGATGCAGCCGCAGGATCTCGGCCTCCAGCTCGCGCGAGATCACCGGCATACCCTCGGTGCACTCTGTACCGGCCTATCCGCTCCAAGGCCACAGGCGCAGCCGCGTCCATGCCGGCAACAGCGCGCCACAGAACGCGCAGCGAGCTGGCACTTGGCCCCTGGAACGGCTCGCCACAACGGGCGCGGCGCGCGGCGCATCGGTGATGTCCTGTGTGCTGATCGGATGGTCCGATACATTCCGGCAAAGCTCGCCGCTTGGCGATCCCTGATGCGTCACCGCTTGGCGTCGCGCGCGCCAAGCGCGTTGTCGGGCGGCGTGGCATAACGCCCCGCGGCGCGTGCGCTGATAGCGTGCGCCGGCCCGGCGCACGCACTCGCGGCGGCGAATGCGCGCACACTCCCCGCCGCAGTAAATCTGACCGTGATCGCATCGTTGGCAGATGCGTGTTTGCACGCTGCAGCGCTGGCAGTTGTAGAGCCGGTAGGTCGGTGGCTGAAGCGGCCCCAATGCCCCTCCCCAAGCACTGGACAGCGCCGGGCAAGGCAGGCATAAAGGAGCTGCAAACACGCCTGCCAAGGCGCTGCGCACCGAGGGCCCGGGGTTCGACGCCAATCAAACGTCCCGGGCCTTCGTCTATTTGCTTACTTGCCCTGCAGCATAGCGGAAGGCTCGAAATAGTTGCCTTGCCGTAGCACGCCCATGACCACCGCACTCGCCCCAAAACCAATCTGCCGCCTGACGGCGGCAGACTGGGCTTCGGCTTTGCCGATGTAACGAACAACAAGAAGGGACCGGACGGTCCTCTGATAGGGATCAATCAGCGGCGGTTGACTTAAAGCGTTGAGGGGACAATCCGCACCTCATCGCCAGATTTACACGGTTACTGACCGCCATCTACA
>Ga0116220_10000115_pt1 | contig 35992 bp, 28 predicted proteins | sample Sb_taG_10_FD_88967 | JGI IMG/M metagenome (GOLD analysis project Ga0116220, IMG submission 88967) | Peat soil microbial communities from Weissenstadt, Germany - Sb_50d_7_NC metaG | ecosystem: Environmental > Terrestrial > Soil > Wetlands > Peat | place: Germany: Weissenstadt | collected 2010-09-21
ACGATCGACGCCACGATCGACGCCACGATCGACGCCACGATCGACGCCACGATCGACGCCACGATCGACGCCGCGATCTGTAGCCTCCGCCGCTATGCGCGCCCTGCCGACACGACTCGCCGGACCGGCCCTGATCGAGCCGTCTGTGTTTTCTGACGAGCGCGGCTTCTTCTGTGAGACCTACCGCCGCGCGTGGCACGCTGAGGTGGGGATCCCCGCGGAGGAGGAGTTCATCCAGGACAACCACTCGCGCTCGACGCGCGGGGTGCTGCGGGGCATGCACTTCCACCTCAGCCCGGGTGTGGCCAAGCTCGTGCGCTGCGCGCACGGGCGCATCGTCGATGTCGCTGTGGACCTGCGCATGGGCTCGCCCACCTACGCGCAGTGGGAGGCGGTCGAGCTGAGCGACGAGAACATGCGCATGTTCTACGTCCCCGTCGGCTTCGCCCACGGCTTCTGCGTCCTCTCAGACGTCGCCGACGTGCTGTACAAGCAGACCGCCTATTACGACCCGGCGGTCGAGCGGGGCATCGCCTGGGACGACCCGGAGGTGGGCGTCGAGTGGCCGCTGCCGGCCGCCGAGCTGATCGTCTCCGCGCGCGACGCCGCCGCGCCCCGGCTGCGCGAGGTGGCCGGCGAGCTGCCTTTTCGGTGGCACCCCTGAAGGCAGTCGCGCGCGGGTGGCCCGATCGGGATGCCGACTGCTGACCAACGGCTTTGCCGCGTGTCTCCAGCGGCGCCGGCGGGGTTTGTTCGCGGCCTCGTACTCACGGGTTTAGCCAAAGCTGAACGGCGTTTCCCCAAAGCTGAACGGCCAGCGATACGTCTCGACTTGACAGACTAGAGGGCCATGCGCCCATATCTCGTCCGCCTGCGTGAGCGCACCAACGGCTACACGATCACTCCAGAGCAATACGTCCGTGTGGCCTATGTGGCGCTCGCTGCGCTGACGTTGATCGTGCTGACCGGCGCCGCGGTCCGCCTGACGGGGTCGGGCCTGGGTTGTCCGACGTGGCCGAAGTGCTACGGGAATATCTACCCGCCGCTGAGCACGCACGCGGTGATCGAGTTCTCCAACCGGCTGATCACCGTCCCGGTGTCGCTCGCCGCGGGTCTGGCGTGGTTGGCGGCCCTGCGCCGCCGGCCGTATCGCCGCGACCTGATGTGGCTGGGCGCGCTGCTGCCGCTCGGCGTCGTCGCCCAGGCCGTGCTCGGCGGGTTCACCGTCAAAGGCGCGCTCGACTATGGCTGGGTGATGGGCCACTTCGCGCTTTCGATGCTGATCCTCGCGGCCGCCGTCGTGCTTGCCTGGCGGGCGGCGCATGAGCCGGGCGAGCGCGATCATGCGGCCCCGGCCGTGGCGCCGGCCGAGCGGACGCTTGTTTTCTCGATCCGCGCGCTCGTGGGCCTGGGTACGCTGACGATCTTCGCGGGCACCGCCGCCACCGCCGCGGGCCCGCACGCGGGCGGCTCGCCGGGCCAGAAGATCAATCGCCTGAGCTTTGACGGACGCGGCACGATGGACTTCGTCATCCACCGCCACGCCGAGATCGCCCTCCTCTTCAGCCTCGCGGCCGTCGCCGTCTGGTGGCTGGCGCGGCGGCGCTCGGCGGCTCCCGTGGTGCAGCGCTCGCTGACGGTCCTATGTGTGCTGCTGGCGCTCCAGGGGGCCGTCGGGCTCGATCAGTACGAGACGCATCTCCCCACAGAGCTTGTCTGGGTGCACGTGGGCCTGGCCAGCGCGACCTGGTTGGCCACCTTGTGGGCGGCCTGCGCGGCGGGACCGCTGGCCTCCCGCTCGGCGCCGGCCACGGAGCGCCGCGTGGCCCCCCCGGCACGGGTATCGGCCTGACTTTCAGGCGCGTTCGAGGTGCGCTCGCGGGGGCTCGAGGCGTTCTCGTGGCGGCTATATCGATCCTCTTCGCTACAAGTTCCCCGGAAATTAGGGCTTCTTCGGTGCACGAATCCAGCGTTTGCGCGTGTTGTCGTCCTTCGGAGCGGTTAGCCTGCGGGTAGCAAAGACACCTGAGAAGGGAGTGGCATGACCAAGAACGAGCTAGCTGAGCAGGTTGCGGAGCGCACCGGGTTGGCCGCCAGCCAGGCCCGGCAGGCGATAGAGACGGCAATCGAGGCGGTCTCCGATGAGCTGGCCGGCGGGGGTGAGGTCGCGCTTGCAGGCTTCGGCAAGTTCAGCGTCAGCCAGCGTGCTGCACGGCAGGGACGCAACCCGTCCACTGGCGCGACGATCAACATCGCGGCCAGCAAGGCCGCGAAGTTCTCCGCGGCAAGCGCGCTGAAGAAGCGTCTCAACCCCTGAGGCGTTCCGCGCGTACGATCCGATCCCTGGCGTCACCGGCCCTTCGGGGCCGGTGACTTCTGGGCGGCTCTGGGCGGCGCCAATGGATGGCGCCAATGGCTTCTGGGGCGATGAGTGGCGGTATCCCGGGAGTCTGTATCGCAGGCTGTGGTGCCCAAATCCCCAAATCCTTACAGCTTCGTAACCCCTCGTTTAGGACCGCGGAGCAGTCTTGTCACGACCTTTCCTCTCGAGCAAGATGGGTGGTGCCAAATGACCCGAACGGATCGCGAGCGACTCGAGGCTCCTTGCCCGCGCTATCGCTCCCTCGCCAGCTTCTACACTGCCGATCCCCGCCGCATCCACTCTCGCGAGCTGGACATCGGCCTGTTGTGGCGTGAGGATGCCTGCGATCCGCCCTACCGCGCGGCATGGGTGAGCGACACCGGCGAGCTCTACCTCGTCCGGCTGGGCCCTCCCGAGCAGGGCGGTGGCCAGGTGGAGGTGCTCGCGACCGTCGTCGATCGCGAACGGCTGGAGAGTGTCCTCGATGGCTGGCGCGAGCAGTGTGGCGCCCCGCGTTCGCTGACGTGGCTGCGCGACCGTGCCGATCGCCTCAGCGAGCGCGTACGCGCAGCCCAGCTGAAGGTTGCGACAGTCGTGGCCATGACCGGCGCGCTGCTGGCCGCCGCGGCGACCCTGACCCTGGCGTTGGAGTAGGGGTGCCAAGGGGTGCCAAGGGGTGCCGGAGCCGGCCACATGGCCGGCGGAGGTGGGCCCCCCCGGCCGAAGGCCGGACCACATTATGGTGCCGGAGCCGGCCACATGGCCGGCGGAGGTGGGCCCCCTCCGGCCGAAGGCCGGACCACATCTTGGCCACATGGCCGGCGGAGGTGGGTCCCCCCGGCCGAAGGCCGGACCACATCATGATGGTGCCGGAGCCGGCCACATGGCCGGCGGAGGTGGGTCCCCCCGGCCGCAGGCCGGATGATGTCTAGTAGGGCGTTTAGTCGCGGTCTCGACGGCGTGTCATGGTGCCGGAGCCGGCCAGGTGAGAAACCGAGGACGGTGTATTCCTCGCTGGCTCTTGGCGGTGAATGCCCAAGCTGGTCCGGTGAGCAGAACCACACACAGGAACGCAGTCGCCGAGAGCCGTCTCGTGTTCGCCACATGCCTCACCGCAAACGGAGGCTACCCGATGGCGCCTCAGCCGCAGCCGGTGTTGTTGCCGCAGGAGGAGCACGTGTAGCAGGAGCCGGTGCGCTGCATCATGCCGCCGCACTGTCCGCACGCCGGCCCCAGGTCCAGGCCTTTCAGCCGCGCTGGGATGACCGGCGGCATGTCGGTGAAGGAGGCCGCTGGAGCACTCGAGCCGCCGTTCCCGGCCGACGCTTGGGGGGTGCTCGCCGGCTCGTCCTCTGCCTCATCTGCCGTGCTGGGCCCGGCGGTGTCGGAGGAGATGACCGACTGGGCGACCTCCTGCGCGGATTTACGGGCGCGCACCTCCGGCGTGAGGATGCCGAGCTCCTCCTGGGCGTCGGTGTCCAGGAAGCGCGATGCCAGCCAGCGCATGATGTAGTCGGGCATCGACTTCGCGAACGGGATCTCGGGATTGCCGGTGATCCCCTCGGGGTCGAAGCGCATGTAGCAGAACTTCTGCACGAGGGTCTCGAGTGGCACGCCGTACTGCAACGAGATCGAGATCGCGGTCGCGAACGAGTTCATCATCCCGCGCAGCGTCGAGCCCTCCTTGCCGATGTCGGTCAGGAAGATCTCCCCGACGCTGCCGTCGGCGTACATCCCGGCGGTGATGTAGCCCTCGTGGCCGCCGATCGAGAACTTGTGCGTGAGCGACTGGCGCTCGCGCGGCATCCGCTTGCGCCGCGGTCCGGCCTCGGCCAGTGCCTTCTTCACCGCTGTGTCGACGAGCTCATCGACATCGGCCGGCGCGAGCGCATCCTTCTGTGCGTCGGTACGCAGCGCCTGCGCGGTCTTCGAGCCGTCGCGGTAGATCGCAAGCGCCTTGATCCCCAGCCGCCACGCCTGGGTGTAGGCATCGGCGATGTCCTCGACCGTCGCCTCCTGGGGCAGGTTGACCGTCTTTGAGATCGCGCCCGAGATGAACGGCTGCACGGCGCCCATCATCTTCAGGTGCCCCATGTGCGAGATCGCCCGCTCGCCCACCGCGACGTCGAACACCGGCAGGTGCTCCTCGGCGAGGCCGGGCGCGCCCACGATCGTGCCGTGCTCGGCTAGGTGGGCCTCGATCTGCTCGACCTGCGTCTCGGTGTAGCCAAGGGTCTGCAGCGCGAGCGGCACCGTGCGGTTGACGATTGTCATCTGACCGCCGCCGACGAGCTCCTTGAACTTGACGAGGGAGAAGTCTGGCTCGACGCCGGTCGTGTCGCAGTCCATCAGGAACGAGATCGTGCCGGTCGGCGCGAGCACGGTGGCCTGCGCGTTGCGGTAGCCGTGCTGCTCGCCGAGCTCCACCGCCTCATCCCACGAGCGCTTCGCTGCCGCCAGCAGCTCCTCGTCTGTGCTTGCGGTCTCGGGGATCTCATGGGAGGCGTCGCGGTGCATGCGCATCACGTTGTTGTGCGCCTCGCGGTTGACCTCGTAGTGCTCGTACGGTCCGAGCGCGGCGGCCACCTCGGCCGAGCGGCGGTAGGCGCGGCCGGTCATCAGCGCGGTGATCGCCGCTGCCGTGTCTCGTCCTGAGTCGGAGTCATACGGCATGCCGTTGCTCATCAGGTAAGCCCCGAGGTTGGCGTAGCCGAGGCCGAGCTGGCGGAAGGCGCGCGCGTTGACGCCGACCTCCTCGGTCGGGTAGCTGGACGGTGAGACGACGATCTCCTGAGCCAGCAGCATGATGTCGACCGCGTGCTCGAAGGACTCCACGTCCAGGGTCCCGTCGAGGCGGCGGAACTTCATCAGGTTCAGCGAGGCCAGGTTGCACGCGGAGTTGTCGACGTGCATGTACTCGCTGCACGGATTCGAGGCGTTGATCCGCCCGCTGTTCGGCGAGGTGTGCCAGCGGTTGATCGTCGTGTCGTACTGCATGCCCGGGTCGGCGCAGCGGTAGGCGGCCTCTGAGATCTCGCGCATCAGCTCGCGCGCGCTCACGGCCTCGCCCACCGGCTCGCCGGTCGAACGGGCGATCAGCCGCCACTCGCCGTCGTCCTGCACCGCGCGCATGAACTCGTCAGTCACGCGCACCGAGTTGTTCGCGTTCTGATACTGGATCGACTTGAAGCCATCGCCATCGATCGACATGTCAAAGCCCGCGTCGCGCAGCGCGGCGGCCTTGTCCTCCTCCTTGGCCTTACACCAGATGAACTCGCGGATGTCGGGGTGGTCGACGTCGAGCACCACCATCTTCGCCGCCCGGCGGGTCTTGCCGCCGGACTTGATCGTGCCGGCCCACGAGTCGGCGCCGCGCATGAAGGAGACCGGCCCTGAGGCCGTGCCGCCCTTGGCCAGCGGCTCCATCGAGCCGCGGATGTTCGACAGGTTGATCCCTGAGCCCGAGCCGCCGCGGAAGATCATTCCCTCCTTGGTGTTCCAGTCGAGGATCGACTCCATCGTGTCCTCGACGGAGAGGATGAAGCACGCACTGCACTGCGGGCTCTCCTCGAAACCGACGTTGAACCATACGGGCGAGTTGAAGGCCGCCATCTGGTGCAGCAGGATGTGGGCCAGCTCGTGCTCGAACGCCTCGGCATCCTCGTCGCTTGCGAAGTAGCCTCGCTCGCTCCCCCAGCCCGCGATCGTGCCGGCCACGCGACCGATCATCTGCTTGACCGAGTGCTCGCGCGCCGGATTGCCAATCTGCCCACGGAAGTACTTTTGGGCGACGATGTTCGTCGCGTTCTGCGACCAGCTCTTCGGGAACTCGACATCCTTCTGCTCGAACGCGACACGGTCGCCGTGGCCGATGCGCGCGTCGCGAATCTCCCACTCGACGGCGTCGAATGGATGCGTGCCGGGGGCGGTGAAGAAGCGCGTGACGCTCAGCGCGTCGCCAAGCGCCTGCTCGGAGATGGTGGGGTGCGGGGTTGGGTTCATTGGCCTTCCTCCTCTGCTGTGCCGGCGTCGCGGACGCCCACTCGAAGCTGTTTGTCGGGGCCGAGCATCATCCCTCTCCGACCGGCGGAAGAAATCGAGGAAGCACCCTCGATTTTAGAACACTCCGTCTGCGCTTCTGAGAAGGTCGCTGGGCAAGCGAGGCACGAACGCGGGATGCGTGGCGTACCGATCGAAGATCGGCCAGCACGCAGGCGACCAGCACACGCGAGCGACCGAGGACAAAGCGCCGATCGAAGATCGCCCAGCGTCGCTCGGCGGCCGTCTCAGTGTCCTAAGCGGACCCAGTCCGCGAATTCCGCCCAGGTCGCCGAGGCGCGAAAGCCGGCCTCGGCCATGGCGTGACGCAGCGAGAGCAGCCAGTGCGGCTCGAACGCTCGGCGCCGCGCGAGCCCCCATATGGCGCAGCCGAGCGCCAGCAGCGCGCCGAGCGCGGCGAGCACGATCGACTCGGTTGAAAGCTTGCCGGAACGCTGTGCGTGCGCGCGTGTGCTCAGGCGCCCGTTGACCGCCGGTTTGAAAGAGGCTCCTGGCAAGATCGCGGGAATCGTGGCCGTGCCTGTCGGGGCGGTGCTCGACGGGGGCGTGGCGCCCGCGGGGACGTAGGTGGTGGTTGGGGTGGCGCCACTCGTGCCGGAGTGAATCCGCTCTGAGGCGGGCACCGGGAGGGTCGTAGTGGAGCCGGTGCGGGTCGTGCCGGTGCCGGTGCCGGCCGGGCGGACGGCTGATTTGCCCGCACCGCTGCTCGCTTTGATGGTCGTCTGTTTGGATTTGGGGGTCGATGATGAGCTCGACGTTGACGGGAAGAAGGAGGGTTCGCTTGCCGGCGCGTATGTCGGTTGGGAGAGCGCCAAGGCCGTCACGGCGGCGCTCAGCGCCACGCTGCGCCGGGTCACGATCGATCGTGCGGTTGGGATCACATCGGGGATGCTAATCGCTTCAGAACCTGTTTCAAAAAGATCGGCACGCCCGGATGCGCACCTGGACACGGCGCTGGACCGATCGAAGATCTACGGGATCTTCGATCGTCGCCACGTGACGGCTCACACGTGCCACCAGCACGTGCTTCACCGTCCCGCGACGCCCAGCTTGGTCCATGCACGCCCCGACCGCACCGCCTATTTTGAAACCGGTTCTCAGTTGCTCTGTTCCCGCGCTCATGATGTGTCCAGCAGATCCTCGATCGCGGTAAGCGCCTGCCTGAGCACGTCAGCCGCCGGTCGCTCGGCGTCGATCACACGAATGCGCTCGGGCTCGGCACGGGCGAGCTCTTCGTAGGCGTCCGCCACTCGGCCAAAGAACTCCTCGTCCTCACGCTCCAGACGATCGGGCTCGAGTGCGCGCTTGTGCTGTCGCGCGCGCCCGGCGGCCGGGGATATGCGCAGCAGCAGCGTGCGGTCGGGCCTCAGGCCGCCGGTGGCGAACAGGTTGATGGTGCGCACCTCCTCCACCCCCAACGTGCGTCCGGCGCCCTGATAAGCCAGCGAGGAGTCCACGAAGCGGTCGAGCAGGACGATCGCGCCGTCTCGCAGCAGCGGCTCCAGGAGCTCCTCGACGAGCTGTGCGCGCGCGGCCGCGTACAGGAGCGCCTCAGCGCGAGGCGACACCGCGAGGGCTGGGTCCTTCACGAGCGCGCGAATCCGCTCGGAGACGTCCACCCCGCCGGGCTCTCGCAGTAGTTCCACCCGCGACCCGCGCGCGGCGATCTCGCGCGCGAGCCCCTCCGCGAGCGTGGACTTGCCCGCGCCGTCGATTCCCTCGATCGTGATCAGCCTGCCGCGAGGCACCCCGGCACCGTAGCGCCTCTACGATGGGCGGCTACTGTGACATTCGCCGATCCCACCGAGGCCCTGCCCGGCATCGACGCGCACCCGCATGCGCGCGCGGTGCTCGCCCCGGCGCTGGGGCCGCGGGCCAGCCCCTCCCATGCCTACCTGTTCCACGGTCCTTCCGGGACCGGCAAGCGCACGATCGCCCGGGCGTTCGCGGCGGCGCTACTCCTCGACGGCGCGCGTGACCCGGGCGCGGTGGCGGTGCGGATTGCGCGTGGCACGCACCCCGATCTGACCTGGGTGACGCCGTCGGGCGCCGCCGAGATGCTCGTCTCAGACATCGAGGAGCCCGTGGTGGCCGCCGCGACGCGCACGCCGTTCGAATCCGCGCGGCGTGTGTTCGTGATCGAGGAGGCGCATACGCTGAACGACCAGGCGGCCAACAGGATGCTCAAGACGCTCGAGGAGCCACCCTCGTTCGTGCATCTGCTGCTGCTGACCGACCGCCGCGAGGACGTGCTCGGAACGATTGCCTCGCGCTGCCAGCACGTGCGCTTCGATCCGCTCCCGCCCGTGCTCCTCGCCGAGCGCTTGCAGGGCGTGGAGCCCCTGCGCGCGCAGGCATGCGCGCGCTTGGCGCTCGGCGACGCGCGTCTGGCGGAGCGGCTGGCGAGCGCGGAAGGTCAGGCGCTGCGGGCGAGCGCCGAGGGCTTTGTGCGTGCGGCGCTCGAGGGCGCGACGAGCAAGTGCCCGTGGACCGCGCTGCTCGAGGACGCCAAGGCGGCCGGGGAGAGCGCCGGCGAGGAGGCGCAGGAGCGGATGGCGAGTGAGCTGGAGTTGCTGGGAAGCAAGGACCGCAAGCGCCATGAACGTGAAGGTTTGGACGCGAGGCGCCGTCTGGAGCGCCGCGCACGCACGCACACGCTGGACCTCGCCCTGCGTCTGGCGGAGCTGTGGCTGCGCGACGTGCTGTGCCTCAGCGCAGGGGCGCCCGAGCTCGTCTACGCGGTGGATCGTCGCGCCGAGTTGGAGCACGACGCCCAAGCGCGCGGAGCCGCGCGCCTGGGCGAGGGGATCGAGCTGGTCCGAGACACGCGGCTGAGCCTGCCGCTCAACGTCTCCGAAGAGCTGGCGCTGGAGGCGCTTGCGTATCGGCTGGAGAAGCTCTTAGCCCGCTGAGGCGATTGGACCGAGGTTCGGCTCGAGGCCGTAGGTGTCGAAGGCCATGAACTCGCAGAACTGACGGTTCTCGGGCCCATGGAAGTCGGCGGAGCCGGTGGTGAGTAGCCCTAGCTCGGCGCAGTGCGCCACCAGCAGCTCGGTGTTCTCGCGCGTGTGGGTGATGTAGAAGGCCTCGACGCCGTCGATGCCGAGCGCGTGGAAGCGATCGATCGTGGAGAGCACTTCGGTGGGATCGGAGATGTCCCAGAACGGGTGGGCCCAGATGGCGAGCCCGCCGGCGTCGTGGATGGCGGCGATGGCCTCTGCGACGGTGGGTGTCTGGCGCAGCCGGAACGCGGACTTGCCCTCGATCAGATAGCCACGGATCAGCGAGCCGACGTCGTCGATGCCCTCGTCTTTCAGGCGCTGGACGTTTGCGGGAGCCCGCAGCACGGCGCCGGCGAGGTGGGGACGTCCAATCGGTTTGCCCGCGGCGATGCGTGCTTCGATCTCCGCTTCGTCCAGGTCGAAGCCGACGTCGCGCAGCGCATCGCGCATGCGCAGCGTGCGCTTCTCGCGGTCGGCCAGGAAGTCGCTCAGCCGCGCTGTCATGACGGGCCCGGTGTGGTCGATGTCATAGCCGAGGATGTGCAGTTCGCGCGGAACCGCAGAACCCTCATCGATGGCGGAGATCTCCACGGCGGAGACGACGCGAACGCCGCGCCGCTCGCCGGCGGCGATGGCCTCAGAGACGCCGCTGATGGTGTCGTGGTCAGACAGCGCGAGCAGCTCGACGCCCGCGTCGGCGGCGCGCTCGACTACCTCGGCCGCGGCGAGGGCTCCGTCGGAGTGGGTGGAGTGGGATTGGAGGTCGAAGCGGGGTGGCATCCGCCGAAGCGTATGTAATCTCAGGCGTGGAAAGGAAGCTTGTCTTGCGGCGTAGACATCGGGATGGAACCCAGCAGCGGCTCAAGGGCCAGGACGAGGAGGCGGCCAAGCGCACTGATGCGCTCCTACGGGGACTGCCCGGACGCGAGTGGACCGTGCTCGAGGAGATCGATTCCAAGCACGGTATGGACCACGTGGTTGTTGGCCCCGGTGGGGTGTTTGCGATCGCCTCCCGCTTCCCTGGGTCCGGCGGCGCGCGTGTGCGGGATGGGGTGTTGTGGCTGCGGCGGGGCGCCGACGCGCGCGCTGACAGGCCCAGTGTGGCGATCAACCGCCAAGCGCTCGACGCCGCGCGTACGTTGCACCGCGAGATCCGCACGCGCACCGGCCGCGGTCCGGAGGTGCATCCCGTAGTGGTGCTGTGGTGTGAGTTTCCCCAGCGTGTCGCCGAGTCCAGTCGAATCGCGTTCGTGCACGGCCGCGACTTGCGCTCGTGGCTGTCTCAGCGGCCGATCGAGCTCGACGAGGCGGGCCGGCAGGAGATCGTGGGGGCGATCGACGCGATCCCGCACGAGTCTGGGCATCATCGCTTGCGCGCGCCGCACCTGCCGTTGCGTCGCAGGACCGCCTGAAAATGCAGGATCGCTGACCCAGGGCGCCGCCATGGCGCCTCGCGGCCGATGCGTCACGCCGCCTGAGCCGAGCCACGCCCGCCTGAACGCCGACTGACTGAATCAGGTACGCGCGTGGTCGTGCGTGAATGCGCCATCGGTGGGAATGGCCGTGAGCCGGGCGACGTGGCGGGCGGCAATCTCGCGGAGAGTGCGGACGGTCGCGTGATAATGGCGAGCCCTGCTGGGCAGGAGTGTGTTCTCCTCGGCGCAGGCGAGATCGAGCTGGGCGCAGGCGGTGTCGAGCTCGGCGTAGGTTGCATCGGTCTCCGCGGCGCGGCGGGCGGCCTCGATCCAGATGACCTCGAGGTAGGCGAGCGCGGCGCCGAGCTGCTCCTCGGGGAGCGAGTCACGCTGCTCGAGCTCGCGCAGGACGGGTACGACCTCACGGCTCAGCCAGCGCTGCTCGGCGTGTGCACGCAGCAGCAGACAGACGTCTGAGGGAGGCGAAGGATCGGAATGAGGAGTCATGCGCTGCATCCGTGCTCGATGAGATCGAGGGTCTGTTTATGGCTTCGACGGTGAGGTGGCGAGGCTTTAGAAAATGGGGCGAGCTTCCACGCTTCTTAGGGGAATTTGGGGGAAATTTAACGTTCGGTCACGCGCCCGCACGCTCGTGCTAAGGCGTGAGCTCCGCCAGACCGATGGGTAAGGAGAGCGAGATGCACATCCTTGGCTACGACCCGACCGCTCGCGTGGCCGGACAACACGAGCGCACGATCGTGCGGCGTCTGCGCATGCGTACGCTCGTCCTGCTCGGGATGCTGGCCGTGGCGACCGCGCTCTTGGGGCGCACGTTCGGGCTACGCGACGTGCGCTTCCTCGGCTCGGAGATCGCCCTGCTGGCGAGCATGTTTGTGATCTCGCGCTACGTGCTGCCGCTGGTGGAGCGCCACGACCGCGGCGCGACGGGCGAGGAGCAGGTGGGGGGCCTGCTGGACGAGCTGGCGGGCGAGGATTGGCGCGTGATCCACGACGGGAGCCTGGGACGGGGCAATGTGGACCACATCTTGATCGGGCCGGCTGGGGTGTTCACGGTTGAGACGAAGAGTCATCCCGGACCGGTGCGCGTGGGACGCGTGCACGGCGCGACGCTGAGCCAGGCGCAGGCGCAGCGCAAGGCGATCGAACGCGTGACGGGGGCGAAGGTGGAGCCGCTGCTCGTGTTCAGCCGCGCGTGGGTCGACAAACCGCTCGCCCGGCGCAAGGGTGTGAGGGTGCTGCCGGCGAGGATGCTGCGGGGATATCTGGAGCGACGCGCGGTGACGCTCGCGCCGGATGAGGTCGAACGGGCGCACAGGCTGGTAGCCGTGGCGTTGGCGGAAGCGCGCGAGCATCCAGCTAGGCTGTCGGCATGGCAACGGCTGTTGCGAGCGATCACGAGACGTTAGGTAGTCCCGTCGTTGCCTACGACGGTCGGCAACTGCCGCCCGGCCCACGTGTGCCGGCGTTCCTGCAGACCCTGGCCTGGTCGTTTGCGCCCACCTGGGTTATGGACCGCTGTGCGGCGCGCTTTGGCGAGACCTTCACGCTGACCTTCAGCCCCAGCGGACGCCAGATGGTGGTCGTGAGCGACCCCGAGGCGGTCAAGACGATCTTCACGGCGCCGCCCGAGGTGGCGCCCTCGGCGACGGGCGCCACCCCGATTGCGCCGATCATGGGGCCGAGTTCGGTGCTGACGCTCACGGGCCCTGAGCACCTGCGCCAGCGCAAGCTGCTGCTGCCACCGTTTCACGGCGAGCGGATGCGCGAGTACGAGGAGGTGATCGTCGAGGCCACCGAGCGCGACATGGCGTCCTGGCCGCTCGGCGAGCCGATGCGTCTCTCAGAGCGCACGCGGGCGATCACGCTCGATGTGATTCTGCGGGCCGTGTTCGGCGTGGAGGGCCAGGACATGGAGGCGATGCGCGAGGCGATTGCGGGTCTGCTCGCGCCGATGGGAATGGCGAGGATGGTGCGGCTGGCGCTGCGCAACCCCACCGTCGAGCGCCCCGATGGTGCGATCGGGCGGGGGTTGGACCATCTGGACGCGGTGATCTACGACGAGCTCCGCCGCCGTCGCGCCGAGAGCGACCTGGAGGAGCGCAGCGACATCCTTTCGTTGTTGCTGCTCGCGCGCGACGAGGATGATCAGGCCATGACCGATGAGGAGCTGCGCGACGAGCTCGTCACGCTGCTGCTGGCCGGGCACGAGACGACCGCGACCGCCGTGTCGTGGGCGATCGAGCGCCTGGTGCGCCACCCGCAGAAGCTCGCCCGGCTGACCGCCGAGATCGACGCGGGCGTTGGCGATGATTATCTCCAGGCCGTGGTCTCGGAGACCCTCAGGGTGCGCCCGGTGGTGCCGCTCGTGATCCGCTCCCTGACGGAGCCGCTGCGCGTCGGCGGGCATGAGCTGCCGGCGGGCACCAGGGTGGTGCCCTCGATCCATCTGACCAATCGCAACCCCCGCGTGTACGAGGCGCCGGCTGAGTTCCGCCCGGAGCGGTTCCTCGAGCATCCGCCGGAGACGTTCTCCTGGATACCGTTTGGTGGCGGCATCCGTCGCTGCATCGGGGCATCGTTCGCGACGCTCGAGATGAAGCTGATGCTCCGCACCGTGCTTGGAGAGCTCCAGCCGAGTCTGCCGGCGAACGACCGGCGAACGTTGCGAGGGCGGCTGTACGCGCGCGGCGAGTGGAACCAGCGGCGCGCGATCACGTTGGTTCCGGCCGCTGGCGCGCGTGTGGTGTGGCGCCGCCGCAGTCCCGGCCGAAGCAAGGGGTAGCTTCTGAGGGGATGCAGGAGACGATCCCGACAACTGCCCCCCCGACGATCTCGACGACCACAGCCCCGCTCCCCGCCTTCGGTAGCGGCGGCGCCCCGACCTGCACTCCCGAGGAGCTGCTGAAGCGGTTCGGCCTGGATGCTTTCAGGCCGGGCCAGCGCGAAGTGGTGCAGGCGGCGCTCGAAGGGCGCGACAGTCTGGTGGTGATGCCCACGGGCGGGGGCAAGTCGCTCTGTTACCAGCTGCCCGCGCTCGCAAGCGATGGGGATCCCACCCGCCCTCTGGTCGTCGTCGTCAGCCCCCTGATCGCGTTGATGGCCGACCAGTGGCGGCGGCTGAAGGACGTGGGCGTGAACGCGACGATGCTGGCCTCGGGGATGGAGGAGGGGCACAATTCGCAGGCGCTCAGGGATATCGAGGGAGGCGTGACCCAGCTCGTGCTGGCGGCGCCGGAGCGGTTTGGGTCGGGCGCATTCCGTGAGGCGTTGGCGCAGCGGAGGGTGAAGCTGTTTGTGGTCGACGAGGCGCACTGCGTGACTGAGTGGGGCCACGACTTCAGGCCCGATTACCTGCGCCTGGGAGAGGCGATTGCCTCGCTGGGCCGTCCAGCGGTGATGGCGGCGACGGCGACGGCGACGCCAAGGGTGGCAACGGAGATCGCCGCGCGGCTGGGGCTGCGCGAGTGGGTGTCGGTTCGCTCTGGCTTTGACCGGCCGAACTTGACGTTCGATGTGGTGAGCGTGGAAGGCAAGGGCGCGATCGCCCGCAAGCGAGCCGCGCTGCTGCACGTCCTTGGCGATCCGGATTCAAGGCCGGCGATCGTGTATTGCGGCACGCGTAAAGACACCGATGAGGTGTCCGCGTTGATCGCGGAGCGTGGAATCCCGACGGTGGCCTACCACGCGGGCATGGACCCGCGGATCCGGAGAGACAGCCAGGCTGCGTTCATGGATGGCCGGGCGGAGGTGGTGGTGGCGACGAACGCGTTTGGGATGGGCGTGGACAAGGCGGACGTGCGGACGGTTGCGCATTGGGCGCTGCCGACGAGCTTGGAGGCCTACTACCAGGAGGCGGGCAGGGGTGGGCGCGACGGCAGGCAGGCGCGAGCGCTGCTGTTGGCATCGAGGATGGATCTGGGCAGGCTGATCAGGTTCATCAACGAGCGTGCGACGAACGTGGAGGACGTGAAGGGGTATGTGGCGGGACTCAGGCGTCGCGGCCTGGACGGGGTGGTGGGGATAGGACGCGGACAGCTGAGCGATCGGGAGAGGGTGCTGCTGTCGATCGCCGAGCGCGCGGGCGCGGTGGAGTTGCAGCCGGATGGGGGAGACGGCCTGGAGGTGACGCTCACGGGTAGAGGGAGTCCGCGTCAGGCGTTAGCCGCGATCAAGGCGACAACGAACCGCGGCTGGGAATCCTACAAATCGATCGAGCGTTATATGGGAGACGGGGAGAGGTGCAGAAGGCGGCAGATACTCGATTACTTCGGCGATGAGGAGCAGGGGATGCCGAGCGGTCGCTGCTGCGATGTGTGCGATCCAGATTCGGCGTTGGCGGGGGCGGTGAGCGCGCCGGTGGCCAGAGCGCAACGCAAGCGTGCGGTACGCAGGGCGGGGCGGGCGTCGGGGGAGCGCGCCGGAGAGCCGGTGGACGAGGGGCAGTTCGAGAGGTTGAGGGCGTGGCGGATGAGCCGCGCCGAAGGACTGCCGGCGTTTAGGGTGGCGTCGAACGTGGTGCTGGAGGAGGTGCTGCGTGTAGGCCCGAACGACATGGGCGAGCTGCTGGGAGTGCCGGGGATCGGTGTGGCGTTCTGCGAGCAGCACGGCGAGTCGCTGCTGCAGGAGCTGCGTGCGCTGTAGGGACCGCATCACCTAGCCGCCGCCAGGCGCCGAGTCCCGAGTCCAAACAAGGACGCTCGCGCGCACGCACGCTGGGCAACCGTCGATCGCTCGAGGCGGAGGCGGCGCTAGCATCAGAGCCCACGCCGACGTAGCTCAGCTGGTAGAGCACTTCATTCGTAAGCGACCCCGCCGAAGGCGCTCAATGTCTAGGCTGAGCGCCATTTTCTGCTCCCTGACTGGTGTTTCGCTCGTGTCGTTCGGCGGACAAAAGCGGACAAATACTGCAAAAAACTATAACAAATTGCGGTGACCCTGCGGTACAAAACGGGGCCAGTATTTTACGCAGAGCCGACGCCCGGAATCGAACCGGGGACCTCATCTTTACGAGAGATGCGCTCTACCAGCTGAGCTACGTCGGCACGGCCTGCATGGTATCGCTGTGGTTGTCCTGGCTGCTGTCAGTCTGTCACAGGGTGGCGTGCTGTTTGCGTACCTGCAGACCATGCTAGTCTCTACATAGAAAGCTATGTAGAAGGAGCTCGAGTATGGCTCGCGCGAGCGTAGGAAAACAGATGTCTGGATCAGCGACGCGCGACCGTGCGTCCGGTCGTGCCGCTGGCGCGCCGTGGGGTCCGACGGAGATCCAGCGCGACTACCGCACGCTGCTTGACCGGGCGAAGGACTCGCCCCAGGAAGTGCTCGACGCCGACGGCGAGATGCTGGTCATCCAGACCAAGGGTGTCGCGGATTTCCAGCGGCGGTTGCAAGCGCAGGTCGCCGAGACGGCTCGCTTCATCGCGGTCTATAACGAGCATCGTGAGGTGCCGCCGCCGGAGTGGGCGATGCAGACCGGGTACCCGTGGCTCGCCGCGTTCTCGAGCGATGAGGTCGGGGAGTTCGCCCGTGAGCTGGTGGCCGACACGTTCGATGCTGCTCAGCGGGGGACGTTGGAGCACCTGGAGGGCAACCTGCGGGCGTGGGACTCAACCGCGGGTGTCTATGGGCAGCCGGACGCGATGCGGACGCTGCTGTCGCAGGTTGACCTTGACGGGATCGTCGAGGTTCTGCCTCCGTCGGAGGAGCAGGTCCTGGCGGCTCAGGCGTGACGCGAGAGGTCCACGCGCCGAAGGGGCGCTACTCCGGACGCCACAAGAAGGGCTCAGAACTCCGCAAATCTGAGGCACGGCGCTGATAGGCACCGGACCACCCCAGAAGTTGTTCGGTGCATTTATTTTGATGAACACCGCACAAACATCAAAAGTGTTCGATACACTTGAAGTATGCCTCAGCCGCACAAAGTCTCGAAGGGCACTCGCGGCCGGCCGACGCGAGCTGCGGTCTACGATCGCCTGCGTGTTCAGATCGGCGAACTGCGTGACCGGCTCGGCGGCCTGCCCTCGCCTGGCGAAGCGGGCGGCATCTGGCGCGGGATATGGCTCGAGGAGGCTCACCATTCGACCGCGATCGAGGGCAACACGCTCGTGCTCAAGCAGGTCGAGCGGCTGCTGGAGGAGGGCCGCGCGGTCGGCAACAAGGAGCTCAGGGAGTACATGGAGGTGCGCGGATACGCCGATGCCGCCAACTGGGTCTACGGTCAGGCGCTCAACCCCGGCGCGTGGTCGAGCGGCGAGCTGCTCTCGCTGACCGAGCTTCGACAAATCCACCGCCTCGCGCTCACACCCGCATGGGAAATCGCGCCTCACCCAAGCGCTGGCGATAGCGAGCGCCCCGGCTCCTTCCGCGAGCACGACATCCAGCCGTTTCCAGGCGGCATGCGCCCGCCGCCTTGGCCGGAGGTCTCCGCCATGGTCTCCGACTGGATTGGCGAGGTGCAGGCGCTGGGCCGGGAGGGTAAGGGCATCGAGCCCGAAGCGTTGGCCAAGGTGCATGCGCGCTTCGAGCAGATCCACCCATTTCTCGACGGCAACGGACGCACCGGCCGGCTCGTCCTCAACCTGCTCCTGGTCAGGCTCGGCTATCCCCCCGCGATCATCTTCAAGGGAGATCGCCGGCGATACCTCGCCGCCCTGGAGAGCGCCGATCAGGGCGACCACGGTCCCCTCGGAGAGCTGCTCGCGCGCGCGATCCTCGACAATCTCCACAAGTTCGTCGTCCCCGCCATCGCCGGCCCGTCACGCCTGGTCCCGTTGCCCGCTCTGGCCTCCGAGCGAATCTCCGCAAACGCACTACGCGTAGCCGCTACGCGGGGCCGTCTCAACGCCTCGAAGGCTGCCGACGGCACGTGGCGCAGCACGCGCGCCTGGGTCGACGAATACCTCGCCAGCCGCTACGAGCGCGCCACAGAAACGACGGATTAGGGGTTCGAGTCCCCGCGTCGGCTTGGGGAGGCACTTGTCTTTGCGGTTGTAGTGGGGGCCCCATGGGGGGAGCCAGCCCGCTTCCCCCATGCCTGATGAACTATGGGTTCAAGCCAAGCGCGTCGAGAATCTCCCCCCAGGGTGTGACGGCCCTGGCTTCGGCTTCTGTCAGCAGGCCTTCGAGTCCGTGGGTGCGCCGGAGGATGGACTTCTCTGAAGGACGCTCATACGGGGTGAGCAGCCGTGAGGGCACTTCTCCAAGAGCAACGTCGACCGCGCTGAAGCGTTGGTCGAATTGCACGGTGCTCGAGGGCAGCGTCTGATAGCCACTGACCGCCCACGCTTTTACATCGGCGCAGAGATTGGGCGCTTCGAGGCTTGACAGCCCTTCGAGCTTGCGCACATATGAGGCGACCTTGCGCGTGAGCTTTGCATTGCTCCAGTGCAGTGGCGCTACCGCATGGGTGAAGGCGGCGACCGCCTGAATGGCGGGGTGTAAGGCAGCGATTGTCATCGCGCCGATTACCTCGTCGCTGAGCTGTTCGGCGTCTTTGTTCTCGGGAGACCCCGCGGCCACTAGAGGGCATTCGCCCTTGACCTGCTGTAGGAGGCTTTGCAGGTCCGCTTCTCCAGGTCCGACGTAGAGACTGCCCGTGTGCACGAGGACATAGTTGGCCTGTATGTATGCCCGAGTCGCCACATAATTCCCCCGCCCAGCGAGGGCAGCCGCGGGCGCTATCGCCAGTGCCAGCACTGAGGAGAAGAGCAGAGCTGATCTCTTGATCACCGCCAGAGCGTATGCGATGGCCGGGGTGTGGGGATGCAGTGGCGGTTGCGAAGAAGTTGGTAAGGATGCCCACCATCACCGTTCCCGCGCAGGGAGAGCTCGGGTTCCCGGATATTGTCTTGCTCTCCACGACGGTCTGCTCTATCTGGGTCCGGGGGGTCGAAGGTAGATGCCGGGAAATCGCTCGGCATCAAGCCGTCGGTCCGCTCCGTCGTCGGGCTTTCAAGCGCACATGAGAAGGAACGGATACATCGTCCTGGGGGTCGCCGCGCTCGCATGGGCCGTGCTGGCGATCGCGCTGGACTCCCCCAGCTTGAGACTGCTGTCGGGCTCGAGCACGACAGCAGTCTCGCCCTCGTGTCTGCAGACGACGCTCGAACACACAGCCGCATTGCCCGGCACCGATGTCGATGTCTCGCCGGCGCCGGAAACCGACACGGCGAACCCGTACACGCAGATCAGCTTCCTCGGGACGAACGTCGCGAACATCCAGGAAGTCTTGGTCGTGGGCTCTAAGACCGGTTACCACTACGGTCACGTCGAGGGCTACTTCCAGGGCGGCGGTGGCAGCTTCGTGCCAGACAAGCCGTTCGATACCGGTGAGCGAGTCTCCGTCACCGCCGTCATTGGCCCGCGCGGGGAGGGGCATCGCGCGAGCTTCGGCTTTCGCGTCGACACCCCATATCCGACGGCGGCTATCCCTGAGTTTCCCAACCCGCAGGCGGCGCCCGCCGACTATCAGAGCTTCGACACGCTGCCCGGTGTCCAAGCCCCAATCCTGAGCGTCACCGTGCCGGATCGCGATCCTTCATCGGGCGACATCCTCACGACCAACGGGCCAGGTCCCGGTCGGTACGGGCCGCTGATCTACACCCCGCAGGGCCGGCTCGTCTGGTTCGATGAGCTTTCTGAAGGCGAGACGGCGGAGAACCTGAGCGAGCAGACATATGAAGGGCGGCCAGCCCTTACGTGGTGGAAGGGGCGCGTGCTTTCGCTGGGCTTTGGTCAGGGCGAAGACATCGTCATGAACTCCAATTACCAGACGGTTGCGAGGATCGCCGGCGGCAACGGCTTGACGGCGGACCTGCACGACTTCCAGATCGCCCCCCACGACGTTGCCTTCATAACGGCGTACAACCCGATCCGCTGCGACCTCTCTGCGGTGAAGGGAGCGCGGGCCGGGGCGATCCTCGACACGGCGATCGAGGAGATCGATATGAAGACGGGCCTCGTGCGCTGGGAGTGGCACAGCCTCGACCACATCGGCGTTTCAGAGTCCGAAGTCGAAGTGCCGACGGACGCGACGCCCTGGGATTGGTTTCATCTCAACTCGATCGATGTGGAGGGTGGGGACTCCAATCAATCCGGGAACATCTTCATCTCGGCGCGCAGCACATGGGCCGGCTATCAGCTGGAAGGTGGCACCGGCAAGGTTCTCTGGCGCCTCGGCGGCAACAGGAGCTCCTTCAAGATGGGGGCGGGCACGAAGATGGCGTGGCAACACGACGGGCGCGTTCTCCCGGACGGCGACGTCACCTTCTTCGACGATGGCTCGAACCCGCCGATCCACCACCAGTCGCGCGCCGTGCGGATCACGCTTGACTTCAAGACCCATGAAGCGCGCCTCGCCTCGGCCTATACGCACCACGATCCGCCATTGCTTGCCGCAAGTCAGGGCAACATGCAGACGCTCGCCGACGAGGACACCGTCGTGGGCTACGGCGCGGTGCCTGTGATCAGCGAGTTCACTCCAGACGGTTCGCTGCTCTTCGACGCCCATCTGCCGTTCGACATGTCCTTCTACCGGGCCTTCCGCTTCCCGTGGAGCGGTCGCCCGCTGAGCCCGCCAGCCGTGCTCGCCAGCCTGAACGACACGGGCGAAGAGACGATCGTGCACGCCAGCTGGAACGGCGCGACCGATGTGGGCTCGTGGCGAGTGCTCGCGGGCAAGGACCCCGGAACGCTCCAGGCGCAAGCCACGATCCAGGCCGGTGGCTTTGAAAGCTCGACGACCTTGCCCAAGAACTACGCCTACGTGGCGGTGCAGGCGCTCGACTCCAGAGGCCATGTGCTCGGCGCCTCGCATACGGTCAACGTGATCAGCTACGCCGCCTCGCTCCCAAGCCCGGGGCGGTCTGGATGATGAAGCCGGTTCTCGGCGCGCCGGTGGGCGCGTCAGCTCGGCGGGTGGAGCGGCGGTCTAGTAGGCCGGCTTGGACTTGTGCTTGTGCGGCGTCGGCGTCGTGGTCGTGGGAGTGCTGCTCGTCGTCGGCGTCGCTGAGGAGGATGAGGAGCTTTCCGTTTTGCCGCCGCACCCTGCCACTGCGACGGTGCTCGCGACGGCAACCACCAGCGTTAGCATTGCGGTCAGTGGCGTTCTCTTCATTGGCCGGGCTCCAGTTATCGCTTGAGGGCTCGGTGGCTCACCCTACCAGCCGCTCATGGCGCCGATCGCGGCTGGTAGGGTCGTCATGAGCGTCGAGGCGGCTGTGCGTCCAGGGGCAGCGAAGGCGCCTCTGGTCGAGAGCGGACAGAGTTCGGGTTCTCCGTGGTTGCTGGCCGTTTGCTGCGTGGCGCAGTTCATGGTCATCCTCGACCTGAGCATCGTCAACGTCGCGCTGCCCTCGATCCAATCGAGCCTCGGCTTCTCCTCGCCCGACCTGCTCTGGGTCGTTGATGCATATGCGATCACGTTCGCCGGCTTTCTGATGCTGGGGGGGCGTGCCGCCGACCACCTCGGGCAGCGCCGGACGTTCGTAGCCGCGCTGGTCCTGTTCGGGCTCGCTTCGCTGGTCGGGGGCGCAGCGCCCGGCCAGGGGGTGCTCGTCGGCGCTCGCGCGGTGCAGGGCCTCGCCGGCGCCTTGATGGCGGCGTGCTCGCTGGCGATCGTCATCTCGTCGTTTCCGCCGGGCCCCAAGCTCAACCGTGCGATTGGCACATGGGCGGCGATGAACGGGCTCGGCGGGGCTGCTGGCGTGCTGTTCGGCGGTATCATCACTGAACTGCTCAGCTGGCGCTGGGTGCTGCTGATCAACCCGCCGATCGCGATCGGCGCCGCGATCGTGGCCTGGAGGATCGTCGTCGAGCGCCGCCGCGATCCCGGCAAGTCGTTCGACCTCGCCGGCGCTCTGACGCTGACGATCGGGCAGGTGATCCTCGTCTACGGCGTCGTCGAAGCCGGGCTGAAGGGTTGGGACACGTTTGCCGCCCTGGGACCGATCATCCTCGGCATCGCGCTCCTGGGCGTATTCGGCTTCGTCGAGGCCCGGCTGGCATCCGATCCTCTGATCCCCTTCAAAGCGTTGACCAAGCCGCTGCGGGTCGCCAACAACATCGTGTTGCTGTTCAGCGCGACGATTTTCCCGATGTGGATCCTGAGCTCGCTGTACCTGCAGCAGGTGTTGGGGCTCTCGCCCTTCCACACAGGGCTGATTTTCCTGCCGATGACGATCGTGATCGGGCTCGTCGCTGCGCGCTCCGGAAAGCTCGTCAGCCAGTTCGGCGTCAGGCCAGTGCTCGGTAGCGGCCTGATCATGCTGACGGCCGGCATGTACCTGCTCTCGAGGATCGGCCCGAGCGGCAGCGGGGTTGTCTACATCATGATCCCCGGACTATTGACGGCGGCGGGGATCGCGATGTCGATCGTGCCCTCGACGATTGCCGCGACGCAGGGCGCCAAGGAGGGTCAGGCCGGGCTCGCATCGGGTCTGGTCAACACGTCTCGTCAGGTGGGCGGCGGGCTTGGGATTGCGCTCCTGATCACGCTCGCGACGCAGCACAGCACACATCTGATCGGCTCAGGCGAGCAGGTTCCGCAGGCGCTGACCCACGGCTTTCAGCTCGCTTATCTGATCGGCGCGGGCCTGGCCGCGGCCGCGGCGGTCATCACGTTCACAGCGCTCCCCCGGCCCGCCACCGCCCTGGGAGGTGCAGCCCGGCGCTTTGCCCTCGCGATCGCCGTCGTCCTCGCGTGTTTCGTAGCGCTCACCGTTGCGTTCGCGGGCTCTCACGGCGCTCCGATCGGGGCGTACACCACCCGCGACGCCTACAGCTTCGTCACCACGCCGACGCTTCACCCGCCCAAGCTCGGAAGCAACCACCCAACGGCTGCCGGCGAGTTGGCGCCCGGATACATATTCACCGCGAGCTTCTACAACTTGAACTACCCCCCGATGGTCGGTCAGAGCGGCCCGCTGATCCTCGACCACAGTCTGCAGCCGGTCTGGTTCCAGCCTGTGCCGGAAAAGCTCGTCGCCGCCAACCTCAGCCTGCAGACCTATCACGGTAGGCCGGCGCTCGCCTGGTGGCAGGGCGTGGTCGGCAAAACGGGCGACACCGAAAGCGGCGAGTACGTGGTGGTCAACCAGCACTACCAGACGGTCGCGACGCTAAGAGGCACGGACGGTTGGAAGATCACACTCCACGAGCTCCGGATCGACGGAGACGACGCCTGGGTGACGGCGAACAAGAACATCCCCCTGAACCTCTCCCGCTATGGCGGCGCTTACAACGGCGCACTGGTCGACTCGGCGGTGCAGGAGTACAGCCTCGAGACCGGCAAGCTCCTGCGCAGCTGGGATGCGCTCGACCACATTCCGCTGAGCGATTCCCAAGCCTCGGTACCGACCAACGGGTTCCCCTGGGATGCCTACCACGTCAACGCGATCGACCTGACCGGAAATGGCACATTCCTCGTCTCGATGCGCAACACGTGGGCCGCCTACCTGGTAAACATTGCCACTGGGAAGATCGAGTGGACCCTCGGCGGCAGGCACTCGAGCTTCAAGTTCGGTCCAGGAGCCGAATTCCAGTGGCAGCACGACGTGGCGCTGCAGGGTGGCTCAATGGTCAGCCTATTCGACGATCATTGCTGCCAGCTAAACAGCGGAGGCACTTCGGTCCCGGCGACGGGGCCCTCTCGAGGACTAATGCTCAAGCTCAACCAAGCCGCGCACATAGCAACGCTCGCCGCCCAGTACCCCGGAGGCGGCAACTTCGAATCGGAATTCATGGGCGACGCACAGCCGCTGGGAAACGGCAACGCGTTCATCGGCTGGGGATCGGAACCGTACTTCTCGGAGTACAGCTCCTCGGGCCGGCTGATCTTGGAAGGGAAGTTCCCGAAGCCCGATCTGAGCTATCGAGCCACCGTGGAGCAGTGGATCGGCCTGCCGCTCTCCGCGCCCGCTGGCGCCGCACGCCAAGCCGACGGCAAGACCACGGTGTACGCGAGCTGGAACGGGGCCACCCAACTCGTATCCTGGGTGGTTCTGGCTGGGCCCAGCGCCAGTCGGCTGGCTGTCGTGGCGAGGACTGCCAAGTCTGGGTTCGAGACGGCGATCTCGGTGCCCCAGGGCTACAAGAGCTTTAGGGTCCAGGCGCTCGCTGCCGGCGGCCGGGTGATCGGAGCTTCACAGCCATTCTCGCGGACGGGCCGATGACGATTCGCGCCGCTGTGTTGCGTCCGGTAGGTCTCCCGCTCGCGGTCCTCGCGAGCGCGCTGTGGGTATGCGCGTGCGGGGACACGTCAGCGGCCAGCTCAGAAGTGCTCCACGCCGAAGAGCGTCACGCCGAAGTTGCCGTGGCCGCCGCGGCGGCCAACCCGGTGACCGTCTCACCGCTGCCGTACACGCCGGACGCCTCTCAGGAGACGCAGATCAGCTTTCTCGGTCGACCGGGAACCCGCGTGATCGACGTACGCGTAGTCGGCTCGCGCAGCGGCGTCCATGCCGGGCGCCTGGAGGCCTATTCGACCGGGACGGGCGAGAGCTTCCTGCCGGTGCATCCGTTTATCGCGGGGGAGCAGGTGACCGTCCACGCTCTCCTGCGCACAGGGGGCTCCCGGGCACGGGCTGCGAGCACCACCTTTACGATCGCCCACCGGGCGATCTTCAGCACGAAAGAGTTTCCGGTTCAGAAAGGCGAAGCGAGCGCCGTGCAGCACTACAGTTCCGCGCCGACGCTCACCCCCTCGACGGTGACCGTCACCACGCCCTCAAAGCCGGGGGCGACGCCGGGCGACTTCTTTCTCGCGCCCTACCAGGGCGAAGGCACGCCGGGGCCGATGATTGTCGATCAGAGCGGCAACCTCGTGTGGTTTCACCCGCTTCCTGCCGGCATCGAGTCCACAGACTTCAGCGTCCAGCAGTACGAAGGCAAGCCCGTGCTCGTCTGGTGGCAGGGACGCATCCTCGAAGTCGGCTTCGGCCAGGGCGAACAGGTGCTCTACAACACCGCCTACCAGCAGATCGCGACGATCCGCGCGGGCAACGGCTACCGCTCGGACTTGCACGAGATCCGGTTGACCCCGGAAGGGACGGCGTGGGTCGACGTGTTCGATCCGGTCGACATGAATCTTCGGGCCGAGGGCGGCACGGCCAACGACATCCTCACTGACTCGGTGGTCGAGGAGGTGGACATCAAGACTGGTCTGGTGATGTGGGAATGGCATGCTCTCGGGCACATCCCCGTGGGCGAATCCGAACAGCCGGTGCCCGCGAACAACTACCCCTGGGACTACATTCACATCAACTCGATCGACCCGGGTGGGGTGGGCTCAAATCAACCGGGCGACGTGCTGCTCTCATCGCGCAACACGTGGGCGCTGTACGACGTCGACCTGCACTCCGGTGGCATGCACTGGCGGATGGGCGGCAAGCGCTCGACGTTCAAGCTCGGAGCGGGCACGCGCTTTTACTGGCAGCACGACGCCAAATGGCAGCCCGGCGGGCTGATCTCTGTGTTCGACAACGGCTCGAACCCGCCAAAGGAGAAGCAGTCCCGCGGCCTGCTGCTCGCGCCCGACCTCGCCACCCGCACGGTCACGCTCGTCAAGCAGTTCGTCAACCCGACCAAGACGCTGCTCGCCTCGAGCCAGGGCAACACGCTCAACCTCTCACTCGGAAGCACTTCCGGGAACTGGCTGATGGGCTATGGCGGGCTGCCGAACTTCACCGAGTACGGTGCCAGCGGCGAAGTCTTGTTCGACGCGACGCTCGGCAAGAACGTTCAGAGCTTCCGCACGTATCTCTCGCCGTGGAGCGGAGCGCCCACGAGCCCTCCCTCGATCGCGGCCCAGGCGACCGCAAGTGGCAGCGTTACCGTCGAGGCGAGCTGGAACGGGTCTACAGATGTCGCCTCCTGGCAGGTGCTGGCGGGCGCCTCGCCTACTGCTCTAACACCGGTGGGCGCTGCCGCGAAGACTGGCTTTCAGACCACGATCACGGTGCAGACAGCCGGTCCCTACGTGGCGGTACAAGCGCTCGACGCCGCTGGTGCGGTCATCGGCACATCGCCGACGGTCACATCCTGAGCGCGCCGGGCGCCGGCCTCATGTTCTGCGTGCGCGCTTTGCTCCTCAGCTCCACAGCGCTGCTGTGGCTGGCACTCACGCCGGGGCACGCGAACGCGGCTAGGACTGCTCCCGGCTGCGTGCCGCCGGCGCTGAACGTCTCCGAGGCGCTCGCCGGCGGCGCCGTCACCGTCTCGCCGGCGCCCGACTCGATGGACGCCTCCTACCTCAGCCAGGTCAGCTTCCTCGGTGTTCCCACCTCCGATATCACCGACGTCGCCGTCCTAGGCTCGCGCAGCGGCGCCCATGCCGGCCGGCTCCTCGCCTACTCGCAGCGTGACGGAGCGAGCTTCCTGCCCAGCAAGCCGTTCTCCCAGGGAGAGGTCGTGACCGTGCACGCAGTGCTGCGCCAGGGCGTCACCACGACGCCCTTCGCCTGGCGCTTCACCGTCGCCGAGGTCGACTCCGTGAGCCACTCGCTCGAGACGCCCCCGCCCCCACCCCCGCCCGAGAAGCCAAGCGAACTCCAGCACTTCGTCTCGCGTCCCGACCTCGAGCCGCCGACCGTTGCGGTCACCGCCAACTCGGGCTCACCCGCGCCCGGCGACATCTTCCTCGCGCCCTACGCCGGACCGGGTCAGTACGGGCCGATGATTCTTGATGGCGCCGGCAAGCTCGTATGGTTCAAAGCCATCCCAGCCGGCTCCAGGGCGGCAGACCTACGGGTCCAGGAGTACGAGGGCCAGCCGGTCCTCACGTGGTGGGAGGACCCGCTCGTCGCCGGCGGCCAGCGCGACGCTGGGGTCGTGATCGTCAACAGCTCCTACCACGTCATCGCGATCGCGCGCGCCGGCAACGGCTACCAGCCCGACCTGCACGCGTTTGAGATCACCCCGCAGGGCGCTGCCCTATTCACGGTCTACGACGCGATTCGCTGCAACCTCAGCGCCTACGGCGGTCCCCTCGACGGCGCCGTTGCCGACACCTTGGTCCAGGAGATCGACCTGCACACCGGTCTCGTCCGCTACGAATGGCACGCGCTCGACCACGTCGCGCTTGCCGACTCCTATCAGCCGGTGGGCAGCGGTGGCACGCCTGTCTTGCCGTGGGACTACTTCCACATCAACGCGGTTTCCGAACACGGCGAAGATCTGCTCGTCGACTCGCGCAACACATGGGCTGCCTATGACGTCGACGCCCGCACCGGCCAGATCGCCTGGCGTCTCGGCGGCAAGCAGTCGAGCTTTCAGATGGGGCCGGGCGCGAGCCCCGCCTGGCAGCACGACGCCCGCGAAGAGCCCGACGGCACGATCTCGTTCTTCGACAACGGCGGCACGCCGAAGGTGCACTCGCAATCACGCGTGATTGTGCTCGCGCTCGACAAGCAGACCATGACGGCCACGCTTGTCTCGAGCTTCGTCCACCCGACCCCACTACTGGCGGCCAGCCAGGGAGATTTCCAGCCCCTCGCCGGCGGCAACCGGTTCGTCGGCTGGGGGCAGGAGCCGTTCTTCTCGGAATTCTCCCCGGAAGGCCGGATTCTTTTCGACGCTCACCTGCCCAACGCCTACCAGTCCTACACGGTGCTCAAGTTCCCTTGGTCGGGCGACCCGACGCAATCGCCTGCCCTCGCGGTCCGCGCTGTCTCCGAGGGGGGCGTCGTCGCCTACGCAAGCTGGAATGGGGCGACCGAAGTCGCCTCCTGGCGGGTGCTCGCGGGATCCTCGCCCACGATCCTGAAGCAGGTGGGCAGCATGGCCAAGACAGGTTTCGAGACGGCGATCGCGCTCTCGACCGCCCCGCGCTATTTGGCGGTGCAGGCGCTCGACGGCGCCGGCGCGGTCATCGGCATCTCTGCGACGGTCAGGGTCTGAGGACCCGCCCATGGCGCCTGTGCTTGTGCCGTCTCTGTAGGCCGGGCGTGTCCCGCCTATGCAGCGCGTCGGCGCTGGTCCCGAATTCCTCCGGCGGGCCGGCTTCACGCTCTGTGCGGCGCTTGCGGCTCGCCGCTGCGCCTTCGGCGGCGTGGGTGGCGGTGGAGAAGTAGTCCGCGAAGCCGCGGGCGTGCGCGGCGAGCAGGCGCGGGGGCAACGGATGCCGCAACTCGTCGTGAAAAGCGCGTTCGAAGTTCGCCCGCAGCCCTGCCTCCAGCGGGCTCTGGCCGGAGCTGTTGTGCAGCTCCAGGCGGCCGCTGTACGTACCGTAGTCGTACAGCTCGCTTTCCTGCCCGCGCGACAGCGGGTCGATGCTTTCCCCAGGCCAGTTCGAGTAGGTGGCATACTTCGCCTGAGGCGTGCGCAGCGCGACCACGTGCAGCGGCGCGTCGGCGGCGTACGGTTCGATCGCGTACTCGGTCACCGTCTCGTCGGTGGCGTGCAGCACGTAGGGGCGGCCCGGCGCCGTGGGGTCGGCGAGGATGCCCGCAAGGTCGAGCCGGCCTGCGAGGTGGGCATAGTGCGACTCGCGCCGCCAGTCGTTCGATCCGGTGGCGATCGTCAGCAAGAGCGGCGCGACGTCGACGCTCGAGCTGAGCTGGCGGCGGGGGAGCTGGGGTGCGGTGGTGAGCACGCCGCGGGGGTCCTTGACGATCAGTGGCACGCGTGTGCTCTCCTCGTAGGCTGCCGCGCCCTTGCCCCGCAAGCCGTGTGAGGCGCCGTACTCGCCGTGGTCGGAGGTGAAGACGATCACCGTGTTCGCCGCCACCTCCGGGCGGCTTTCGAGAGTGCTGAGGACCCGGCCGATGTGGCCGTCAACCTCCTGCTGGAGCTTCACGTAGAGGTCGAGGAATCCCAGCCACGCGCTGGTGACTTCGGGGCCTGTGAACGGAACCGGCCCGAACGACGCCGCCGCGGTGTCCTGCAACGAGCGCTGCAGGAGCGGCTTGTTGCGCTCGATCATCAGCTCCGGCGTCTCGAAGTTGGGTGGCAATCGCCGGACGACGCTCGGGGCGTCGATCTCGGCTCCGACGCGGTCGCTCCACTTGTACCACCAGGCGATGTCGTGCGGGTTGACGAACGACACGGTCGTGCACCATGGCTCTGAGCCGCCCTCTTGGGCGAACCAATCCTCGAACTGGCGGGCGATGTGCGGGTCCACGTGCCAACCTTGGCCGGGTCCGCCGTCGGGCGAGGGATAGGTGCCGCCCGAGAACCCGTAGCGCTCGAGGGCGCGTTCGCCCGGCCCGGCGCTCCACGTGTTGTCGTGATGGGTGAGATGCCACTTGCCGTACCACCAGGTGCGGTAGCCGTGCTCGCGCAGCATCGTCCCCCAGGTCGGAAATCCGGGGTCCAGCGTGCTGCCACCAGTGATCATGCAGCCGGTCTGGTGCGTGTACAGGCCGGTCAGCAGCGCCGCCCGCGCGGGAGTGCAGTCGGTGGCGGCCGCGTAGTGCCTGGCGAAGGAGACCGCTCCGCGACTCAGGCGGCTCAGGTTGGGTGGGAGGCCCAGTCCAACTGGCGCGGCTGAGAACCATTGGGGGGTGCGCAACTGGTCGACCACGATCACGAGCACGTTTGGCCGCGCGTCGCTCCTGCGCGGCGCGACATGTGCGACGGGACGTGCGGCAGTCGTGGCCGGCCGCGCCGCTGAGGATCCACCCGTCTTGTCCGTCAGCTCGGCGATCGCCAGACCGGCGCCGGCCAGGCCGGCGCCGGCGATCAGCCCGCTCTTCAGGAACGTACGTCGGTCGACTCTCTTATCCTGCCCGGGATTCATGCTCTCCATTCGCGCTCATATCGTAGGGCTGACGGTGACGCTTGGGTTTGGACTCGCCGCGGCGAGTGCCGCCCTGGCCCAATCGGCTCCGACCTGCACGCCGGCGACGTTGAACGTCTCGGCGCTGCAGGCCGGATCGGTGACGGTCTCCCCGCTGCCGGGGAGCCGTGACGCCTCGCCGCGGACCCAGATCAGCTTCCTGGGCGCGCCCGCCGGCGAGCTTAGCGGGATCAGGGTCGTCGGCTCGCAGACGGGCGCGCACACGGGACGGTTGATCGCCTACTCACAGGGCGACGGCGGAAGCTTCTTGCCCACGCGGCCGTTTGCCGAAGGGGAGCGGGTCACGGTTCATGTACAACTGCGGACGGGCGGCGCGGCCCACGAGCTGATCGACCAGTTCGCGATCGCTCATCAGGACACGATCAGCACCACGCCGGAGACGATCCATCGCGGCGGACCCAGTGAAGTCCAGAGCTTTCGCTCGCGTCCTGACCTGCACCCGCCGACGGTCACGGTGACGGTGCGGTCTCCAGCCGTGGCGCCGGGCGATGAGTTTGTTGCGCCCTACACCGGGCCGGGGCAGGCCGGCCCGATGATCCTCGATCAGAACGGCGGGTTGGTCTGGTTCAAGGGGCTGCCCACGAACACCTCGGCCACCAACTTCCGCGTGCAGGAATACCTGGGTAAGCCCGTGCTGACGTGGTGGCAGGGCGATATCTCCGTGCACGGGCTCGGGAGGGGCGAGGACGTGATCGCTGACAGCACGTACACCGACATCGCGCATGTCAAGGCCGGCAACGGCGATGAAGCCGACCTCCACGAGTTCCAGCTGACCCCCCAGGGGACGGCGCTCCTCACCGCGTATGACCCGATCCTCTGCAACCTCTCCTTCCTCGGCGGTCCCAGCTACGGCGCCGTGACCGACGGGTTGTTCCAGGAGATCGACGTCAAGACCGGGCTGGTCATGCTCCAGTGGACCAGTCTCGATCATGTTGGGCTGGGCGAGTCCTACACGCCCGTGAAGACCACAAACGCCGGCTGGCCGTTCGACTTCTTCCACATCAACTCGATCGACCTCGAGCAGGGCGGCAACCTGCTGATCTCCGGGCGCAACACATGGGCTGTCTACGACATCGACAGTCAGACAGGCCAGATCGTATGGCGCCTCGGAGGCAAGCAGAGCAGCTTCACCTCAGGGCCGGGGACCCGTATAGCCTGGCAGCACGATCCGCGCGAACTGCCGAATGGGTCGATCAGCATCTTTGACAACGGCTCCGCGCCGACGGTGCACGGCCAGTCGCGCGGCATCGTCGTAAGTCTCGATCCGCAGCAGAAGACGGCCACACTCGTAAGCCAGTTCCTCCATCCCCCGGCGCTCATAGCCGAAAGCCAGGGAAACATGCAGGCGCTCGCGAACGGCGACTGGTTCCTCGGCTGGGGGCAGGTGCCGGACTTCTCCGAGCTGAGCGCCACTGGACAGCTGCTGTTCGACGCGCACTTCCCGGGTCGGACCCAGTCCTACAGGGATTTCCGCTTCACTTGGACGGGCACACCGGCCCACTCCCCGACGTTCGCTGTGCAGACCGCTGCTGACGGTGGTGGAACCGTCTACGCCAGTTGGAATGGCGCCACGCTCGTGGCTAGCTGGAGAGTGCTGGCCGGCCCCAGCGTGACGAGCTTGAAACCGGTAGTCGAAGCCGCGCGCTCAGGTTTCGAGACCGCGATCGCGCTGCCCGCCGGCACAGTCGGACCGGACGTGGCCGTGCAGGCGCTCGACGCGAGCGGGAATGTGATCGGGACCGCGCCTGAGCAACGAGATCTTCCTCACTGATTCGCGCGGGGTTTGCCACTTCAGTCATCCGCCAGAAGGGCCAGGCATGTCGAGCACCGACGACCTTCTACACAACGCTGAGGCCTACGCGGCCTCCTTCGAGGGAGGCGATCTGCCGAGGCTCCCCGCACGCAAAGTGGCCGTGCTGGCATGTATGGACGCACGCCTGAGGCCCTACGGCCTGCTGGGACTCAGCGCGGGCGACGCCCACGTGATCCGCAACGCCGGAGGAGTGGTGACTGCAGCACCGCGCGGTAGCTGAGGTTGTAGCCGTATGGTTCCCCCGCCGGGTTGCTCGCTTCGAGAGCGATCGTCGTCTTGGCGCCGAACAGCACGCTCTTGGGGGCCGTCACGGCGAGACCGAGATTCGGTTTGCCTTCGGCCCTTGCGGTCGCCGGTACATTCAGGGCAAGCAGCACGCGAGGAGCACGCCGAGCCCGAGGCATGCCAGTTTAGGGATCATGGGATCATGGACACGGCGGAAGTATCTCTGCTCGAAAGGCGGATCCATCTACTAGCCTTGGCGAGTCGCCCTGGAGGGGTGGCAGAGCGGTTGAATGCACCGGTCTTGAAAACCGGCAGGCGGGTAACCCCCGTCTCGGGAGTTCGAATCTCCCCCCCTCCGTTGCGCCCGGCTGGACTCCGACGGTCAGACGTGCCACGGTGACGGCTTGCGCAAGGGCTCTAGACTGGCATGCCAATCCAGGGAGAGGTGGCCGAGAGGCTGAAGGCACTCGCCTGCTAAGCGAGTATGGGGGTTAAACTCCATCGCGGGTTCGAATCCCGCCCTCTCCGTTTGCCGGACTAATCCGTTTGGCGGGGCTTCTGGTGACGAGCTGATGGCTACGCAGACGCGACTCGGTACAGGGACGCTCACGAGGCGAGCACTACGCGTCTCGACGCCGAGGGTGGTGCTCGCCATGTGTGGCGAGGGAGCCGCGCAAGCGGCCCTGAACGACCTGGGGGCTGATCAAGACAGGGCCGGCGACCTAGCGGCTTGGGCCTCTCAATCCTCGGGCTCATCTGAGGCGGCGACCGCGAACACGATGTGCCTGCGCGCCAGCGTCAGGTAGGGGTGGAGCTCGACCGGGCCGCCCTCCAGTGGTTCGACCGTGACCTCGGTGAGCGTCAGGAAGTCGCGCTCGGAGGCGTTCAGTACGTCGGACATGCGGCTGCGGTAGCCGTCGCGGGCGAGCGTGATGAAGCCATCGATTCGGTGTCTCGGAGTCTCGATCCTGATCCGCTCGCGGCGGTGGTCCATGCTCGGCGGGCTCTTTCCCTGGAGGTGCTGCTCGGGAGGAGGCTCCTCGGAGGTCATGCGGCCATTATCGGGCCTGGCCGCCATCGGGGGTCGCGTGGCTGTCTGGAGACCAGCACGCTTGAGCCGCGCCCCGCTCCTCAGCGTGTGACGGAGTAGGTCACGTGCGCTGTGGCCCGCCGCCCGGTGGGTCCGGCGGCGAGGATCGTCACGCGTGCGGTCATTGCGGTGTGGTGGCCCAGCTCGCGCTGCAGGCGGCGCAGCGCGGTGAGCCCGACGCGCAGGCGCACGTGCCCCGCCAGCGCGTGTGGGAGTGAGCGGGCGATGGCGATCAGCTTCACAGCGCCCCGTGCGTTACGGGGGGAGAGCGTGGCGGTGACGAGGATTCGACAGCCCCGGACGCAGCTCACGCTCAGCGCGAGCCCGCCTCGGGCGAGCACCCCAGTGTGCCGGGGCAGAGCGGTGCTCAGCACCGGCGCCACGTCCAGCGGCGGCGGCCAGGCGCTCGGCGCCACACACTCCGTGGGTGCGGGGGAGACCGGGTTGAAGCGCTCGACGCGATTGTTGTTCGTGTCGGCGACGTAGACGTCCCCGGAGCAGTCCACCGCGATCGCGGTCGGCTGGGAGAATTCGCCGGGGCCGATCCCGCGCTCGCCCCACTTCTGAAGGAAATGGCCGCTGGGGTCGAACACCTCGACGCGGTTGTTCTGGTTGTCGACCACGTACACGTTCCCCGCGTCATCCACGGCGACCCCGGTCGGGAGGTGGAAGTGCCCGTCGCCCGTGCCACGCGAACCCCATTCTGTTAGCACGGTGCCAGTGGGTGAGAGCTTGACGATCCGGTTGTTATAGGTATCGGCCACGTACATGTCGCCCGCGCCGTCGACGGCTACCGCTTCCGGGTGGTCGAACTCGCCCGGCCCAGTTCCTGATGACCCGTCACCGCCGTTTGCGCCGATGCGCGCGAGGAGCTTCCCTTCGGGTCCGTAGATGAGAATGCGGTTGTGGTTTGTGTCGGCCACATAGAGATCGCCCGAGCTCGACCCCACGGCCACGGAGCCGGCCCCGGAGAGTTGGGCTCCGCCGACGTCAGCGGGGCCGCCCAGCTCGGAGAGGTAGGTGCCGTCACCCCAGAAGCGCGAGATCCGCCCGTCGGCGGGGTCGGTGACGTAGAACGAGCCGCGTGGGTCGACGGCGATGCCCGCTGGGCGGTTGAAGCCGGATATGTACCCCCCGGGGGCGGCGAGGGTTCCGGCAAAGGCGTCGGTGCCCGGCGCGAACAGCTCGACGCGGCTGTCGACCGTGTCAGACACGAACAGACGCCCCGTCGGGTCGATTGCGAGCCCGCGCGGTCCGGTCAGCGGGCCGGGCCCGCGCGCGGAGGCGCCGATCGTACGCAGGAAGTGGCCTTCGGGGTCGAATACCTGGACGCGGTCGTTGGCGGTGTCGGCTACATAGGTGTCGCCGGCGGGGCCTGAGGCGAGCCCGCGGGGAAAGGCGAGCTGGCCGGGTTTGGAGCCGAAGCCTCCCCATTCGCTGACGAAGTCGAGCTGCGGGTTGAACTTGGCGATGCGGTGGTTGATGTCGTCGGCCACGTACACGTTGCCGGCGGCGTCGAGCGCGATCCCGTAGGGAAAGCCGAACCGGTCGCCGGTCGTGCCTTCTGAGCCGGTGAGGCCTTCGAACTGGCCGGAGGGGGTGAATTTCTCGATGCGATGGTTGTCGTCGTCGGTGACGAGCACCTCGGTCGCGTTCGCCGCGACCCCGCGGGGGTAGGAGAACTGGCCGCCGCCCGTCCCGTAGGAGCCCCATTCGAGCGGTTCGCCGCCTTCGAGGTTGAAGCGCTCGATCCGGTCGTTGCCCGAGTCGGCGACGTACACGTAGCTGCCGTACACGGCGATCCCGCCACCCGGCGGCTGGGTTGAGTTCAGCGAGGAGCCGAAGTTGAACTGCCCGAGTTCACTGCCGAAGTGGCCCCAATCCTTGATGAATTCGCCAGAGGGTGAGAACTTCTCGATCCGGTTGTGCTCGGAGTCGACTACGTAGACGTTCCCCGCGACGTCGGTCGCGAGGCCGCCGATCGGCCCGAACTGGCCGTGCCCGCCGCCGTAGGAGCCCCACTGGCCGAGATACTGCCCGGCGGCGGAGAACTTCTGCACGACGAAAGAGAGCTGGTCGGCGACGTAGACGTTTCCGAACGCGTCGACGGCGACCGCCTCGGGGAAGCGAAGCACGCCTTCGGCGCGCATCCCGATGATCGAGGCCGATACGTATGGGCATTCCCCGGCCGCGCCGGGGCACGATGCGGCGAGGGCGGGACTTGCGGTGACCCCCGCCAGCGCTGCGCCGGCCCCCGCCGGCGCGAGGGCGCAGGCGAGGGCGGCGGCGAACCGGAGCAATGGGCGACGCATCGTCCGGATGTTCTCAAGCCTCAGCGGGTGATGATGTGAACGACTCTTGAATGACTCCCCGTCAGGGAATGATGATCGTGAACGCGTAGCCAGTGGCGAGCGTGGTCGTGCTCGGGGTGTAGGTGTCCACCTCCAAGGTGCCTGCGGGGCAGTTGGTGTGCTGGGCGTTGACCGCGATCACACCGGGCGCCGCGATCGTCCCATAGCTGACCTCGGGCGAGACGGCCGCGACGTTGGCCGCGAGCGAGACGCCGGGTGTGGAGGTGATGCAGTAAACGCCGGGACTCGGCTCGCTGGCGCTGGCGATATCGGAGGCGTTGATCAGGTTGACCGCGGGCGGTGAGGTGGTCGGCTGCACGATCGCGTAAGCCGGTACGCCGGTCGGTCCAGTCGGCCCAGTCAATCCCTGGGGTCCCGCCGGACCAGTGGCGCCTGTTTTCCCAGTCGCGCCTGTTTTCCCAGCCGCGCCGGTCTTGCCCCCGGGCGCGCCGGTTTTGCCGGTTGCTCCTTTCGGACCGGTGGGGCCCGTGAATCCGCGCGGTCCTGAGATCAGGCAGGCGTGGACGCGCCGGTGATGGCTGATGACGATGACCACGGTGCAGCGGCGCACCCGCGCGGAGTGGGCGACGTGGGGGGATGCGGCGAGCGCGGGGATCGCTACGGTCATGGCCGCGGCGGCGGCCGGAATGGCGAGTAGGCACAGCGTGCGGCGGCGCATGTGGTTGCTCCCTTGCTTGGCGGGGAAGAATGGATGGATGGATCGACAACAGCGGTGACCTAGGAGCGGGAGGCTACGAGGTCACCGCCCCAAAGAACAGCTGGAGGCGACGATCGGAGCGGTAGGGGCCGCGCGGCCTTGCATGCGCGAACGCGCGCTGGGCCTACGCCGATCGGAATCGG
>Ga0116220_10000121_pt1 | contig 35202 bp, 37 predicted proteins | sample Sb_taG_10_FD_88967 | JGI IMG/M metagenome (GOLD analysis project Ga0116220, IMG submission 88967) | Peat soil microbial communities from Weissenstadt, Germany - Sb_50d_7_NC metaG | ecosystem: Environmental > Terrestrial > Soil > Wetlands > Peat | place: Germany: Weissenstadt | collected 2010-09-21
CGTTGCTGCGCATCCACCGCACCCCGGGAGTCCTGCGCTGGTGGGACGTCCCGGAGGAAGGCTTCCCGTGGGACGAGCCAGAGTCGACCCGACTGACGATCGAGGTCGGCGGCGTGATCGTGGGCTTGATCCAGTTCTCCGAGGAGCTCACTCCCAAGTACCGCCATGCCTCGATCGACCTGTTCCTCGATCCCGCCCTGCACGGCCGCGGCCTCGGCAGCGAGGCGGTGAGCAGCGTCGTGCGCCATTTGATCGACGATTGTGGTCATCACCGCATCACGATCGATCCGGCAGTGGCGAACGCAGCCGCCGTCCGGAGCTATGAGAAGGTCGGCTTCAAACGTGTTGGCATCATGCGCCAGCACGAGCGTGATGTCGGTGGCGGTGGCTGGCACGACAGCCTGCTGATGGAGCTGCTGGCCGGCGAGGAGTAAGAGTGCCTGACAAGATAGGCGGTGCGGTCGGGGTGTTCATGGATCAAGCTGGGCGTCGCGGGATGGCGAAGCGCATGCTGGTGGCATGCGCAAGCCATCACGTGACGAGACGATCGAAGATCCCATGGATCTTCGATCGGTGTCCAGCGCCGTGTCCAGGGACACATCCGGACGCGCCGATCTTCTTGACAGGCACTCTAGGTCAGTCAGGAGAGGCTTTGCGGGGTGTGTGCTTGTGAGGCCCGTGCTTGGGCGCTGAGCTCGTCGAGTGTCAGCAGCCGCGCGGGCGGGTGCTCGAGGATTCTCCTCGAGCTGACCGCGAGCGTATCGTCGATGTGCAAGAGCTCGCCCGAGGCCAGTGCTCTCCAGGATGGGGCTGTGTCCATCCGCTCGCTGGCTAAGACGACAAATGGAAGGCTGACTGCGTCATCCGAGCGCACACGGCTCCCCAGGCTGCTCGAGTGCTCGAGCGGCCGCCCCGGTGGTCGCTCGAGCACATAGAGGTCGTGCGTCTCTGGGTAACGCAGCGCCCATAGCCCGTTCGCCGTCGCGAGAATGAAGTTGATCGCGAGCAGCGGCAGGTTTGCGGCGACCCAGGCGCACGCGGCCTCGATGCCCGCGCCGATGTTCCCTTCGTGAGCCGCTATCTCGTGTGTGATCAGGGCGAAGAAGCGCTCGGAGTCGGTGTCGCCTTTCACCAGCGCCATCGTCCCCTCGCCGAGGTGAGCCTCGAGCGCCGGCAGGTCCTCGATCACGCCGTTGTGCGCGAATAACCGCCCGTCCTGCCTGAATGGATGCGTGTTGTGCAGGTCGAGTGCGCCTGTGGAAGCGAAGCGGATGTGAGCGACGAATGTCCTCGAGGAGATCTCGCGTGCCTCGTGTCCAAAGCGTGTGTCGCCGTAGGCGGCGAGCGGCTGCTTGCTGATGTGCGGAACCCCGACGCCATCGAACCAGCCGAGGCCCGTCCCATCCGGCTCGCGGTGGCTCTGAGTTGCCAGGCTGTCAGGTGCGTCCAGCAGCCAGAACGTTGCCTTCGCACGCTCGCGCCCGGCACTCAGGCCGAACAGGCGACACATCTCAGGTGGGCTTTCCGGGCTCGCGCATAACCCCACACTAGAACGCTGCAGACAGCACGAGCGCCGCCGGCACCGACACCCCACGCCAGCGGCAGGTCCGCTTTGATAGACCCCCGTCGCGATGAGCGCGACACCAAAGCACCCACGGAGGAGGCGGCGATCGCGCGTCCACCGGCGCGTGGGTCTCGTCGTGGCGGCGCTGCTCATGGCTGGGCTGCTTGGCTTCGCGTTGTCGCGCCTGGATCTAGGCCATATCGGCCACGCCCTACTCACCGCCAGCCCTGGCTGGGTCGCGCTGGCGCTCGTGCTGATGGCGTCCTCGCTGCTGCTGCGCTCCGCCTCCTGGCGTGAGACGCTGCGTGTGGCGCTGCCTGATGAGTCGATTGGCTGGGTAAAGGTTGGGCGGGCGACGATGATCGGAGTGATGGCCTCGGCGCTATTTCCCGCGCGCGTCGGCGAGCCCTCGCGCGTGCTGGTGCTCGCCCGCAGGCTCGATGGCCCCACCAGGCGCGTGCTGCCAATCGTGGCGGGCACGGTGTTCTCCCAGACGCTCATCAACCTGCTCGCATTGGCGATCCTCGCGGCAGTCACCTTCACCAGCGTGCCGCTGTTCCAGGGCCACCTCGCGGGGATCTACGCCGCCGCGTTAGTCCCGCTGGCGGTATGCGCGCTTGTCGTCCTCGGCCCGCGCCTGCTGGCACTCGGGCAGCGCTCAGGCTCGACCCGGGTGACACTCGCGGCGCGTGCGATCGCCCGCCTGCTGGAGCTCGCCCGGCGTGGACTGCTCGTGTTCGCGCGCCCACGCTACGGGGTCGCCGCCATCGCCCTCCAGCTGCTGGCCTGGGCGCTGCAATGGCTGGCCTGTTACATGATCGTCCTCGCACTCGGGCTGCAAGCACACGCCAACCTCGTGACGGCCGCCGCGATTCTTCTCGCCGTCAACGTCAGCGCAATCGTCCCCGCGACCCCATCGAACGTGGGCGTGTTCCAGGCAGCCTGCCTGGTCGTGCTCGCGGCCTATGGCGTCGGCGCGGGAGCAGGCCTGGCCTACGGCATCATCCTGCAGGCCGTCGAGGTCCTGACCGCGCTCGCGCTGGGGGTCCCCGCACTGCTCGCCGAGGGCCTGACCTGGCAGGACCTGCGTCCCCAACGCGGCGACCTCAACGCCGGCGATCCCAGCCCAGACGGACCCAACTGAGGGCCTAGCCGGCCAAAGCGCGCAGCGACTCCCGCAGCGAATGCGTCGTCTGAAGCACCGCCGTTGGCTCATAGCCACAGTGGGCCATGCAGTTCTCACAGCGCGGATCTCGACCGCGGCCATACTTGCTCCAATCGGTCGTCTCGATCAGCTCTTTATACGTCTCGGTGTACCCGTCGGACATCAGATAGCAGGGGCGCTGCCAGCCGAACAGCGAGTAGCTGGGGATCCCCCAGGCAGTGCAATCGAATTCGGCCTTGCCCTCGAGGAAGTCGAGGAACAGCGGGCTGTGATTCAGACGCCACTTCTTGCGCCGTCCGTCGGCAAACGCCTCTCCGAACAGCTTACGCGTCTGCTGCACACCGAGGAAGTGCTCCTGGTCGGGCGCTTTCTCATACGCGTAGGCGGGCGAGATCATCATTTCGTCGACTTCGAGGTCGTCGTTGAGGAAGTCGAGCACCTCACGCACCGTCTTAGGCGAGTCGTGCGTAAAGAACGTCGTGTTCGTCGTCACGCGGAAGCCAGCCGCCTTCGCGGCCCTGATTGCGCAGACGGCCTTATCGAAGGTGCCCTCGCGCTCGACCGATTCGTCGTGGCGCTCGCGCAGGCCATCCATGTGCACCGCCCACGCGAAGTACGGACTTGGCTTGAAGTTCTCGAGCTTCTTCTCCAGCAACAGCGCATTCGTGCACAAATAAACGAACTTCTTACGCTTGATCAGCTCTGAGGCGATCACGTGGATCTCGGGGTGGATCAGCGGCTCGCCGCCCGCGATCGAGACCATCGGGGCACCTGACTCCTCGATCGCGCCGATTGCCTGCGCGACGGGCATCCGTCGGCGCAGCTCGTGCTCGGGGTGCTGAATCTTGCCGCAACCCGAGCAGGCGAGGTTGCACTGGAACAGCGGCTCCAACTCGACGATCAGCGGGAACTTCTCGCGTTTCGCCAGCCGCTGGCGCATCAGATACCACCCCATGCGCGCGCCCTGCCTCATCGGAACCGCCATGTCACTTACATTAGTCCCCGGGGGTCCACCCGTGAAGGGCGGCCGCCACACGACGCAGCGCGAGCGCCGCACGCACGGCCCCGCGGACCGCCTGTGGACGCATCAGCTCGTGTGTGGGGCTGTCGAGCACCACACGAACGACCGCGAACGGCCGTTCGCCCGCGCCCGCGGCGAGCCACACCGACTCCATGTCGACCGCGATCGCTCCACCTCCATACAGCTCCCTGCGGCGCTCGCCGAGTGCCAGCTCAGAGACGCACACGATCTTGCCGCAACGCACCTTCATGCCACGGCCGGTGAGCATGCCCACGAGCTCCGGGGCGCTCGCGCAGGGGACACGTTCTGCCTGGTCATGCCCCTCGTCGCTTGCGGCATAGACCTCCTCGGCGACGATCACTTCTCCTGGCACGGAGCCCTCGTCCAGCCCCCCGCAGAAGCCGAGCACGAGCAACACGCCGCCCGTATCCCTTAAAAGCAAGCGTGCCGCCTCCCTGGCGCGCTCCGGCCCCATGCCGGTCTTGCGCACGCGCGCGCCGCGCGCGGCAGAGGAGGAGATCAGGGCGGCCTCGACCCGCAGGGGCGCCGCGATCAATAGATCGCTCATGTCCTCGCCGTCGGTGTGGCCATCGTCGCATGCAGCCCGTTGCTCCCCGCCGGCTCGATTGCAAGCGCTTGCAGTGCCGCATCCGCCGCCGCATGCCCGCTCAGCACCGCTCCCTCGAGCGTCGCCGGCCAGCCGGTGGCCGTCCACGCGCCCGCCAAGATCAATCCCGGTATGGAGGTCACTGGGCCGGGACGCAGGGCCGCCACTCTGGGCGCGGCGCGGAAAGTCGCCGAGTGCTCGCGCGTCACGAGGAAACGCTCCACCTTCGCGTTGCGCGCGCGGGGGAGCAGGTTTCGCAGTGCAGGCAGGTAGCGCTCGCGCAGAGCGTCCACGCTCATGCCCATCTCCCGCTCGGCGCCCGAGAGCGACACCGCCAAGTACTGGCTGCCGGCGGGCGCCCCGGCCGCGGCGGTGCGGTCGAACAGGTACTGCACCGGCGTCTTGACACCGGCCGCGAACGGGAGATCGCAGACCGGACGGTCATAGACGACATGGAGGTTCACGATCGGCGAGCTCCCCAGCGCGCTCGCTTTCCGTGCGACCTCTCCCATCAGCGGCTCCAGCAATGCTGCGGCGCGGGTGTGCGGCACTGCCACGATCACCGCCTCCGCACTCAACCCTCCATCGTCCCGACTCGCTGCTCCATCCCCATCGCGTTCTTCGTGCTCCTCCTCTCCACCCTGGCCGTCGGCCCCTCGTCCCCCACGACCGTGAATCTCGAGGCCCTCGGTGGTCTGCTCGAGCCGTTCCGCTCGCCAGCCGAGCCTCACATCGACACCGGCCTCCGTCAGCGCCCGGGCGGCGGGGTCGCCGATCGTCTCGCTCAGCGTCGCCGTGTGAAATCCGATGTCACCCGCATCCGCACCGGAGAGCAGGGCCGTGCGAAATACGAACGCGCTGAGCTCGAGCGACGCCTGAGCAGCCGGCAAATTCAACGTCGGCAGCGCGATCAGATCCCACAACGCACCCACCGCCTCCGGGCCCTGTCCGTGACGAGCCAGCCACTCGCCGAACGTCAGCTCCTCGAGCATCTCCTTGCGCGGATCCACACGCATCAGGGCAAGCGCCGCTCGTGCCGCGCCGAAGCGCTGCGCGAGGGTCAGATGGGGGTAGCGGGCAAGCGCGGGGACCAGGTGCAGCGGCGCGGGAAGCGAACTTCGGCGCAGCATCGCTGTCTCTGAGCCCGGGCTCAGCACGGGTATCTCCAGGCGTGGCTGGACAGCCACGCGATGAGCCGAGCCGAGCCGCGCGAGCAGCGCGCGGTAGGCCAAGCAGCAGCGCAGGAAGACGTGCTGGCCGTTATCGACCTGAAGGCCGTCGCGCTCGAACGAGTAGGCCGCGCCGCCGAGCCTGCGCCTGACCTCAACGAGCGTCACCTGAGCACCGGCGGTGGCGCAATCGAGCGCCGCCGCGATACCCGCGAGCCCGCCGCCGATCACGACGACACGACCCCCGGCGCTCATCCGCTCCCGCTCAACATGCTTCCCACCGCGACCAGCGCCTTCTCCCATGACGGCAGAGACATGCGCTCGCGGAGTGCTTGCTCAGGGTGCGCCTCGATGCGGTCGAGCAGCTTGCGGTAGATACCGGCCATCGCCAGTACGCAGGCGGCGCTGCGCCTGTCCAGCAGTGGTGTGAGCGCCAGCCCGCGGTCGAACCACTGCCGCGCGCGATTCGCCTCGAAGCGCACGAGCGCGTGCAACCCATCCAAATCGTTCTTGCCCTCCCCACGCGCGAGCGATGCCAGCACCGCGGGCGCATCGCGCTCCTCGCCCGCGGCGAGGAGGCCGAAGCGCCGGAGATCCTCGGCCGGCAGATAGACACGGCCGTTCTCAGAATCCTCACGCAGATCCCGCAGGATGTTCGTGAGCTGCATCGCCACACCGAGGTCCTCGGCGAGACCGGTGGCCGACTCCGGATCGCGACTCTGAAAGATCGCCAGGCACAGCCGCCCGATCGTGCCGGCCACCCGCCGGCAGTAGAGCAGCAACTCGTCAAAGCTCTCATAGGTGGTACCCAGAACGTCCATGCGCACACCCTCGATCAGCTCTTCGAGCGCCTCGGGCGGCAACGAGAAGCGCTTATGCGCGTCCGCCAGCGCCACCATCACGAGATCGGAGCCGGCCACCGATTGTGGCTCTGGATTTTCCAGCTCAAGCAGCGCCCGCGCCTCGCCATTGAGTCGGCGCAGCTTCTCCTCATGCTCGGAGCCACCGTCGCCGATGTCGTCCACACGGCGTGCGAAGGCATACACCGCACACATCGCGCGGCGCCTGTCGTGGGGAAGTAGGCGGATGCCGTAATAGAAGTTTGCTGCCTGCGCCCGGGTGATCGACTCGCAGCGCCTGTAGGCCTCCATCGTGGGGTCCACAGCGCTCATTCCACGACACTCGAGCCTTGACGCCTGGAAACGGTCACGGCCGGCCAGACCGCCGCGCTCGTCGGCGAGGCCTGTCGATGAGCACGCCCACCAGGGCCAGCAGCCGTCGCCGGCCACCGGCGCGCGGCGGCCCCGAAAGCACGTCGTAGCCGGCACGCTCGATTGCCTTCAGAGCAGCCCGCCCTCCCGCCACGAACGCCGCGACCGCCAGCCGTTCACGTCCACGCAGCTCGTCGATCAGCGGCGTTCCGGCGGTGAGCAGCTCGCGCGCGCGCGCCACCTCGAAGGCGAGCAGCGCTCGCAACGGCTCACCGGCGTGCTGGGTGACCCCATCGCGCGTGGCGCTCAAATCCCTCGGCGCACAGCCGTAACGGGCTAAGTCCTCGCCCGGCAGGTAGATCCGGTCGTGAGCGAAGTCCTCGGCCACGTCCTGACAGTGCTCGATCAGCTGTAGCGCCGTGCAGATCGAGTCCGAGAACGCCACACGCGCGGGCGTCGCCATGCCGAACACGCCGAGCACGAGCTCGCCGACGGGATTCGCGGACAGCGCGCAGTAGCCGCGCAGCTCCTCCCAGGTCGCATACCGGCTCACGCGCTGGTCGACGCGGTTGGCCTCGATCAGACGCGCGAACGGCGCGCGTGGGAGCGAGCATTCACGCAGCGTAGGTTGCAGGCGCACCAGCAACGGGTGCTCGGCGTGTTCGGCATACGCGCGATCGAGATCCCGCTCCAGCGCGTCGAGGGCGGCTAGGCGATCGCCGGGCGCCGAGTCGCCCAGCTCGTCGACCAAGCGCGCGAAGCCGTAGACGGCGAGCAGGTGTCCACGCACGTGCCTCGGCAGCACCCGGCTCGCGACCGGGAAGTTCTCCGTCTCGGCGCGCGCCATCACCGCCTCCGCGGTGAGAGCGACGATCGGTTGCTCGGCTACGAGCATCACCCCAGTCGCCCGGACTGACCGCCCCCGCGCGCCGAGGTTAGGCAGCGCCCGAGTGCCATGATCGGGAACGTGAGCCGGTAGAGGTGGTAGTTGATGTAGTAGTCCGACGGAAAGCCCGTGCCGGTGTACTGCGGCTCATCCCACGTGCCGTCCACGCGCTGCGTCGCGACCAGCCAGTCGATGCCGTGCTCGAGTGCCCGCGCTGGGGAGACAATCCGGCTCTCCCGTCCAGGGTGTGCACCCGAGCGGCCGGCCGCGTGCAGCGCGAGCAATGCCCAGGCGGTCTGCGACGCCGTGCTCGGGCCGCGGCCGATCCAGGCGGGATCGTCATAGGAGCGGGGGTCCTCACCCCAGCCCCCATCTTCGTTCTGGTGCTCCTCCAACCACCGCACGGCGCGCCGAATGCACTCCGCCGAGGGCTCCACCCCGGCGGCGATCAGTGCCGGGACGGCAGCGCCGGTGCCCTAAATGGGGTTGACGCCCCAGCGGCCGAACCATGAGCCACCGGGATCCTGCTGGTCGATCAGCCACGCAATGCCACGGCGGGCGGCGGGAGCGCCTGCAAGCCCCAGCGCGGCGAACATCTCGACAGCGTGTGCGGTGACGTCGGCGCTCGGCTCGTCGATCACCTCGCCGAAGTCGAGGAACGGCAGCTCGCGCACCAGCGAGCGGGTGTTCTCGGCGTCGAACGCGCCCCAGCCGCCGCCCGAGCTCTGCATTCCCTCCACCCACCGCAGAGCTCGTGCGATTGCCCCCTCGATCCGTTGCCCGACTGCGGGTCGCGATACTTTCCCGTTCCTGGCCCCACCCATCGTTTGCACCGCCGCGTCAATCTCCACCTCCCCGGCGACCGGGCCTGTCATGCGGAGCAGCGCGAGCACGACCTCGGCCGTGTCGTCGACGTCGGGGTAGTTGACGTTGGCGAACTCGAACGCCCAACCGCCGGGGTCCAGACGCGGCCTGGCCACCGACCAGTCGCCGCGTGTCGTGACCTCCTCGCCCAGCAGCCACTCCGCGGCGCGCGTCATCGCCGGATGCTCGGAGGGAAGGCCCGCGTCGCTGAGGGCCACCATCGCGAGTGCCGTGTCCCAGACGGGCGACTGGCACGCTTCCAGACGCCGGCTCGCGGGCGGGTGGGATTCGGATCCATCGGCGGCGGCGCCGCGGGCATCGTCCCGATCCTCGACCATGAACCGGTCGAGACCCTCGAGGCCGCGACGCATCACCGGGTGCTCGAGTGGATAACCGCAGAGGTGCAGCGCCATCAGCGAATAGACCCACGGCGGCTGGATTCCCCCCCACGAGCCGTCCCCCTCTTGGCGGCGGAGGATCCAGCGCTCGGCACGGGCGAGCGCGAAGCGGCGCACCACTCGCAGCGGCCGACGCTCATACGCACGCAGCACGCGGTCCAGGCGAGCCAGCCAGGCGCCGCGCCGTGAGACCCGCTCCGCTCGCGACCACAGCTCCGAGCTGTGCAGCTCATCGAGGGTAAACGGCAGTTCGCGTCGCGGGCGGTGGGCTTTGACGAGCGACAGCGCCACGATCGTCTGGCGCGCCCAGCAGGCGAAGTCGTAGACGTTGAGTGGCATCCACGCCGGTAAGAGGAGAGCCTCCGGCGGCAGCGCGGGAACTCGATCCCACGACCACAGGCCGAACAGGGCCATCCACACGTGCGTGAAGACGCGCGCGTGCTCGACACCGCCCGACTCACGGATGAAGCTCGCCGCCGCGCGCATGTGCTCTGAGTCGGCCGGGTCGCCCGCGAGTCGCAGCGCCCAGTAGGCCTCGATCGTGGTGGACAGCTCCCCGGGGCCACCGTGGAAGTTCGCCCACGTCCCGTCCGCGCGCTGCTGAGAGCGGATCCATGCGGCAGAGCGCTCGGTCTGATCGAGGCGGCGGATTCCGAGGAACTCGCGCAAGAGCATGTCCTCGGCGTCCATCGTCACGTTCGTCTGCAGCTCCCCCTGCCACCATCCCGCCTCGTCCTGGAGGGAGAGCAGGTGCTCGCGGGCGCGCTCCAGCGCTATCTGGGCCTCGTTGCGAGCCTCCACGATCGACGACGCCATGTTGGAAAGCTAGATCTTTTTGCCCTGTGAGGACATTTGGCTTGAAGCGAGCCTCCTACCCGCGGGAGCAAAGACGTGCACAGGAGATGGCATAGGTGCTTACTCTACGAGCACCTCGGGGTGCGCTTCGGTGATCACGTGCCGGCGCAGCGTCGCCTCGGAGACCGCGCGCGGCGACGGCGCGACGAAGCGGTAGACGACCAGGCCGTTGACGTCGTGACGGCTCTCCAGGTGAAAGCCCGGCGCCGGCGGGCTGCCCGCCGAGGCCGTCAACGGGAAGTAGCCGGTCTCGTCGATCTCGCGAACGGTAACCGACGCGCCTCGCGGAAGGTTGTGGAGCGAAGGCAGGTAGTACTCCAGGGGCGCCGCGCCGAGCTCGACCGTCGTGATCACGCGCTCTCCGGCCGGGGCGCCATGGACGGCGGCAGCGCCACCGGCGGCCTGGGCGCCACCACTGGCCGGGCTGGCACGCAGGATCTGCGCCACCCCGCGCCAGTCGCCGCGCTGCAACCGCGGGCTGAGGTCGACGTCGATCGTGATCGCCAGGCCGGCCGCCGCGATCAGCGCCGCGAACGCCGTCCCGACGCGTCCCGCGCGCGTTGCCGTGACGATGACGGCGATCAGCGCGCTCACGGGGATCATCGCCGCGACGAGGTTGCGCGGCGCAAGGTAATCGGCGCCGGCGGCGACGAGCAGGATCGGGAGCAGAACCCCGCACGCGGCAAGCTCGAATGCGACCAGCGCGCCCTGCTCCTCCCGGGGCTCGAGGACGCGCCATAACCCGAGCCCGAGGCCGGCGAGGATCGGCAGCGCCACCAGCAGCTCGATCCCATGCCCGAGCGGCGAGCCCGAATAGCCCGTCAGGTAGTACTGCGGGATCGCTTCGAGACGGCCCGCGAGCGCCCATTCGCCGATCCACTGCGCGCCGTGGCCGCCTTGAGCGAGGGCGAGCGGCAGCAGTGCAGTGCCGGTCGCCACGATCACGCCGGCCGCGAGCAGGGTCACACCCAGAGACGCGTGGCCGGCTGCACCCGGATGCTCATCTCGGTCGGTTCGCCTCCCGGACGCCGCGTCTCTGAGCAGCAACAGGACCATCGGAATCAGCAAGAAGACCGCGAAGTAGTGCGTCAGCAGCGCCAGCAACCCGGTCACGGCGAACGTCGCCAGCCGGCGTGCGGTGGGCTCACGTCGCGCCCGCAGGAAGCAGAGCATCGCCAGGGCGGTCATGAACACGAACAGTCCGTAGGCGCGCGCCTCCTGGGAGTACCAGACGAATAACGGATTGACGGCGACGAGCGTGGCGGCCGCGATCGCGGTGGCGCGACGAGCAGACAGCTCGCGACCGATCGCCCACGCGACCGGCACGGTCGCAACTCCGGCGAACGCGGAGAGCAGGCGCAGCGCGATCGCGCCGGTGCCAAGCGCGCGGGAGACCCCCCACTCCAGCACGTACCACAACGGCGGCGTGTTCTCGCTATGGACGACCGCGCGCAAAGTGGCCCACAGGCTCGGGTGGAGCACGTGGACGGGCGTGAACGCCTCGTCGTACCAGAGGCTCTGCAGGTCGAGCGTCGAGAATCGCAGCGCCGCGGCGAGGATCACGAGCACCGTGAGCGGCCACCATGATGCGGCTCCCGCCCGCCCGTTCTCGCGCGCGTGGGCGGCCACGAGCGGAATCGTGGTGGATGACACGGTCGTGGCGCTTACGCCATCCCTCTCTGGTCCCAACCCGCGCGGCCGCGGATGCTTTTGTCGCTCACTCAAGGACACAGGCCCTGCTCTCTGGCTGACCCGTAGCAGGCATAGCGGTTACTGAGCACGTCTTCGACCTTGGGCGGCAGATACCAGCCACCGTGCACTTCGCGACGCCCGTGGACGACTGGCCCCGTGACCACGAGGCAGATCTGCACCCTATCTTTGGGGGGTCCGGGCTCCGTGTTGCCGCAGACGAAGTCGCGCGTGGTGTGGCCGAAGATGTCCTGTTCAGGAGAGATGTTGTGGAAGTTGTGGCCGGTGTAGGAGCGCCAGGTGCGCATGTCGGCGACGAGGCGATGGTTTACATGGGTCTGGAGCACCACATCGTTGACCGTGGCGATCGCCAACAGCAGGCCGGCGAGCAGCAGCAGGGTTGTCTCGATCAGACGGACGCGACCCGTCCCGTGCAGCTCGACCTCACGTGGGCGAAGCCAAGCGGGCAGACGCGACCCGAAGCCTCGCTCCGCACGTGTCGCGGTCTCGCTCATGGCACTGGGGCGAAAATCGGAGCGGTCTGGTGGACGATGAACAGTGCCTGTACGGCGAGCGTCGCAGCAAGCAGGCGGCGGTCGCGCGTGACGACCGCGAGCGGGAGCGGCCAGAGGATGTACCAGGCGAGCAGCCAGGTGCTCGTGACGGAGATCGCCAGCAGCGTCCAGCCGGATGCGGCGATCCAGTCATAGCCACGCCAAGTTCGCCACAGCAAATGCAGCACGATCAGCACGAGCGCTCCCTTGAGCAGGTCGTGGTCGATCGGGAATACCCCGGGCTTGCCGAACAGGTGCGCGATCTCGGTCGCGAAGCTGTCGGTCGATACGAACGCCGCGTCGCGGTTGAGCGCGGCGACCACGTCGATCCCGTGAATCCCGAACGCCGCATAACCGGCCAGCGCGCCGACCGCCAGCGCGGCGAGCGCCCCCAAGATCGGAGCGAGGCGACGACGGCTGAGGATCATGAACGGCAGCAGGGCCGCGACGGTTGCCTTCACGAGCGCCCCGGCCACCACCGCGGCGGCGGCCGGGGCGTCACGGCCGGCGAACGTGAGGCTGACCGCCGCCATCATCAAGAGCATCATGATCAGGTCGTTGTGGGCGCCACCGAGGCCGTAGAGGATGTACAGCGGGTTGGCGCCGACCGCGAGCAGCGCCGGCACCGGGTCAAGGCCGCGCGCGCATGCGCAGCGCCACGTGAGCGCGAGCGTCCCGACGCTCGCGAGCAGCGCCTCGAGCTTCATCCCCCACAGCGCGCCCTTCAGCCCGAGGGGCGCCAATGGATAGGAGAGCAGCGTGTAGAGCGGCCCGTAGGCAGTGGCAACGTGCTTCCAGTCCTGGCCCACGTAGTGATAGACGGGGTCGTGAGCGATCGCGAGCGGGCCGTGCAGGTAAGGGTTGATCCCATGCTCGACGCCCATACGCGCGTAGGCGATGTAAGAGAAGACATCGGTTGAGAGCAGGATCGGGCCGGCGAACACGATTGCGTGGAGCGCGCCCACGAGTACGATCGCCCAGCGTTTGGAGACGCCCCGGGCCAGCACGAGCAGTCCTGCGTAGGCGCACGTGAAGACGATGATCGCGATCAGGAAGACGCGGTAGCCCAACCGCTCACCGATCCCTTCGAGCCAGCTGGCGATCGCGGGCGATTTGGGGATCAGCGGCGAATGACCGAGCGCGCCGTCGAGGACGATCTCGGCGGTGGCCGCGACGATCAGCAGGGCGAGCAGGATCGCCAGCGCCGGCGCCCACCGCCCGGCCTCAGCGCGGGCACGACGAAGTCCATCACTCCCGGCCACGCCCGCGGTGCTTATCCCACCGCCGCCCGGCGCCGTCGCGCTCTGAGATGTCGCGGCCGTCACGCGCATGGCGGCGACCCTAGCGCCTCGCGGCACGGTCTAGGACACCGCACAGCTCGCGGCGAGGCTCACAGCGAAGTCCAGACTGTCTTCGTCTCCAGGTAGGCGGAGAGGCCGTCATGGCCGTGCTCGCGGCCGATGCCGGAGGCCTTGAAGCCACCGAACGGCGCCGAGGGATCGACCGCTCCCCAGGTGTTGATATAGACCATGCCCGCGCGCAGCATCGCCGCCAGGCGGTGGGCGTTACTGACGTCCCGCGTCCACACGCCGGCTGCCAGGCCGTACTCACCCGCGTTCGCCCGCTCAGCAACCTCCTCGAGCGAGTCATACGGGGAGGCGACGAGCACAGGTCCGAAGATCTCCTCGCGGGAGATGCGCAGATCGTCTGAGGTGGTGGAGAACAGCGTCGGCGCGATGAAGTAGCCGCCGCTGTCGGTCAGGGTGGCCTCGCCGCCCGCAAGCACCTCGGCGCCCTCCTCGCGACCGGCGTCGATGTAGCCGAGCACCCGCTCGTGCTGCTCGGCTGAGATGAGCGGCCCGAGTTGAGTGCCCGAGTCCAGGCCCGGACCGAGCCGCGCCGCATTGGCCGCATCGGCCAGGCCGCTCATGACCTCGTCGAAGCGCTCAGCCGGGACGAACAGCCGTGAGCCCGCGTTGCACGCCTGCCCAGAGTTGAAGTAGATCGCCTGAAATGAGCCCTTGACGGCAGCGTCGATGTCGGCGTCGGGGAGGATGATGTTCGGCGACTTGCCTCCGAGCTCCAGCGTCACGCGCTTGAGCGCCTTGCCCGCCTTCGCGCCGATCTCGCGCCCGACCGCGGTTGAGCCGGTGAAGGCGATCTTGTCGACGTCGGGGTGATCGACGAGCGCCGCGCCCGTCTCGCCGTTACCCGTGAGCACGTTCAGCACGCCAGGCGGGAAGCCGACCTCCAGGGCCAGCTCACCGACGCGCAGCGCGCTCAGCGGCGTCTGCTCGGCCGGCTTGAGCACGACCGTGCAGCCAGCGGCGAGCGCGGGACCGAGCTTCCACGCGGCCATCAACACCGGGAAATTCCAGGGGATGATCTGACCGCATACCCCGACCGGTTCACGGCGGGTGTAGCAGTGCATGTTGGGCGCGCTCACCGGGAGCACTCCGCCCTCGATCTTGGTAGGCCATCCGGCGAAGTAGCGAAGGTGCCCGATGGCCCCGTTGACGTCGACGTATTGGGCGAGCCCCACCGGCTTGCCGTTGTCGAGCGACTCGATCTGTGCGATCTCCTCGGCGCGATCTTCCATCGCCTGCGCCAGCGCGAGCATCAAGCGCTCGCGACCGGAGGCGGGCATCGACGCCCAGGGGCTGTTCGTGAAGGCCGCACGGGCAGCCGCAACCGCGCGGCGGACATCCTCGCCTCCCGCGTGGGCGACCTGAGCGATCTCGCGCCCAGTGGCGGGGTCGAGCGTGGCAAACGTGCGCCCGTCGGCGGCCTCTAGACGCTCGGACCCGATCAGGAGACGATGCGATTGTGAGACGAACTCGCGCGCGGAGGCGCTCAGCGCGTCCGGGAGAGTGTTGGTGGCTGTGTCGGCAGCAGCGGTCATGTGCGGCTCCTTGTGGGCGTTTACGGTCTCAGCACGATCTTAAGCGCCTCGCGCCGGTCGTACAGCGCGTACGCTTCGGGCGCATCGTCGAGGGACATGTGGTGCGTGACTAGCGGCGACGGATCGAGCACGCCGGCGGACATCATCGCGAGCACGCTGTCGACGTGGCCGATCACGTTGGCGTGGCCCGAGCAGAGATTGAGTGCCTTGATCCAGAACAGGCCCATATGCACCTCGCAGCGCTCGGCGTAGACGCCGATCGCCTGGATCGTGCCAAGCTTGCGGGTCAGGCGCAGCGCGAGGTCGAGCGCCTGAGGATGACCTACCGCGTCGATGCACACGTCCACCCCACGCCCGTCCGTTGCGGCGCGGGCAACGGCGCGCGGGTCCTCGTCGTCGAGGTGGACGGGCTGCGCGCCGAAGGACTCCGCCATCGCCAAGCGCTCGGGGACGGAGTCGATCGCGATCACGTGCGCCGCGCCCGCCGCGCGGGCGGCTTGCACGGCACACAACCCCACCGGCCCGAGGCCGAGCACTGCGGCCACGTCGCCCGAGCGCAGGCCGCTTTCGACGACGGCATGGTAGCCGGTACCCATCACGTCGCCGGCAAACAGCGCCACATCGTCGCTCATCCCCTCGGGCACGCGCCGCAGGACGAGGTCGGCGTTCGGGACGAGCGCCTGCTCGGCCTGCGTGCCCTGGAGCGAGCCGAGCGCCGCGCCGTGGCCGAACGTGCGTGAGGTATCGCACTTGTGGAACCAGCCACGACGACAGAAGAAGCAGCGTCCGCAGGCGGTCTGAAAGCAGCCGAGCACGCGATCGCCGATGCTCACGTTGTGAACGCCGTCGCCGGCGGCGATCACGATGCCCACGTACTCGTGGCCGATCGTGAAGCCCGGCTCGATCTTCACGCGGCCGTGGTAGATGTGCAGGTCCGACCCGCACACACCTGTCGCCTCGATCCGCACGATCGCATCGCCGGGGTGGAGCAGCTCTGGCTCGGGGACGTCCGCGACGACGACTTCGCTGGGAGCCTGGAAAGTGACGGCGCGCATCAGCCGCCCACCCTAGAGAACGGTGGCAACGTATGCTCCGCGAATGCCCAGTATCTCCAAGGCAGTATTGATAACCGGCTGCTCCTCAGGCATAGGTCGCGCCACCGCGTTGCGCCTTAAAGGCGCGGGCTGGACGGTCTACGCAACCGCGCGCCGCCTCGAGTCGATCGCCGATTTGGAACAAGCCGGCTGCCGCACGCTCGCGCTAGACATGACCGACGAGGACTCGATGCGCGTCGCCGTTGATGAGGTGGAGCGCACCGAGGGCGCGGTGGGAGTGCTGATCAACAACGCCGGCTACAGCCAGAGCGGCGCGATCGAGACGGTTCCACTCGATGCGGTCAGGCGCCAGTTCGAGACGAACGTATTTGGGCTGGTGCGTCTGACCCAGCTCGTACTGCCGAAGATGCGCGCCCAGAAATGGGGCAAGATCGTCAACGTGGGCTCGATGGGCGGCCGCCTGTCCTTCCCCGGCGCAGGGCACTATCACGCGACCAAGCATGCGCTTGAGGCGATCTCAGACGCGCTGCGCTTTGAGCTGCGCGGCTTCGGCATCGATGTGATCCTGCTCGAGCCGGGTCTGATCACCACGGAGTTTGGCGAGGCCGCGACCGCGAGTATGGCTGAGATCCAAGCCCAATCGACCGATAACGGCGAGGACCCCTACGCGCACTTCAACGCGACCGTGGGGGCTGTCACGAAAGGCGCCTATGAAGGTCCGATGCGCCTGCTCGGCGGGGGGCCGGACAGGGTGGCGAAGGTGATCGAGAAGACGCTGCGTCGAGGCCGGCCGCCCGCACGGATCACGATCACGCCTTCGGCCAAGCTGGCAATCGCAAGCCGCCGTCTGTTCACCGACCGGGCATGGGACGCGGCGATGCGCAGGCAGTTTCCCCAGCCAAAGTAGGTAGCAAGCTAGGCGGCGAGCGGGATTATTGGGCGCGGGCGGCCCACCTCGAATCCCTGGGCGTAGTCCACACCGTAATCGCGCAGCAGCTCGATCGTGGCCTCGTCTGAGACGAACTCGGCGATCGTCCTTCGACCCATTCCGCGCGTGACCCCGACGAGCGCCTTGACGACGAGTTGGTCCTTCGGCGAATCGGGCAAGGCGCGGATGAAGTCACCGTCGATCTTCAGGTAGCTGAACGGCAGATGCTTGAGGTACTGAAACGAGCCAAAGCCCGCGCCGAAGTCGTCGAGCGCTACTTCGCAGCCAAGCGCCTGCACACCCACGCAGAACGCGCGTGCCCGCGCCATGTTCGAGATCGCGGCGGTCTCGGTGATCTCGATCACGAGCCGTCCCGGGTCGACCCCGTACAGCGCGAGCTGACGCTCGATATGGGCGAGCAGACTCCCGTCGGTGACCGACAGGGCGGACAGGTTGACCGCGACGCTCACGCCGTGCAACCCGTGCTCCTCGCCCAGTAGCTGGATGACCTTTTCGAGCACCATCCGGTCGATGTCGCGGATCAGCCCATATCTCTCCGCAGCCGGCAGGAACCGACCTGGGGCGATCAGGTGCTCGCCGGGCTCATCGGCAAGGCGCAGCAGCGCCTCGTAGTGCGAGACGCGGTCGTCCACCAGCGAGACGATCGGCTGGTAGTGCAGCACGAACAGGTCCTCTTCGAGCGCCCGGCGCAGACGTCCGAGCCACGGTCGTCGATGCAGACCCGCGGGCGAGCAGACCCCGCGGACGGCCGAGTGGGGGTCGGCGATACCCCGGTAGCGGTTGTGCACGGGCAGCGGCGGCTGACGTAGAAAGAAGCGCGGCGTGGCATAAGCGACTGTGGATGTCGGCATCTCGGCGACGGTCTTCGACGGGCTGCGCATCTCACCTGCGAAGCCCCGGGCGATGGCAGCTCTCGCCCAGGGCTCGACCGACCCCTCAGTTGCGCTCGAGGCGCTCGTACGGCCGCCGCGCGCGGTCCGATACGACGAGCAGCAGCGCCAGCAGCACGAAGTTCATCACCACCGACGACCCTCCGTACGCCACGAATGGCAGCGTCACCCCCGTCAGCGGGATCACGCGCGTGACACCGCCGACGATCACGAACACCTGCATCGAGACCACGAACGCAAGGCCGGTTGCCAGCAGCTTGGAGAAGGAGTCCTTCGCGAGCATCGCCGTCTTCAACCCGCGAGCGATGAACAGCAGGTATGCGAGCAGCAGCCCCGCTGCTCCCACCAGGCCCAACTCGTCGGTGATCACCGCGTAGATCGTGTCGCTTTCGGGGACCGGCAGGATCGAGCGATGCACTATCTGGTGGTTGGCGAGCTCGACCGGATACCGCAACAGCGACTGATCGAAGCCCGTGCCCAGCAGGCCACCGTCGGCCTGCGCGAACAGCGACTGCGCGAGCTGATAGCTGCCGCCCACCGCCTGGTTGTAGAGGGTTGTGTCGAAAGGGTGTTCCCACGCGAGCACGCGCGCGTGCACGTGGCTTACATGCCCGACGACGAACCATGCGCCGAGCGCGAACAGCACGAGCCCGATCAGCGGGAAGGAGAACCGCCCCGTAGCCACGTACAGCAGCGCGAGGAACGCTCCGTAGAACATCAGCGAGGTCCCCAGCTCGCGCGTGAGCAGCAGCGTCGCCATCGCTGTCCCCCACACGATCAGCATCGGGCCGAACTGCTTCATCGGCGGGATCGTCAAGCCCAGCACGCGCCGTCCCGCGGTCACGAGCAGCTGGCGGTTGTCGCGCAGGTAGCTGGCCAGAAAGATCACGATCGCGAGCTTCGCGAGCTCCGCGGGCTGGAAGGAAACGCTACCCACGTGGATGTCCAGATACGCACCGTTGACCTGCTCGCCGATCACCGGCAGCCGCGGCAGCACCGTCATCCCAATGCCGACCGCGGCGATCGTGTAGCGGTAGCGCTCGAGCACGCCCACGCCGTGGCGGCGCAACGCAAGGATCGTCGCCGCGAACAGGACGAGCCCAAGCACCATCCACTGCGCCTGCTGGCGCGCCAGCACGGGTTCGATGCGGTACACCATCACGATCCCAACGCTCGCGAGCACCGCGGCGAGCGGGAACAGATAAGGGTCCGCATGCGGCAGCGCGAAGCGGATCACCAGATGCCCCGCCAGACACAGCGCAAGGAACAGCGCGCCGTATGTAAGCGACGTGTTCGACGCGTGGTTCAGCGTTAGGTTGGTCGAAGCTCCCGGCGAGTTGTTCTCGGCCTGAATGAAGATCGCGGTGAAGCCCGCCGTCACGAGCAGCGCGGAGGGCACGAGACCCAGCAGCTCGCGGTTTCTCGGGCTCAGCATCGGTCGAGGGTAGCCGTCGGCCCGGCGCGGGCGCTCCGATGCGCCCGCCGGCCTTGCGTTCCGGCGCGTGCGCGCCGCCCGGCTCGCTAGCCTTGTCACGTACGAGCGCGTCGTCGGGGGTGGCGCTCGCATTGCCTAGCCACATGAGCGGCTCTCCAGTGACATCCGATGCTGAGCGCCCGCCCTCGCTGGGGTGGAGCATGTTGAAGCGCTTTCTGATCGCCAGCGTGCTGATCGTGCTGCTCAGCGGCGGCGCGACCGCGACCGTCGCGCTGAACAAGATCACCACGATCGCCGACGAGGTCTTTCCCAAGCTGAACGAGATCGAAGCGCCCAAGGGCGTCGTCACGCCCGAATACAGCGGCGGTCCGCAAACGTTCCTGATCCTCGGCTCGGACAGGCGGGTGGGCTCCAAGGACGCTTACGACCGCGAAGACCCGCCGCACTCAGACACGATCCTGCTCGTGCGCTTCGACCCCGAACAGGGCCAAACGTCGGTGCTGTCGATCCCGCGCGACCTGATGGTCAACATCTCGACCAAGAACGGCCAGAACTACCCCGAGGAAAAGATCAACGCCGCCTATACGATCGGCAACAAGCTCGGCGGCACGAAGGGCGGGATGGTGCTCGCGGCCGAAACGATCGAGCGCGAAGTTCTCCCGGGCCTGAAGCTGAACGGCATCATCGACGTGAGCTTCCAGGGCTTCATCAGGGTCGTCGACACGCTCGGCTGCGCCTACGTGAACGTCGACCACCGCTATTACAACGAGAACGTCGGGTCGACCGAAACCGACTACACGAGCATCAACCTGCAGCCCGGCTACCAGAAGCTCTGCTATGAAAACGCGCTCGACTATGTGCGCTACCGCCACGATGACTCGGACTTCGTGCGCGTCGCCCGTCAGCAGGATTTCATTCGCGACCTGCGCGAGCAGATCTCGTCGACAAACGAGCTCGGTCAGATCGACACGGTCGCCAAGGCGGTCGGGCACGCGATCAGCTCCACCTTCCATTCCTCGGCGAGCGAGCTGATCGAACTCGCGAAGCTGATCATCTTCTCGCAGGGCAAGCCGCTGCGCCAGGTCAAATTCCAGAGCTCAAACGTGGATTTCAAGGGTCCGGGCGGCGGCTCTTACGTGACGAGCACTCCGGCGCTCAATCAGGCAACGCTCGCGGAATTCCTGCACAGCCACGAAACACTCAGCCCGCCGGCGTCCAAGCCGCCCGCGCACACCTCGCGCCACGGCCGTCACCATTCCAAAGGCACGAGCTTCTCGCCGCGCACACTCGACCTGTTCCCGACCTCCGCTGCCGGCGACAGCGAAGCGGTGAAGGCCGCCATCGAAGTCCCCGTTCCCGTCCTCTACCCAACCCTGCAGACCGGTGCAGCTGAACAGCAGCAGGTGCGCGCCTACACGCTCAAAGACCAGCAGGGCAACCTCCACCACGCCTATGTAATCGTGTGGCAGGAGAACACGATCGGCGGCTACTATGACTTCGAGGGCTCTGACTGGCTGAACCCACCCCTGTTCGCGCACGCGCACACCCAGGTCATCGATGGTCGCTCCTACCGACTCGTCGACGATGGCGCACACATTCACGCCATCGGCTGGCGCTCCGGACGTGTCCTGTACTGGCTGACGAACACGCTGCTCGAGGAACTATCGAACGCGCAGATGATCGCGCTGGCCAAATCCGCTCAGCCGCTGCACTGACGCGTTCTCAGCCGAAAGTCCCTCAACAAGGGCTCTCAGCTCGAGGCTGCAGCGCGCGCCTGGTCGAGCGCAGCGTTGACAAGCGCGTCGGCGTGCGCGTTCTGCGCGCGCGGCACAGTCCGGATCGACCAGCGCTCGAACTGTCCCAAGGCCGTCATCGCCTCGCGGTGCAGGGGGCGCATAGCCTCGTGCTTGACCTTGTAGACCCCCTTCACCTGCTTGGCAATCAGCTCCGAGTCACCGACCACCTCGACCTCTTCGGCGCCCAGCTCGCGCGCGTGCTCCACCCCCAGCAGCAGCGCGCGATACTCGGCGACGTTGTTCGTGGTCTTCCCAAGTAGCTGCGCGTACTCGCCCAACACCTCACCCGCAGGCGAGGTGATCACGCAGGCGGCCGCTGCCGGGCCCGGGTTACCACGGGAGCCGCCATCGACATGCACGATGACCTTCTTCATCATCGCCGGGAGTATTCAGATCGGTTAGGACGAAACGCTCGCGCGAGCTGCCTGCACGGACTATGCGCCGGTGGCAAGAGGCGGCAGATCGCCCGCAACGCGCGCCCTACGCCGGTCGCGCACGATACGCCGCTGGCTCACGTCCGCCCCGCCGGCGGCGAGCTGCGTCGCGACTGAGCGTCCCCGGCGGGCGCGCCGGTCGAACTCGCGCCGGTCGACGATCACCGTAACGTTCTCCTCGCGCTCGTAGTGATCCGTGAGCTTGGGATACAGCTCGCCGGCGAGCGGCTTTGGCACCACGCAATAGATCATCGCGCTCGATTCTACTCTCCCTACGCAAATACACAAGCCATTGTGCCGTGGCCTCCGGTAGGGAACACCGGGCACACGGCGCTTGCGCGTGGGCGGGCGGGCGGGCGGGCGGGCGGGCGGGTACCCTCTAAACGCTGGACAGCGACAGTGCACCGAGCTCGTCGGCGGCGGCGTTCGCAAGCCGGTCCTCCGGGTCGAGTTCTCCCAGCTCGGTCCCCTGGGCCACAGCCCTCGCGCCGGCCGCCTCGTCACCGAGGTCGACCTCGTACCGGTACCAGCACAGCTCCCACATGATCGCGATCGCGACCACACCTCCCGCCTCCTCCACAGGACGCACGCTCACGCCGGGTGCTCCCAGCGAGCGAGCGACGCCCGCCACCCGGCGCGGATGCTCGCCGGCATTGAACACCTCGAGCGCCCGTTCGACCTTCACATCACCGCTCCTCACCGGCGCCGCACCCCCATCCCCCATGAGCGCCACAGTCCCCGCGTCCGAAGCCGCTGCCGCTCCGCCAAGGCCGTCCAGAAAGTCGTAGCGCTCCCGTTCCCCATCCGTCCCCGCCCCGTAGGGAAGATCGATCGGCGTGGCGGACGTGTCCGCCACAATCATCTCCGCTGACTGAGGCTCGCGCATCTGGCGCAGACGCTCAAACAGGTTGCGCCCACGCCCCGCGCGCGCTGGCGGCAGGCTCATCGTATGGCGGTCGGCCTCCCGCAGCCAACCCTCGTGCGCCGCACGCGGCGCGCACAACTCGCACACCGTCCGTCGCCGTCCACCCGCGAGAAACACATCCGGCTGCTCGCCGCGCAGCAACCGTCGCGCGCACACATCGCACGCGACATCGGGCTGCGAAGTGACAATTGTGCGGGTGGCCATGGGTCCTTACCCTAGTGGTTGTGTGGACGCTGACGCTTGACGATCTTCTCCACATCCCTGCCAAGGTCCTACCGTGACGTCGCAAGCGTTGGTGGCCGGCGCCCGCGGGGCCAATTCGGAGAGCGCGCTTGCGCGCGTCTCGCAAAAGCCGTTCTTCTCAGTCGTCGAACGACTCCTCCTGCATCCGCGAGCGTAGACGCAGCACTGCCTTCGTGTGCAGCTGCGACACCCGCGACTCGGTCACGCCGAGCACCTCGCCGATCTCACGCAACGTTAGGTTCTCGTAGTAGTAGAGCGCGATTACGAGCTTCTCGCGCTCCGGCAGCCTCGCGATCGAGTCGGCGATCCTGTCCTTCAGGTCACCCACATCGAGTGCTCTCGCGGGGTCTGGTGCGCCGGGATCTTCGATCGTGTCCATCAAAGAAACCTGATCGCCGCTCGAGTCCGAGACGCTCCACAGCTCGTCCAGCGCAACGATCGACGAGTGCGAGATCGCCAGCAGCGACTCGTTCAGTTCCTCGAGCGTTATCCCCAGCTCATCAGCGACCTCCTGATCCGTCGGCGCCCTTTGCAGCGAGTTCTCGAGCTTCGCGTTCGCCCGCTCCACCTCGCGCGCGCGCGCCCTGACACTGCGCGGCACCCAGTCCATCGAGCGCAGCTCATCGATGATCGCGCCCTTGATCCGCATGATCGCGTACGTCTCGAACTTGATCTCCCGCGACAGGTCGAACCGCTCGATCGCCGAGATCAGCCCCACCAGCCCATAGGAGATCAGATCGGCCTCCTCGACGTGCGGCGGCAGCCCCGCGGCGGTGCGCCCGGCTACGTACTTGACGAGCGGCGAATACGCGACAACCAACCGCTCGCGCACACGACTATCGCCGTCGGTCTTATACCGCCGCCACAGTTCCCGCAGCTCGATCGGTTTAACATTGGTCTCCAACGAGGTCTTCTTCCCCCTCGATCAGGCCCGAGGGTGGCTGCGCGCATAGGTGCTTCGAAGCCTCGCGGACTCTACCCGAGTATAAATCTGGGTGCTGGACACGCTCGCGTGCCCCAGCAGCTCTTGGATGCTGCGCAGATCCGCGCCGCCATCCAGCAGGTGCGTCGCAAAGCTGTGCCTGAGCGCGTGGGGCGAGGCACCAGCGCCCACTCCCGCGCGCTTCGTCCATGTCCTGAGCCTCCTTCTCACGTCGCTTGTGCCGAGCCGGCGGCCCGTCTTTGAGAGAAACAGCGCCTCCTCGCCGTCGCCGTTGACCAGCCGTTCCCGGCCGCGGTCCAGATAGCGCTTCACGGCCTCAAGCGCCACCTCGCCGACGGGCACGAACCGTGTCTTTGAGCCCTTCCCCTCGACGCGCACCTGCTCCCCGTCGTGGTCGACATCTAAAGCCTTCAGCGACACGAGCTCCTCGGCACGCAGCCCACACGAGTAGGCCAGCTCGAACAGCGCGCGGTCGCGCAGCTCGAGCGGGCTGCCCGCGGGGATCGAGTCGAGCAACCGGCCGGCTTCCGAGGCGCTCAGCACACGCGGCAGGTGCGATCCACGCCTGGGAGTGGACACCAGGTCGGCCGGGTTCTGAGCGATCCGCCCGTGCTCGCGCAGGGCCCCAAACAGCGCGCGCAGCGCCGCCAGCTTGCGTGCGGTCGTCGCCGGGGCGGCGTCCCCTTCGGAGAGGTGGGCGATCCAGCGACGTACGTCCTTCGGCCCAACATCCTCCGGCCCCAGCCCGTGGGTGGCCGCCCAGCGCGCGAACTGCCCAAGGTCCATCCTGTACGCACGGCGCGTCCTCGCGGCCGCATCGCGACGGATCAGGTCCTCCTCCAAGAGCTCGATCGCCTGGCGCCACGCGTCGTGAACGAGAGCATCACTTGGCTGCTCTGCTCGCTCACGAGCGCTTGCTCGTGCGTTCGTGAGCTCGCTCTGCACCGACGCGGTGGTGGTGGTCACAGCGACCTACTTCGCCACACCGGCCCCCGTACCCTGCCTTGCGAGTGCGGGGGCGAGCTTCTGCTCCAGCTCCGGCCAGTCGCGGGCGCAGATCACGTCCTCTTCTTCGCACAGATCACGGTTCCAAGGATGGCGGAGCGTGGCGGCGGCGATACCGCACTCGATCGCGGCGGCGAGGTTCAGCGGGCCGTCGTCGATCAGCAGGTCGATCTCGAGCTCGGCACAGCGCGAGACCTTGTCATAAGAGCAGTGCAGATCGTCGAACGGCAGTCCAATCAGCTCGAGCCACCTGGCCGTCGCGTACCCGCGGTCTGCCGCACGATGGCTCGTCACGTGGATGAAATGCCCTTCCTCGTGCCAGTGACGCACCGCTTGCACCGCCCCCGGATAAGGAACCCCCGAGAGGATGCGCTCGTCGCTGTGGCTCTCCTCGATGCACAGCTCGAACTGCTCTGGGCGCAGCCGCGTGATTCCCCACGTGAACTGCTCCTCGTAGGGCAGCTCGATCCCGAAGCGCCTGACTGACACCTCCGACAGGATGTCCCAGTAGTGGTGCAAGGTCGAGTCGATGTCGATGGCTATTCGCATGGCGTCAAACTGGGTAGTTCTCAGAGACATGGGACCGTTAGATTATGCCGCGATGAGGAGTTCGTCCGCATCGTCCCGGGCGGACGAGCGCTCAGCCTACGGACCGGTGGGTCACTCCCCCTGGCTCGACGTCGACTGGCGCACCCATCAGCGCTGGGTGATCCTAGACGGTCAGCCGCTCAACGTCATCGAGCTCGGCGAGGGCCCACCGCTCGTGTTCGTGCACGGCCTGATTGGACGCTGGACACATTGGCTGGAGCAGCTGCTGCCGTTTGCCGCCGATCATCGTGTGATCGCGCTCGACCTGCCGGGCTTCGGCTCCTCGCCGCCGCCGGCGGCGCAGACGATCTCGATCCCCTTCTATGCCCAAATGCTCGAGAAACTGCTTGCGCTCTTGGAACTGGACGCGGCGGCGCTGGTCGGCCACTCGATGGGTGGCTTCACCTCGGTCGAGCTCGCGATCAACTTCCCGGAGCGGGTCGAGCGTCTCGTGCTGATATCTCCCGCGGGCCTGAGCACCTACAACAATCGTCGCTCGTTGCGCGGGCTCGCGCTGGGGCGCCGTGTCGAACCGATCGTGAACGCCTACAACGCCTGGGCGGCAGCCAACGCCGACACTCTGGCCCGCTACCCACGCCTACGCCTGCTCGAGCCCTTCACGAACATCGTGACGCGCCATCCCGACCGCCTGCCCGCCCCCTACATCGCTGAGTTCGTGCGCGGGCTGGGCAACGCCAGGTTCATCGACGGCGTCGAGGCGATCCTCACCTACGACCTCCGTGAGCGGCTGAAAGAGATCGCCTGCCCCACGTTGATCGTCTGGGGCGAAGACGACGAAACCGTTACCGCACGCGACGCGTCTGTATACGAGGAACTGATCCCCAACTCCCGCAAGGTCATCTTCCCCGAGACCGGTCACATGGCGATGATCGAGCGCCCGGCGGCGTTCAACGCGCTGCTCAAAGAGTTCCTCGAAGAGAGCAACCCCTCAGCGCGCAACGGCGCCCTCGGACGCGCTGCCAACTAGCTTCGCGTACTTCTGGATCGCCACGTCCACGTGCTCGTCCGCGCGCGGGGGCTGGATGTAGGCGCTCACGCGCGCGGCCATCTCCTCGTCGGACAGGTTCACGTCGAGCCGGCGCGTGTCCGCGTCGATCGTCAGCTCGTCCCCGTCATGGAGCGCGCCGATCGGACCGCCACGGACGGCCTCGGGTGCGACGTGGGCGACCATGAAGCCGTGCGTGGCGCCGGAGAAGCGCCCGTCGGTGATCAGCGCCACCTCTTCACCGAGCCCCTCTCCCACGATCGCGGCGGTCACGGACAGCATCTCGCGCATACCCGGCCCGCCCGCGGGCCCCTCGCCTCGGATGACGACGACATCGCCCGCCTGCAGCTCGTGCGCGAGCACCGCCGCCATCGCCGCCTCCTCGCCGTCGAACACGCGCGCTGGCCCCACGTGTTTGCGCCGCTCGTGCCCTGAGAGCTTCACGACGCAGCCGTCCGGTGCGATGTTGCCGCGCAGGATCGCGAAGCCGCCGGTCGGTTTGATCGGGTCCGACAGCGGTCGCACGACAGGCTGCCCATCGGTCTCGACCGCCTCGTCCGCGTGCTCGCCGATCGTCCTGCCAGTGACGGTGGGCGCGTCGGCGTTAAGAAGCCCGGCCTCTTTGAGCCGCGCGAGCACCAGCGGCACGCCGCCCGCCTCATACAGCTCGGTCGCGACGTACTGCCCGCCCGGCTGCAGGTCGCACAGCAGCGGCGTGCGCTCGGAGACGGCCTCGAACTCGTCGATGCCCAGCGGCACACCCATTTCGTGCGCCACCGCCAGCAGGTGCAGGACGACGTTGGTCGAGCCTCCGCTGGTGGCAGCCGCAGCGATCGCGTTTTCGAACGCGGGCTTGGTGATCACGTCGCTCGGACGCTGGCCGCGACGCAGCACGTCCATCACCAGTTCGCCCACCTGCACGGCGACCTCGAGCTTGCGCCCGTCCTCGGCCGGCACCATCGCGGAGCCAGCGGGCGAGATGCCGAGCGCCTCGAAGGCCATAGCCATCGTGTTGGCGGTGAACTGGCCCCCGCACGCCCCTGCGCCGGGGGAGGCGACCTCCTCCAGCGCGTGCAACTCCTCCTCGGTGATCTTCCCCGCGGCGTGCTCTCCGACCGCCTCGAAGACCTGCTGGATCGTCACCTCGGCGCCCTTGTAATGACCTGGCTTGATCGAGCCGCCGTAGAGCATCAGCCCGGGGATGTTCAACCGCGCGAGCGCCATCACGGTCCCGGGGATCGTCTTGTCGCAGCCGGAGATCGTGACGAGCGCGTCGAAATGATGGGCGGAGGCGACGAGCTCGATCGAGTCGGCGATCAGCTCGCGTGAGACCAGCGACGCCCGCATCCCCGCGGTGCCCATCGTGATCCCGTCGGAGATCGCGATCGTGTTCAGCTCCATCGGCGTGCCGCCGGCTGTGCGGATGCCCTCCTTGACCTTGGCGGCGAGCACCCGGTTGTTGAAGTTGCACGGCATCGTCTCGATCCACGAGTGCGCCACACCGACGATTGGCTTTGCGAGGTCCTCGGCGGTGTAGCCGATGCCGTGCAGGTAGGCGCGCGCCGCCGCTCGCTCAGGGCCCTCCGTGAGGGCACGGCTGCGGTGCTTAACGTCGAAGGCAGTAAGTGTGCTCACGCGGCGCGCACACTATCGGCGCCACCCAGATCGCGCACTTGATCGGTGATTCCTCTGGCGCGCGAATCTCCCCCTAGCCTCTCCCGCTCCCAGCGAGAGAGGCGAACGAGGTCGCGGTGAACCCGCTCCGGATCGACTTGGCGTCCCGGCAGATGCATGTTGGCCTCGGCGACCAGCCGGCGCTCGTCGGCGGTCAGGGCCATCCACTTGGCGAGCACATCGTCCGAGGCAGGCAGTCTGGCGCTGCCGTAGGGCCGCGAATGGTCAGGGAAGGCCACGCAGTACTCGTTGAGCAGGACGCCCGTCTGGGGAACGTAGGCGACGATCGGCCTATGGGGATAGATCAAATACGCGTAGGAGGCGCCGTCTGCGTGCAGGTGCCGGCCAAGACCGCCCCAGACGCGCAGGAAGCCAAGGTCCCGATACATCGCCCAGTCCTCATCATTGACGCACGAGCGAAGCAGCGCGCAAGCGCGCTGCTCAGCGCGGCGTTCGCGACCGGGGTCATAGCTCAGCCCCGTTCTGGGCGTACGCATCCGCCAACGTAGACGCGCACGCACGAACGTCCCTGAGGCCCGGGGCCACGTGAGCTCCCACAGCAGCGCGACAAACACGATTGTGGCGGTGCCCAGCGCGAGCAGCACGACCGCTAGCTGTCTGTCCGCGGCGCTCCGCCAGCGGCGCGAGGGAAGAAGATCACGCGCTCGGCGTCGCGAGGCACCTCGGCGAAGCTCCTAACAAGCTCGGCCTCGCGGCGGCCACCATGCGTCTCGGTTGGCACCGCCGCCCACATCCCCGCATCCAGCTCGCGGCGGAACGCCTCGATCAGCTCCCGCTCCTGCTCTGGCACCTCCACATCGCCCTCCGCGAGCACGATCTCACCATGACCGGGCTTGAGCCGCAACAGTCTCATCGTGCTCGGATTATGGCAAACGTGGAGCAGCGAGGATTCATCTCGATCGCACGTGAGCCAGGCCAAGGATGTCAACCGGACCGGCTCCCGCGCCGATGTCGCGCAGCCCGTCAGCGACCGCACCGCCCGTGAGGGCACGGGCGGTGCGCGCGGCCTGGAGCGGAGCTCCGCCCAGTGCGAGCTGCGCGGCGAGCACGGCGGAGTGGGTACATCCGGAGCCGTGCGCGGCCCCTTCGGGATGGCGCTCGCCGATGATCTCCACGACCTCTCTGTCATTCCGGGAGTCGAGCAAGAGATCGACCGCACGGGCACGGTGACCGCCCGTGAGGATGACGATGCGGGGGCCGAGTGCGAGTACCGCGCGGAGCAAAATCTCGGCTTCGGCGTCCTCGCCCTCATCAGCCTCCTCGGCACCGTCCGGCTCGAGCCCGGCGAGCACACGCGCCTCCGGCAGATTCGGGGTGAGCACGGTCGCGCGCGGCAGGATCTCCTCGACGAGTGCCCGCTGAGCATCGGGATCGAGCAGGCGCGCGCCCGACTCGGCAACCATCACCGGGTCGACCACCACGGGCGTGCCCTTTGGCAGCTCGTCGATGGCACGCGCCACCGCCAGCGCGACATCGGCCGTACCGAGCATCCCCACCTTGACCGCGTCGACGCCAATGTCCTCGACGACAGCACGCACCTGCGCGAGAACGACATCGGGCGGCACCGAGTGGATCGCCGTGACGCCAATGGTGCTCTGCGCCGTGATCGCCGTGATCGCCGTCATGCCGTGCACGCCGCAGCGAGCGAACGCCTTCAGGTCGGCCTGAATACCCGCGCCACCACCAGAGTCCGAGCCGGCGATCGAGAGCACACGTGGCGTGCCGGTCGATCGCCGAGTGCTCGCGCGCCGAGGCTCCTTGTTCGCTCCCGCTCCGCTCGATGCCGCGTGTCCCACCATTGCGATGCGCCGGTAGGTGCCCTCAGCCTGGCGGCGCCGCGCCGCGCGGAGGGAAGATCGAGTAGCTGCCGATCGCCGTGACGAGCAGCCGCTCATCCTCATGGCGGACCTCGCTGCGCAGCACCGCGGTCCTGCGGTTGCGCCGGTCGAGGACCGTGCGGCAGACGATCTCGCCCTCAATCGCAGTCTGAATGTAATTGATTGAGATGCTTATCGTGGCGATGCGCTCCTCCGCGGTCGTCTGCGCCCACAGCGTCGAGCCCATGCAGTAGTCGACCAGGGCGTAGGTGACGACGCCTGAGAGCAGCCCACCGGCGTTGATCAGCTCGGGGCGGATGGTCAGACGGACTGTCTGCGGATCGTCCCAGCGCATACCCATAAAGCCGCTGACGCCGTCGAACGACCCCGGCCTCCTTGCGATGTGACGATCCTCCATAGAAGGATCTGTGGTCGTCGACTCGGTCGATTGCGAGCGCTCAGAGAAGTCCGCGGAGGTTTCGTTCATGCGACGGGAGGCTACGCGAGCGGTTCTCGACGTGCCCGCGCGGGCCGCGAGGCATCAACTCCTCACAGTGCTGGCGGTGAATTGACACATATGTGTGTCTCATGTCACACCTGTCGATCTAACGTGGTCGACATGCCCACCGAGACTCCCGCCTCCTCGCAAGCCGCCCAGCACAGCGACCGGCGCCGCACGCTCGGTCGTCTCGGCGAGGAACTCGCCGCCGCCCACTTCCAACGGCTCGGCTTCTCCCCACTGGGACATAACGAGCGCACCCGCCACGGCGAGATTGACCTCATTGCGTTCAACGGGCACACACTTGTGTTCGCGGAGATCAAGACCCGTCGCGTGAGCGCCCGGGGGCAAAATATCCGTCCCAACCAGGAGCCCCTAACGTGGCTGCGCCCGCGTCAGCGCATCCGCCTTCGTCGCCTTGCCGTCGCGTGGCTGCACGACGAGAAGCACATTCGACCAACCGCCCACACGATCCGCTTCGACGCGATCGGGGTGATCGTCGACACCAAGGACAGGCTTGTGCGCCTCGACCACATCGAGGGGGCTTGGTGAGGGTCCGATACGGACCGAGACGGCCGACTCAGAGCCTGTTTCAAGATAGGCGGTGTGGTCGGGGTGTTCATGGACCAAGCTGGGGATCGGATGCCCACCCACCCGGCGAAGCGCATGCTGGTGGCATGCGCGAGCCATCACGTGGCGACGATCGAAGATCCCATGGATCTTCGATCGGTCCAGCGCCGGGTAAAGATCCCACCCACCCACATCCGGACGTGCCGATCTTCTTGAAATAGGTTCCTAGAGCGCCAACTGCTGGTAGGCGAGCGACTGGAAGGACATCCTGTGCAGGGGAGAGACGCCCTGACGAAGGATCGCTTCGCGGTGCACGGGCGTGGAGTAGCCGACATGCTCGGCGAAGCTCCAACCCGGATGCTGGATATCGGCGTGGCGCATGTAGCGGTCGCGTGTAACCTTGGCGACGATCGACGCTGCCGCGATCGCCGCGCTGGTGGCGTCACCATCGACGATCGCGCGCTGGGGCCGCTCGAACTCCGCCACCGAGAAGCCGTCGACGAGACACAGCACGTCACCCACGACGTCTCTCGTGACCCCGCGCAACGCATCGCGTAAGGCGGCCAGATTCGTCTTGTGCAGACCGCGCGCATCGATTCCGCGTACGCAGCGGGAGACGACCACGACGCGGGCGGCGCTGCTCAACACGAGCGGGTACAGCTCCTCACGCGCCTGCGCCGTGTGTTGCTTGGAGTCGTTCAGCAAGCTCAGCGAGCGCAGCTCGCGGGTCGTGAGCGCGTCATAGTCGAACAGCACGCCGGCCGCGACGAGCGGCCCGGCTAGGCAGCCCCGCCCCGCCTCATCGGCGCCCGCGACCAGACGTACTCCGAGCCGGCGGTCGAAGGCGAACAGTCGCCGTCCGCTGCCGTTCCGGCGCGCACGACGCCTAGCGCGCGCGGAAGAAGCACCCGCCCGCGATGAGACGCTCGACGCACTCACAACCTCGGTGGCACGTGCGGAGGAGCCGGCTGGCCGCGAGGACGCCTCTGAGGCACTTGCGGAGGTGTAGTCGAGAGACCTAGAAGAACCCGATGCGGTCGGGAGGCCAGTAGGTGGCGATTGCACCCCCGATGATCCACCCTGTGGGGATTGGTCCCCAGAACCTGCTGTCGTCGGATTCGCCACGGTTGTCGCCCATCATGAACCAGTCACCGGCCGGAATCTTGATGGCCGTTCGCAGATTGCAGGCCGGGACAGCTCCGCATTCGCGAATATAGGAGTCTTTCTCCCTTTCAAAGCGCGTGTCGTGGGCCCCTTTGCGCCAAACGTGCCCTTCCTTGATGTAGATTTCATCGCCCGGCCCGGCGACGACGCGCTTGATGAAATTGATGCCGTTATCGGGCTTTGGCACAGGCGCCGAACAGGCGGCCCCATTTGCGAAGTTGACGCTGTGAGGCGAGGGCCCGCAGACCCCCTGCTCGGCGTCTTCGGGAGGATGGAATACCACGATCTCGCCCACATGAGGGTCGCTGAAGTCCGTACTGATGCGGTTGACCAAGACGCGCTGGCCGACCTTGAGCGTCGGTTCCATCGAGCCGCTCGGGATGCGGTAGGGCTTGACGATAAATGCCTGAATCCCGATCGCCAGGCCGAGCGCGACGAGCACGATCACGATCAGCTCGACGATCGAGCCCCTCGCCGTTTTCGACTTTTTGCGTCCGTCCTTTGCCGTCAGAGCCGCATCGGCGGTAATGTTCGCTTTCGAGCGCTCTCTTCCGGGCTGTGCGCCCGAGCTATCGCCCTTGCCAGGACTCACGCCGGCTCGTCGTCGGCGGGTACGCCTCCCTTGGCGTCACCAACATCGGAAGAGGGATCAGGCTCGTCCGGCAGGTTTGCCTGTGCCGTCGTGCTAGCTGAGGAACCATCCACCTCGTCTTCAGCTGAGGCCGGCTCATCGGCTGCCGTCTGGGACTGGACCTCGGCGGAAACCTCGCTCTTATCGGTCTCCAGGGGTGCCTGTGTCTGTGCGTCCTCGGCAACCGCCTCCTCAGCGGTCATACCATCCACGTCCGTCGCTCCCCCAGCCGGCTGCTCGTGCAGCAGGCCCGGCTCCACCGTCTCCTCAGGACCAACATAGCGGCGCTCCCGCACGCGCGCGCGCTTGCCGACGCGGTCACGCAGGTAGTACAGCTTCGCCCGGCGCACATCGCCTCGCGCGGCCAGCTCGATGCGCTCGATCTTCGGCGAGTGCACGGGGAACATGCGCTCCACGCCCACGCCGAAGGACTGCTTGCGCACCGTAAACGTCTCGCGCGAACCGTGCCCCTGACGCTTGATGACGACGCCCTCGAACACCTGCACGCGACGGCGGGCGCCCTCGATCACCTGGAAATGCACCTTCACGCGGTCGCCCGGCGCGAAGTCGGGAACGCGGCGCAGCTGCGCGCGCTCGATGGTTTCGATGACGCTGCTCATGACAATAAGGAGGGCGCGCCTTCATGACCGCAGGAGACTCCCGCAAGCGGACTCAGGCCAGCGCGGTCAGCAATGGTAGCGGACCGCCGGCCCACTGCGTCGCACCAGGCGGCGCTTAGGTTCCTCCCGCGTCCCTGCCCCGCTCGCGGCTGCGCTCGCGTCGCCACTCGCCGATTCGCTCATGGTGCCCGGACAGCAGGACCTCCGGCACGTGCCAACCACGGTACTCGGCTGGACGGGTGTAGTGTGGGTACTCGGGATTTCCGTCGAGCACAGCGCTGAAGGACTCCTCGACTGCCGAGTTCTCGTGCCCTAGCGCGCCGGGCAGCTTGCGCAGCACCGCGTCGCACAGGACCATCGCCGCGAGCTCTCCCCCAGAGAGGACGTAGCGCCCGATCGACAGCGTGTCGCTCGAGAAGTGCTCGACGATGCGCTCGTCGAACCCCTCATACCGTCCACACAAAAGCGTCAGGGCAGGCTCGGCTGCCAGCTCATCTACGAGGCCGTCATCGAGCAGTCTGCCGCCCGGCTGAAGCGCGATCACTCGGCGCCGCCCGCGCAGCTCTACTGGGTCGATGCCGTAGCGAGCGCGCAGTGCGCTATCCACTACATCCACGCGCAGAACCATCCCCGCGCCCCCGCCGAACGGCGTGTCGTCGACCTGGCCGGCGCCGAGCGGGGTGTGGTCGCGGAAGTTCACGCAGTCAACGCGCGACCCGGCCGCCAGCGCGTTGCTCACGTGACGCTGGGTCCTAAACCAGGCAAACCACTCGGGAAACAGGGTGAAGATGTCAATATCCACGCTTATCTCTCCCCGGAGCCGCCGACGCCGTCTTCGGGGGCATCGGCACCTCGCGCTCGAGCGTCCCCGCCTCCCGGCTTCCTAGAGCCACTCGTCTCGACATCCTCCTCGGCCTCGCCCAGGAAGTTCATGTCCACCTCGATGCGCCCAGCAGAGACATCGACGCGACGGATGGCGTCTTTGACCATCGGCACCAGCAGCGGCGCGAGTGGGTGGGATCCGGTCGGCTGGGATCCGATCATCTCCCGCTGTACCTCCAACGCCTCGCATGAGGGCAGCTCGATCAGTCGGCTGACGGTCCCCACACGCCACTCACCGTCCACCACCTCGCATCCCTCCAGTTCGTGCGTCCACCATTCGCCCTCCTTGAGTCGCGGCGCGTCCTGCTCAGCGACTGTCAGCACGAAGCCCCGCAGCGCCTCGGCCGCGGAGCGATCCTCGACACCCTCCAAACGCACGATCGGGCGCTGCTCGGTCCCCGCGCGACGCACGATCGGTGCGATCCGCCCCGCGACCGTCACGTCCGTCCCGAGCGCCAGCAGACGTGGACGAGGACCGGTTACGTAAAAGCTCCCGTCCAGGCCGTGCGCGCGGCCGACGCGACCCGCTTGCAGCTCTGACGCGACGTCAATCGGCGTGCGCTGACCTTGAACGGTGTCGCCCAACTTCGTCTCAGGTCCATGCCGGAGCCCTTTCATATGAGAGCCCTCCGCTGCCGACACACTGCCGCTGCGTATCAATCGACGATGTCGACTAGCACGTGACGTTCTTTGCTGGTCGCGGCGGCTTTCACGACCGTTCGCAGCGCGTGCGCGGTGCGCCCGCCGCGGCCGATCACCTTGCCGTAGTCACCCTCGGCCACGCACAGCTCCAGCACGATCGTGCCGTCGTCCTGCTCAAACTGCTCGACCGACACCTTCTCGGGCTGATCGACCAAGCCTTCGGCGAGGTACTCGAGCAGCTCCTTCACTGCGCGCCTACTTGATGCCCTGTATACGCAGCAGCTTGCGCACGGTGTCCGAGGGCTGCGCGCCGCGCGCCAGCCAGCTGCGTGCGCGCTCCTCGTCGATCACGATCGTCGACGGGTCGGTCTGCGCGTTGTAATGGCCGATCGTCTCGATCACACGACCATCGCGGGGAGAGCGCTGGTCGGCGACGACCACGCGCCACATAGGGTCCTTCTTGCCGCCCACTCGCGTGAGCCTGAGTCTTACTGACACTTTGTCCTCTCGGATGCTGAACGTACTCTC
>Ga0116220_10000146_pt1 | contig 30867 bp, 30 predicted proteins | sample Sb_taG_10_FD_88967 | JGI IMG/M metagenome (GOLD analysis project Ga0116220, IMG submission 88967) | Peat soil microbial communities from Weissenstadt, Germany - Sb_50d_7_NC metaG | ecosystem: Environmental > Terrestrial > Soil > Wetlands > Peat | place: Germany: Weissenstadt | collected 2010-09-21
CACTTCGGAGACAGAATCCCCTACTAACCACAACCAACCAATCCCAACCTCACACACAGAAGATCTGACAGTCTCGATGCTGAAAGGCGCAGAATCGCTCGCGTCGCTCGCTTTCACCCGTGACAATGACGGTCAGGTCAAGACCGCCACCAGCAAAGGGCTACCCGGCGAAGAAAAACCCAGCTACGAATACGACGCGAACAGCCGCTTGACCAAAGGCGCCGGAATCGCCTACGAATACGACTCGGCGAACAACCCGACAAAGATTGGTGCCAACACCTACAAATACAACGAAGCAGACGAGCTCGAAAGCGGCACCGGCATTACATACGCCTACAACGAAGACGGCCAGCGCACGAAAACGACTCCCACGACCGGGCCCGCGACCACCTACGGCTACGACCAAGTAGGCAACCTTATCTCCGTCGAACGCCCCAAAGAAGGCGAAACCACCGAAATCAAAGACACCTATGCGTATAACGGCGACGGGCCGCGGGTCTCCCAGACGATCGCGGGTACTACCACCTATATGGCCTGGGATACCGCTGAAGAACTGCCGCTGCTGTTGAGCGATCAGACCAACAGCTACATCTACGGCCCCGGCGGCCTCCCCATCGAGCAAATCTCCAGCGGTGCGCCCGCTGTGGGAGCGGTACAGACGTTCACATATGGTGGACGCCTTCACCAACGACTCCGACCTTAAGGGTTGTCCCGTCCCAAAATGCGGAGGGTACGCCCCGATTGGCGAGCTCGCGAAAGATCTGCTGCATCAAGCGCTTGTTCTCGGCCGTGCTCACGGAGGCGATTTTACGCATGAGCCCGGCTTGGGGCTCATTACAGAAACTCTGTTAGAACCGCCGATCATTACAAGGTGTCTGTAATGACTGATGCTTCGGGCAAGACCCTGCTGCTCTGGAAGAGGCCCGCGTACGCCGCCGTGGGAAGCAAGAGCTTCGTTTGTGGGCTTTCCTGATAACCCAGCAGAGCAGGCTGGGACTTCGGCCAGCAGAATCAGCGCGCGAAGTCTTGTAATAACCCAGCAAAGCAGGCTTGGACTTCGGCCGAACGAATCGGGCCGCTTGTCGGCCCGTTTGGCCGAATGTCCCAGACCTGCGTAGGCTCAGGCGCGGCCTGCCACCTGGCGTTCGGCGAAGAACGCGTGGTCGAGCTTGCCCATCGCCGTGCGCGGGGAGGCGTGCTCGAAGCCCTCTGACGCAATCGCGTGCCAATCGAGGTCGAGGCTGGGGCGCAGTTGAGCGATCACTACATATACACCCAACGCCATCCGCTCCAAGATCGAGCAGTCTGCCGGCGGCGTGGCATACATCAGCGCGTTGGCGGATGGGCCGTTGGGTGAGTAGCGGCGCGTGATCCACCGCGTTATCGACGTGTGCATAGCGGCGTGCGAGCTTTGCTTGTCCAGCGTTGGGCAGTCCTTCCGCCACCACGCGAGCACCTGCTCGGGCGTCACGGGGTCCGAGGAGCGCCAGAAGCCGGCCTCCACGCACGCCCGCCACGTCCCCAACGCATCGCCTTGCGCCACGGCACTCAGGATCGCGTTCATCATCTCGACCTGCTCGCCCTTGAAGCGCTTGGCGCACCCGAAGTCGAGGAAGCTCACGCTCCCGTCCGCGTGGAACACGTAGTTGCCGGGGTGCGGGTCCGCGTTGATCGCATGGAAGCGCCGGAAGGAACCGAAGGAGAAGCGGTAGATCGCCTCTGCCCACTGATCGCGCAGCGCTTGTGGTGCCGCAAGTGCGTCGTTCCACGACATTCCCTCCGCAAGCTCCTGGGTGAGCACGCGATCGGTGCATAGCTCGCCGATCACCTCAGGCACGTGGATGAAAGGGTGTCCGCGATAGCGCTCTGCGAAGTCCGCTTGATTTGCAGCCTCGAGCCGGTAGTCGAGCTCCTCGGTCAGGTGAGTGTGGATCTCTCGGGCATAGCCGCGGATGTCCCAGCGCACCCTGCGCATAGAGATCCCGTGGATGAGCAGGCTCAAGAAGGTGGCCAGTAGCTCGTTGTTCTTTAGGTCGGCCGCGATCGCATCGGCAACCCCTGGATACTGGATCTTGATCGCCACCTCACGACCGTCATGCAAACGCGCGACGTGAACCTGGCCAATCGACGCGGCAGCCAACGGCTCCCAGTCGAACTCCGCGAATACACTCTCGGTCCGGCGCCCCAGCTCTTGCTCGAGAACCTCGCGCGCGAGCTCTGGCGCCATCGGCGGCGCTTCGCTGCGCAGGCGTGCCAACGAGGTCTGGTAGATCGCCTGCAGCTCAACTGGCACCAGAGGATTGGCCAAGCTCAGCGACAGCAGCTGTCCGGCCTTCATCAGCGCGCCCTTGGAGTGGCCGAGCAGCTCGGTGTAGCGCTCCGCCGTGCGGATGTGAAACTCGGTGCTGTCCGCGCCCGTCAGCTTGCCGCGCAGCCCAACCACTGCCGCCTCGCCGGCGGTGCGGGCGCTCAGCGCGGCCAGCGGGGCGGCGCGCCGCAAGCGCCCGCGGCTGATGCCGTCACCCAAGGCCTGAGGCTCATCGGTCGGGAACGGCCGGGCTCGCGAATCAGGCATAGTTGCTCGCCACCTGGTGGTCGGCGAAGAAAGCGTGCTCGCGCTTGCCCATCGCCGTGAGCGGCGGGGCGCCCTCCAGGTGCTCTGCCGCCATCGCACCCCAACAATTGCCGGGATGCAGTTGCACGATCACCGCCACCATTCCGAGCTCCATCCTGCCCGCGAAGGTGTACTCGGGAGCCAGCTTGAAGTGCCGCAGCGCGTTGGCCGAGGGGCCGCTTGGCGAGAACCTGTGCTCGATCCACCTCGCCACGTACTCCGGCGTGAGGACGAACCGCTCCTGCGCCCAGAACATCTCCCAGTCCCCCCGCAGGTAGGCGAACGCTTCCTCGGGGGTGACGGGATCCGATGAGTTGAAGAACCCCGCCTCCACGCACATCCGCCATGTCCCGAGCACATCATCGCGTAGGCAGGCGCGCGCGATCGCATCGATCACCTGGATCTGTTCGCCGCTGAAGCGCTTGACACAGCCGTAGTCCAGGAAGCTCACACCGCCGTCCTCGTGGAGCACGTAGTTGCCCGGGTGTGGATCGGCGTTGAACATATGCAGGCGTCTGTAGGAGCCGTAGGTGAAGCGCCAGATCGCCTCTGCCCACTGGTCGCGGAGCTCTTGCCCAGCCTTGACGCCGTCGCTCCAGGACAGACCCTGCGCGAGCTCCTGAGTCAATACGCGCGCTGTCGATAGCTCATTGACGACCTCCGGGACACGGATAAACGGGTGTCCGCGGTAGTGCTCGGCAAACTCGGCCTGGTTGGCCGCCTCGAGCCGATAGTCGAGCTCCTCGGTGATGCGGACGCTCATCTCACGCGCGGCGCCGCTCAGGTCGAAGCTTGGCCTGCGCGAGGACAGGCCGCTCAGCAACAAGCTCAGAAACGTCGTCAGCAACTCGGCGTTCTTCAGATCCGCGTGGATTGCCTCGGCCACCCCCGGATACTGGATCTTGACCGCGACCTCGCGACCGTCGTTGAGCCGGGCGCCATGGACCTGGCCGATCGAGGCCGCAGCGAGCGGCTCGGGGTCGAACTCGGCAAAAGCGCTCTCCGTCCGGCGGCCGAGCTCGCGCTCGAGCACCGCGCGGGCGAGCTCGCCCGCCATCGGTGGCGCATCGCTACGCAAGCTCGCCAGCGCCGTTTCGTAGACCAATCGGAACTCGGCAGGCACCGCAGGATTGACCCCCGTGTAGGAGAGAACCTGCCCCGCCTTCATCAACGCACCCTTGGAACGACCGAGCAGCTCGACGTAGCGCGCGGCCGTGCGGATGTGGAACTCGGTGCTGTCCGCGCCCGTCAGCTTGCTCCGAAGCCCAACCACTGCCGCCTCGCCCGCGGTGCGGGCGCTCAGCGCGGCCAGCGGGGCGGCGCGCCGCAAGCGCCCGCGGCTGATGCCGTCACCCATCGACAGCGCGTCGCTTGAATCTTGGGGTAAGCCCGGCAGCGGACACCAAAACACCTCTCTCCTTCTCGCTCTACTGACTTCAACTAAGTGTATTCTTAGGCAGACTCATGTCAACCACGACCCGCGAGCGCATCGTCGACGAAGCGATGCACCTGTTCAGCCAGCACGGATATGCCGCCACCAGCATCGCCAAGATCGAGGCCGCAGCCGGACTCACGCCGGGAGCCGGCGGCATCTACCACCACTTTCCAAGCAAGGAAGCGGTGCTAGCCACCGGTATCGAGCGCCAGCTCTCGAGGCTCGGCGCGCTGCGCGAGATCCGGAATATGCTCGGCTCGCTGGGCGACATCAAAGCCGAACTGACGCTGACCGCACGCTACGTCCTCGCTGAGCTCGACAGCGAGTCCGAGCTGCTGCGCATCCTCACCTCCGACGCGCGCAACCGGCCGCAGCTGCTGAGGACCGCCGTCGAGGAGCTCGTGAGCTCCACGTTCACGGGCTTTGCCACGTGGATCGGCGAACGCGCCGAGCGCTCGATCCCCGCCGAGGAGGCGAGCGCGATAGCCGCCTTCGGACTCGGGTCGTTGCTCTCCACCCGGCTGCTGCGCGACGTCCTTGGCATCCCAGCCCAAGTCGATGACCAAGCGCTGGTCGACACCTGGGTGCGGATGATGGCCACGGCTCTGGCCGATCACGCAGCCGAATGACGCGCGGTACTCGCGTCAGCCACGGTCCGCGGGGCAGCTCGATTCCGCCCCCTGCGTCGCGTAGCTCTCCATAGCGGCGCGAGCGGTCAGCCCACCAAGGCGGCGGCACGCCGCAGACGATCCTGCGCCATGCCGTCCCCAGGGTGCGTCAACGCCTCTCACTTAGGTTGACTAAGTGTATACTTAGGCACGGATAGGCGTACGGAAATGATCGTCTGAGCGTTGCCTGGAGAGGAGGCCCGAGCATGGCGGGAAAGTCGACGGAGAGGGGGGCTGCGCGGCAGATGGTCGAGCGGGCATTATTGCTACCGAGCGTCTGGCGGATGCTCGTCGCGATCTCGCTCGGGTGCTTGTGTGCAGCGCTCGCGGGAATCGCGTGGGCCGGGGAGGAGCTCCTCGTCAAAGAGGCGTTCACGCCGGACAGGCTGGGCGCGGCCGCCAACCTGTCGATCACGGCGAGCTTTGCGTCGAGCGCTGATGTGCCGCCGTCACCGATCAGTGAGATCACGCTGTACGGCCCGGCTGGGCTCGGTATTCAGGCGCGGGACGCGGGGACGTGCACTGAAATAGTGCTCGAACGGCAAGGTCCGGCGGGCTGCCCGGCGGACTCGCGGGTGGGCTTCGGCGGCGGCGTCGCCTTGCTCGCCTTTCCCGGCCAGCTCGTGCGCGAGCCGTTCACGCTCGACTTCTTCTTCGCTTCCTCAGAACGCGGGCGCCTGCGGCTGCTGGCGTACGTGAACGGGAGCTCGCCGGTCGGGGCGTCACTCGTCGTGGTGGCGAAGGAGATCCCCACGCCCAAGCCGTACGGGCTCGGCTTCAGCGTTCAGGTTCCACAGGTCTCGACAATTCCCGGCGTCGCATACGCCTCGATTGAAAGCGCGTTCGCGTCGCTTGGCGCAAGCGACGTCGCGTACTTCAAAACCATCCTCGGCCGGCGCACGCTCGTTCACATCAAGGGGCTGACCGTGCCCAGGACGTGCCCCTCCGGCGGCTTTCCGACGCGCGCCACGGTCGAGTTCAGCGACGGCACCATCCTCACCGTCAACCCGACGATCCCGTGTCCACGCGGCTGAGCTCCCGCGCGCGGGTGTGCGCTTGGCTGCTCGCCGTGCAGGCAACCCTGGTGCTCGCATGTGCGGCGCCGGCCAGCTCCGCGCCCACCGGCGACTCAGAGGCCCCGGCCACGATTGCGGCGTCGTTTCATCCCGACCGGCTCGGCGCGATGGGCGCGATGACCGTAACGATCGACTTCGCCTCAAGCGCACTTGGTGAACCATCGCCGCTGCGTCGCTCGGTTCTGCGCCTACCCGCCGGACTGGGTATCGAAATCCCACACCTGCGCAGCTGTGAGCCCCAGCGCCTGCAAGTCTTGGGCGCGCGCGGTTGTCCGGCGCAATCGCGACTCGGGGTCGGGCGAGCGCTCGTGCGCGCACCGCTGGGCTCGGAGCCGCTCGGTGAGAGCCTCTCGCTGTGGGTGTTTCTCGGCCCGCTGCGCAACCTGCAGCCGACGTTTGAGATGCTCGCGCAGGGCTACACGCCGTTTGACGAGCGGGTGGTGCTGAGCGGCACGGTGCTCCCCGACAACCCGCCCTACGGGGAAGACCTCGTGCTGCCCGTTCCCGCGATCGGAACGCTGCCGCTCGAGCCGGACGCGCTCCTCGCCTCGATGTCCCTGACGATCGGCTCTCCTCGGCGCTCAGCGCGTGAGTCGAACACGACCGTCGAGCCGACGAGCTGTCCGTCTGGCGGCTTTCCGTTCGCGGCCGAACTCACCTACGCAGACGGGTCAACCAAGGACATCTCCACAGCCACTCCTTGTCCACGATGAACCACACGAAAGCAGGTATGACAGATGCAAAATGACAGTAGGAGAACCCGCGGTCTCATACGTTTGCTCGCCGTCGCAGCGACTGTCTCGCTCGCGGCAAGCTTGGCTTCCGGGACGCTTGCTCTGAGTGCCTCACAGGCACGCACCGCGGTCGCGAGCGGCGCGCGGGTGCTCTCCCTGAACGAGAACGGCAGCCTTCGACTGACGAGCAAGCACGGCTTCACGCTCAACGAGAAGGGCCTCGCGTCGGGCACCGTGAAGGGCACGATCTACGTTCATCTGAGCATCACTTCCAGTAGCCGCGTCACCGCCGAACTGAACATCTACCCGAGCGGCGGCTCGATCACGGCTCGTGGCAGCGCGAGCTATCACAAGGAACGTACGAGAGCGATCTTCTCCGGCTCCATCTCGGTCGAGCGCGGCACCGGCAGCTACGCGCACGCGCGGGGGTCGGGTCTGAGTTTCAGTGGAACCATTCAGCGCTCAAACGACGCCGTTACCGTGCACGTGGCAGGCAATGCCGTTGACTGAGCCGCGCAAGCACTCCTCGCGCGAGCACTCCTCGCCCTCGCGCGAGGGCGAGGACCTGATGCTCGAGCTGCGTGATCTGGTCAAGCACTACCCCACCTTCGACGGGGAGCCGGTGCGGGCCGTCGACGGCGTGTCGCTGACCGTGCGCGCCGGCGAGATGGTCGCGCTGTACGGGCCGAGCGGGTCGGGCAAGACCACGCTGCTGTTGATGATCGCCACACTGCTTGCCCCGACATCGGGGACCGTGCTGATCGGCGGGCGCGACACCTCCGCGCTGTCAGAGCGCGAGGCGTCCCGGTTCAGGCTCACAGAGCTCGGCTTCATCCGCCAGAACTTTGACCTGCTGCCCGGCGTCAGCGCGATCGACAACACGGTCCTCAAGCTGTTGGGTGCGATGCGCTGGCGCCAAGCGCAGCGCGAGATCGAGCCGTTGCTCATCCGTCTCGGTCTGGGCGAGCGCCTGCACCACCGCTCAGAGACGCTCTCGATGGGCGAGCGCCAGCGCGTGATGATCGCGCGCGCACTATCCACCAACCCACGCCTGCTACTCGCCGATGAGCCAACCGGAAGCCTCGACACCCAGCGAGGTCGCGAAGTGCTCGAACTGCTGCGCGAGCTGTGCCGTGAGCGTGGCGTGGCGGTCGTGCTCGTCAGCCACGATCCGATGGCGGCCCGCTACGCCGACCGCGTGCTCACGTTGCGCGATGGGCGGCTCGGCGACTACCACGCGGACGCCAACACCGGCGGGGAGACGGATGGACTCGTCGAAGGCGCGGCAGTAGGGCGTGCCGGGGCGAGCACCGCTGTCTTCACGGAGGAGGGCACCGCTGGGCGCTCGGTGAGCCTGCCCACGAGCGTCACGCCGCCGTGAAGCCGTCGAACGTCCTCTTGCTCTACCGAGTGCGGCTGCGCGCACGAGCCGCGCAGGAGTGTCTTGCGATCGTGGGCATAGCGGCAGGAGTGGCCCTCCTGTTCGCCTCGCAGGTCTCGAGCTCGAGCCTCCAGGGCTCCGTCAGCGAGCTCGAGCACGGAATCGTCGGCAACGCGACGCTGCAGCTCGCGGCGCGCGACCCGCACGGCATCTCACAGGGCGTGGTGGAGCACGTGCGACGTCTTCAGGGCGTGCGCTTCGCCGCTCCACTACTCGAAGCGAACGCACAGGCGAGCGGGCCGGGCGGCAGCGAGTCGGTCGAGCTCATCGGCGCCGATCAGAGCCTTGAGGCGCTCGGCGGCACGCTCGTGCCACACGGCGAACTCACCCCGTTCGGCGGGATCGGCGCGGTCGTCATAGCGGCGCCGCTGTCGCATGCGCTGGGAGTCGTCCACTTTGGCCAGGAAGTGACGCTGCGGCTCGCCGGCCACACCGTGCAGGCGCCACTCTACGCTCAGCTGGGCGAACGGCAGATCGGCCAGCTCGCACGCAGTCCCGTCTTGATCGCTCCGCTCTCATACGCCCAGGAAATCGCCGGGCTTCAAGGACGCGTCAGTCGCGTACTCATCCAGCCGGACCCGGGCGCGCAGACGCGCGTGCGGGCTGAGCTCATGGCGCTTACGGCTGGCCGATCTTCGATCGGTCACGCGAACGTCGAGCCGATCGACTACGAAGCAACGCTGTTCGCCAACGCCGTGAGCGCGAGCAGCCAGTCAAGCGCGCTGTTCTCCGCGATCAGCGCGCTCGTCGGGTTTCTGTTCGCATTCAACGCGACACTGCTCACAGTCCCCGCGCGGCGACGGCTGATCGTCGATCTGCGCCGCGACGGCTACCCCCCGCGGACGGTGATCGCGACGCTCTGCCTCGACGCGCTCGTGCTCGGTGTGCTCGCGTCCGCGCTCGGGCTCGCGCTTGGCGACGTGCTCTTCACACATGTCCTGCGCTCAGACTCCACATTCTTCTCGCTCGCGTTCACCGTCGGCTCCGAGCAATCTGTCAGCTTCACAGACGTGGCGATCGCCGCCGGAGGCGGCATGCTCGCCGCGCTCGCGGCGGTGCTCAGCCCGCTGCGCGCGGTCCTCTCGCACGACCCGCTCGCCGCAACCGGCGAACGCGAGCAGTCGGGCGCCAGATGGGCCGGCGCGCGCACGGCGCTTGCCGGGCTCGCCTGCCTCGCCGCGGCCAGCGCGCTCCTGAGCATCGAACCCGACGCGGCGATCCCCGGCATGGTGCTCGTGATCGCGGCGCTGCTCTGCATATTGCCGCTCACGTTGCGCGTGACGCTCGCGCTGGCGGGGTGGCTCGCTGCGCTCATCGTCAGCCCAGTGCCGCACGTCGCTCGGATGGAGCTGAGCGCCGGGCGCACACGAGCCGTGGCGATCGCCGCGACCGGCGCCGTAGCCGTCTTTGGCAGCGTCGCGCTCGGAGGGGCGCACCGCGATCTGCTCGCCGGCCTGCGAACGGCCGCACGTGAAACCACCGCGGCCGCGCCGGTGTGGGTAGCGCCGGCCGGCTCCTACAACCTGTTGATGACCACCCCGTTCGCTCCGCTCGAGCAGGACCGCTTGCGGCGCGTCCCGGGGGTACAGGCGGTCGGGCTCTATCGCGGCGGGCTGCTCGACTACGGCCGGCGGCGCGTGCTCGTCATCGCCCCGCCCCTCGCGGCACGGCCGCTAGTGCCCACGGGACAGCTGCTCGGCGGTGACGCACGCAGGGTAGAAGCGCTCGTGCGCGGCCGCGGCTGGATCGTCGTGTCACGGGCGATCGCCGAAGAACACGACCTGCGCGTCGGGCAGAGCGTCACACTGCCGACCCCCAACCCGACAAGGATGTACGTGGCGGCCCTGTCCACCAACATGGGCTGGGAGCCAGGTGCGATCGTAATGAGCGCACCCAGCTATGCGCGCGCGTGGGGCAGTACAGACGCAAGCGCGTACGCGATCGAACTCGCCCCCGGCATTTCGCCCAGCCGCGGCGCGCGTGAGATACAGAGCGCATTGGGAGGAAGCCTTCAGAGCGCGCTAGCCGTGCAGACCGCCCGGCAGCGCAGCAGCGCCCTTCAGGCGCTCGACACGCGCGCGCTCGCGCGCCTCACACAGATCGCAACGCTGATCCCGATCTTCGCCATCCTCGCGATGGCGGCGGCGATCGGCGCGATGGTGTGGCAGCGGCGAGCGCGCCTGGCCAAGCTCAAGCTCGAGGGTCTCGCGCGAGCGCAGTTGTGGCGCACGATCCTGCTCGAGAGCCTGCTCCTGCTCGGCGCCGGCTGCGTCACCGGTGCCCTGTTCGGCCTCTACGGCCAGCACCTCGCCGACCGCGCGCTCGCGCAGACGATCAACTTCCCCGTCGTCGATCACTCACTCAACCCGCTGCCCGCGCTCGGGAGCCTCGGCCTGGTCATCGCCTCCGCGCTCGCTGTGCTCGCCCTCCCCGGGTATCTGGCGAGCGGTGTGCCGGCAAGCGTCGCGCTCCAGGAGTGACAGTGACCAAACACAACAGAGACAAACAGTGAAAAATCGTGGGTCGCGTTCGAGGCCAACCTCGGGACGTTGCTGCGCACGTGTGACGCGGTCGGCGCGTGTATGGCGGTCCCCGAAACGGCGCACTATCGCAAGGCGCTCGCCCACGGCGACACCCTGGGTCAGCGCCGTATGCCCTGCATCCATTGGGTAGTTGGCAAGGATCGGTGGATCGAGGAGCAGCGCGCCGGCGGCTGGCGGATCCTCGCGGTCGAGCTAGCCGACGGCGCCGTGTCGCTGCCGCGCTTGGAGGCGGCGCGGCAGCGAACGGTCGTACTGCTGGGCCACGAGCGGCACGGCATCCCGGAGGAGCACGTCGAGGCGGCCGACGAGTGTGTGGAGATCCCGATGGTCGGCCAGGGAGCGAGCCTGAACGTCGCCGTGGCGGGCAGCCTCGTGCTGTACCGCCTGGCGGGGATGGTGTGAGGGGACGTCGACCTGTGTGAGGGACCGTGGTCCGCGAACCCAAGCGTCTGATTTCCAAAACTCGCTGGGTCTCTCAGGCTGAGACCCCAATCGCGGGCGCTCAGCCGGGGCAGTCGATCCAGCGGTAGATCAGCCCGTCGCGAACCTCATGGTAGGAGGGAGGGGCCGGCGGCGGGTCCTTGGACAGCTGCGCGACCACCTCGAGCGCGCCGCGCAGATCCTCTTCGGCCGCGGTGGTCCAGTGAATGTCGGGGTGGAGCAGCCGCTCCAGGCGCGGCCAGTTGCGACGCTCGATCGCGTCGAGCACATCGGATACCGCTGGGACCTGCTCGGCCACGTAGAGAACGTTAGTAGCGGCTACGGAGATCAGGTGCTTTGCACACCTGGCTGCGCGCGAGTCTGGGACATGGGGGGATCGGCGCTCAGGGCATGGACGATCGATGCCGCGAGCCGAGCTCAGAGCACGAATGGGATGAGCATCTTGGTTTTCGTTCTGTGGCTCGGATCGCAGACGAGGCGGGGGTGTGGCCGATCAGGTCGAGGATCGCGGTGCTCGCGCACGCCCGGTCGTCGGCGTATGGAGCGAGCGTCTGGGTGCGGTCGAGTGTCTGGCGCAGTTCTCGTGTGAGCTGGTCAGGGTTCTTGGCGTGTCCGATCAGCCCGTGACGCACCATCGCCTGCGTGTTGTGGCGCACATGGCCGTGCGTGAACCCGTAGGCGATCACGGGACAGCCCTGGGCGGCGGCCTCCAGGCAGGTCATTCCGCCGGTCGAGTGCACGAGCACGTTGGCCGCGCCAAGCAGGTCGGCCATCGCGTGGGTGTATCCCAGCACGCGCACCCGGGAGTGCGACGCGTAGTGGTCACTCAGCCGGCGGGTTGCGAGCTCGTTGTCTCCGCAAACCACGATCACCTGCAGGAGCTCGACATCCAGAGCCCCTTCGATCGCTCCGCGCAGGTCGCCGACGCCCCAGCCGCCACCCGATACGAGGACGAGCGGGAGCTCGGGATCCAGGCCCAGCGCGCGGCGCGCGGCGCATCGTTCTCGTTTGGCCCAGTGGGTAAGGCCCAGTGGAGGTCTGGCTGCCCTGGCGGGCGCTCCGTTGGTGATCTCCGCGATCTCTCGCAGGGACTCGGGATAGCTCACCAGGTGGAGATCGGCCCCGGGGTGCGCCCAGAAATGCAGGCTGGCGAGATCGGTGACGAGCGCACACACGGGAATCTGCAGCTGGCCCCGTTGGCGCATGACACCCAGCGGCGCAGTGATCCCGGGATATGTGGAAATCACCACATCGGGCTGCTCAGCGTCGATCAGAGAGCGCAGACCGGAGCGAGCAACGCCGTAGAGCACTCTTAGCGCGATCTGACGCCCCAGCTTCCAGCGCACGCCGACGGCATAGGAGAAGGAGTAAGCAGCTGGACAGTGGGTGAGCTGCCAGCGGACGAAGCGCTCGAGGAAGACTCGCAGTGGACCTCTAGATGCCCCGAGACCGTTGTGTACCGTCACCCGAACATCTGGTGCCGCACGAAGTAGCTCGTCCCGCAGGCCCTCCGCGGCGCTTTGATGACCACGGCCAACGCCGGCAGCAAGGATCAGCACCGTTCGGCACGAGGTGGAACCGTTTACGCGGGCTGAGGTGGGAGCTTGGATGGCTATGGGAGCACCATGTGAGCCGCTCCGCTTGTGCGCAGACGCCGCAAGCACCCCGCCCAGGACAGAATCAAGAAGTACCCGAGGAGGATGCCTATCGCTATGCCGGCGGCGCAGATGAGTAGCTGGACTAGCATCCTTCGGTCCGAGCGGGTCCTCGTGGGCATTGTGGCCGCGTGCGGGACACCGTAGGGTGAACTGTGTGATCCACGTTCGTGGTGTGACCAAGCGATATGACCACAGTGTTCGGCTCAGCCGCCGCCGCGGCTGAAGACAGCGAAGAAGTCGCGGTCGTCGGGCGTGAGGTACCTGGTCGTGGGGCGTTCCATGCCGGACAGCAGGTTCATGGGCGCACTCGCACCGGGGGCGCCGTAGGTGATGAAGCTCACCCAGTAGGAGTTGATGTCGAGCTCCATCGCCCGCACGGCGCCGGCGTGGGCGAGCGTGTCGGCCAGGCTGCCCACGCTCTGATCTTCGCCGGCGGCGTAGATCAGGTTGCCGTGACGGTCGACGCCGACGCCCGAGCGCCACACCAGGACCGCGTTGCCGACCGTCGCGCCCCATTCGCTGCTTTCGAGATTGGGGCTGGGCCGTCCTTGGTTGACGAGCAACGGGAGATTCTGGCGGGCGAACGAGACCGAGCTGGGGGCGTGCGGGCCGTACTGCCAGTCGATTACGTCCACACGGCCGTCGTTGTAGCCCACGATCGTGGCCTGACCGTCCTGCATCGTGGCGTAGGTGTGGCCGTTCAGGACAAACCCGCCGTGTGAGTCTGAGAGTTTGAAGCCGCTGTTGAACGTCGCCAGCAGCTTGCTCCGGCGTGCTTGGGGCACGTCCATCGAGCCGCGCGGGATCGACACGGAGGGCTCCTGGCGGCCGGGGTTGAGGGTCACCGTCGTGCGCTTGGTGTCGATCCACGCCAGGCCGGCCACCACGCGCGGATATTCAGGCTGGTTGCGCAGCGTCGTGATCAGCAGCGGCGCGCCCGTACCCAGCCCGGGGCGGGTGGCCCGCCAGACGCCCTCGCCTGGAAGCGCCGGATGGAACAGTGGCGCGACCCGCGGGGGACGGTAGCTCGCGGCAGCCAGCCGCTGCGCTTGCAGCCGTTGCGCGCGCGCCTGCGCGGCGGTTCCGTAGCCGACCTGAGGCAGTGCGCGCAGCGTCGCCCCACCCTTGCTCGGCGCCGTGAGCGAGTAGTAGGTCGACTCGATCTGCGACACGAGCCCCGCCGCGCCGTGTTCGCGCAGCCACTCCACCGAGCGAACGCCGAGACTCGAGTTGGACGGTTCGACGATCGTATGCACATACGAGTACGCGGCGGGGATCAGCGCGATCAGCGCGGCGGCGAGCGCGATCCGCCGCATCCGTCGCAGACCTCCTCCTCCAGAGCGCTCGGGCGGATAGTTCTCCCGCGGGGCAGGGGGGAGGCGTGTGGCGCTACCGAGCTCCATGCCCAAACCCTATGCGCTCCGGGGTCCAGCCACACGTTGATCGTCCGGAAAATTAGAGCACTCTCATTAAGAAAGGTCTCACCTCTTGACGGTGCAATAGAGCCGGAAATGCAGTAGTCATGTGGAACCATATGGGGCTCCCGCGCAGTCACGTCTCACACCGCAGTGCTCCTCACTCGAGGATTTAACATTAATTCACTTCGAGCAATAGTCCGTCCATCCCGCACCACCTTGCTGGCAGCCGGGCTGGCGCTTGTCGGGATTGGTGGCATTCTCGCTGTCAGTGGCGTCACTGACAGCGGGCCTAATCATCTGGTGGTCCCCTGCGCCAGCTCTGCGGATGCCACCCTGGCTGACACGCTCGGCGACGTGGGCACGCGGATCTACGACAGTGAGCACGCCAGGCATGGCTCGGCCGCCATCGCGATCAGAAGTGTCACGAGCTCGTCGGCTCTCGCGCGAGCCGTGGCAGCCGGCGACCCGGCGGCGGCACGGGCCGCCGTGACGAGAATCGTTTTCAATCACCTTCACATCGTGCGTCTGCGGGTGATCCATGACCGGCGGGTACTCTCCGATGTGGGCGGGCCGTTCGTGCTCGCCCCGATCAGCGGTGAGATTCGCTTGCACGGTCGGCTCGTCGGCCGCTACGTCCTGTCGATCCAGGACGATCTCGGCTACGTAAAGCTCGCCGGTCGCCTCGCAGGCCTTGAGGTCGTGATGCGTTCAGGCGGGCACCAGGTCATGAGCAGCCTCAGCCCCGCGCCTGGATCCATCCCGCGGCAGGGCACGCTCACCTTCGGCGGGGTCACCTACGTGACCCACACGATCGATGCCGTGGCATTTCCCAGCGGACCTCTGCGGATCTACCTGCTGGCGCGCCGTCCGAGCCCACCGTTCGCCTCCCGCACATGCTTTCAGATCAAGGTGGCGGCCTTAGGCAATGTGGGCGTATACGTTTCGCGGCGCTTCGTCCTCTCGAACAGCAGCTACGGGTCGTACATCTTGGTGACGCAGGGACTCACTCACGCTCTGGTGTTCGTACGGGACGACTCGCGACAGCTAGTGGGCAGTGTCCGCCCCGCTCCCGCGCTCCTACCCGACAGCGGTACGGTGAGGTTCCGCAGCCTGTCTTACGGCGTGTTCTCGTTTTCCACACACGCTGCCGGGAACCGCCCGATCCGCATCACGCTGCTCGTGCGCCAGTCAGATCCTAGGGATGGCCCCGCTCCCCGGAGATCAACCACAGGTTGATCGATCGTCAAATAAGAGCACTCTCACATATGAGAAGTCTCACCTCTTAGCGGCGAGATCGAGCCGGAAATGCAGTAGTCATGTAGAACCGTATGAGGACGGTACAATCGCGCCGTTACGCTGGCAACGGTCCTTGATCGGAGATCTAGACATTAACTCACTTCAAGCGATAGCAAGCGCCGAGGAGACTCGAGCCCCGTTCATTGCGAGCGAATTGGAGGCCCATGAGCAGGCCCCGATCCAGCTGCGGCCCTCCGTTGGATCCCCGGTCCGGGTTCTGTTGCGGGCTTGCCGTCCGCGCCAGTGGAGCAAGAACCTGCTCGTGCTCGCGGCGCCGTGCGCCGCCGGTGTCATTGACCAGCCAAGGGTTGCGGCGCAGGTCGCGGGGGTGTTCCTCGTGCTGTGTCTGCTGTCGAGCGCGACCTATCTCCTCAACGACGTGCGCGACCGTGAGCAGGACCGTCTGCATCCACGTAAGCGCTCGCGGCCGGTGGCTTCAGGCGAGCTCTCGCCCCGGGCGGCTCTGCGGGTCGCGGCTGTGCTGGCGATTGTGGGCATCGCTTCCGCGACCGCGATCACACCCGGCCTGGGTGCGGTCGCCGGCGGCTATCTCGTTTTGACGATGAGCTATTCGCTGTGGTTGCGGCGCGTGGTCGTCCTCGACATCCTGGCGATCGCCGCGGGTTTTGTGCTGCGGGCGATTGCCGGGGGTGTGGCGACGGACATCTATCTGTCTCGCTGGTTTGTGATCGTGACTGCATCCTGTGCCATCTATCTGGTTGCCGGGAAGCGGTATGCCGAGCTGCGCGAGCACGCGGGGCCCGGTCCCGCGCGGGCGACCCTGCGGCGCTACTCGCTCGGGCATCTGCGCCTGACGCTCCTGGCAACGGCCACTGTGGCCATAGGCGCCTACACCGGGTGGGCGTTCACACGACCGTCCCATGTCGTCTGGTACGGGCTGTCGACAGGTCCACTGGTGTTGTGGCTGGGTCGTTACGCGAGCCTGATCGGCGCGGGCGCGGGTCAGGCGCCGGAGGAGTTGATCCTGCGCGATCGAACGCTACTGGCGCTGAGCGTCGCTTGGTGCTTCCTGTTCCTCGGCGGTGTCTATGTCGGTCGCTGAGCTGACGGCACGCTCCCCGCTCGTGGGCGTCGAGCGCCCGCTGTGCGGTTGGGGGCGGATGTCGCGGAGCCGCTGCCGGGTTCTTCAGCCGCGTGGGGTCGAGGACGTGCTCGAAGCGCTCGCATCGCACGCGCCACAGACCGGCGTGATCGCCCGGGGCGCCGGGCGCAGCTATGGCGATGCCGCTCAGAACGATGGTGGCGATGTGCTCGACATGACCGGCCTCGACCGGATCGTCTCGATCGACGGCGAGCGCGGGCTGATAACGGCGCAGGCCGGCGTGACGATCGCCAAGCTGATGGCTTCACTCGCTGCCCACGGGCTCACGTTGCCGGTCGTGCCCGGGACGCGGCACGTCACGCTCGCGGGCGCGATCGCGAGCGACATCCACGGCAAGAACCACCACCGCGACGGTGGCCTGGCCAGGCACGTGGCGGCGATCTCGCTATGCACGCCAGCCGGTGGCCTCACGGAGGTCTCGCCCGAGACCGACCCCGACCTGTTCTACGCGACGCTCGGAGGTATGGGCCTCACAGGTGTGGTCGTGGAGGCGACGCTCCGCGCGGAGTCGCTCCCGTCTCCGTGGGTGGCGGCTGACGTCGACCGCACCGACGGGCTGGAGCAGACGCTCGAGCTGATGAGCGGCTCCGAGCGCCACCGCTACTCGGTGGCATGGCTCGACCTGCTCGCGGACGGGTCGAAGATGGGACGCGCGATCGTCAGCCGGGCTGACCCGCTTGGCGGCGACGCAGCCACTCCGGCTGCCCGGGGGCCGCGAGCGGCAGGCAGCGCATATCCCGCGGCGCTCTCGCGGCGGCCGGCGTTCGAGGTTCCACGCGGCTTTCCCGCCGCCCTGCTGCGCCCCACGAGCATGCGCACGTTCAACGCGCTCCGCTGGCGCGCAACACCACATCGCGAGCGCGAACGTCCGCTGGCCCTGGCGCCGTACTTCTTCCCCCTGGACGCCCTCGGAGAGTGGAACCGGCTGTATGGGCCACATGGCCTGATTCAGTACCAATTCGTGATCCCCTCCGGCGAGGAGGCCGCGCTCGTGCGCTGCTTCGAGCTCATGCGCGCGCGCCGACTGCCCGTGTATCTCGCCGTGTTCAAGCGCTTCGGCGCCGCGTTCGGTGGCCCGCTGTCGTTCCCGCTCGAGGGCTGGACGCTCGCGGCCGATCTACCGGCGGCGGCGCCCGGGTTGCGAGCGGCACTGGACGAGCTCGACGAGGTCGTCGCTGGCTGCGGGGGCCGCGTGTACCTGACTAAGGACGCCCGGCTGCGACGCAAGACGATGGCCGCGATGTACCCAGAGCTCGACCGCTTCGACGCCCAGCGTTCCAGAGTCGATCCCGAGGGGATCCTCCGCTCTGACCTCGCACGGCGCCTTGGACTCTGCGAGGCCGCGCCGTGAGCGGCGCGAACGCCGGCTCGGCCGGCAGGCGTGTCCTGGTGCTGGGCGGCACCTCGGAGATCGCCCTGGCGATCGTAGGAGAGCTGCAACGCCGCGACCCGCGCGAGGTGGCGCTCGTGGGCCGCGACCCTGGTGCTCTGGCCCGCGCGGCCGAGGATCTCACCGGCGCCGGCTGTGAGCGGGCACTGACGTTCGAGCTCGACGCCCTGGACCTCGACCGTCACGAGCAGGTCGTCGGCGAGGCATTCGACGAGCTCGGAGGCGCCGACATCGTGATCCTCGCCGTCGGCGTCCTCGGCGAGCGCGGTGGCCTGCCTGTGGACGCCTCCGGCGCGCTCGACGTGCTCCAGGTCAACATGGTGGGAGCCAGCTCGCTGCTGATCTACACTGCGCGGCGCTTGCGCGAGCAGGGCGCGGGGACGATCGTCGTGCTCTCCTCCGTGGCTGCCGAGCGGCCACGGCGCGCGAACGCCGTCTACGGAGCCTCCAAGGCCGGGCTGGACGCCCTCGCCCAGGCGCTCGGTGACGAGCTGCACGAACACGGAGTGCGCATGCTCGTCGTTCGCCCTGGCTTCGTCCACACCCGGATGACCCGTGGCCTACAGCCCGCGCCGCTGGCCACCACACCGCAGGCACTCGCCCGCGTCGTCGTGGACGGGCTGGACCACGGCTCTCACACCGTGTGGGCGCCACGTACCCTGCGCTGGCTTATGCTCGTCATGAGAATAATTCCCCGCCCCCTCTTCCGCCGCCTGAAACAATGAGCGCCACCAAACCGCTGAATAACATGTCTCACCTGCACGCCCGCCGTCGCCAGGCGCGCAGGCGTCGTCACCTCTTTCGTGTGGACATCGGTCTCGGGCTGCTGATCGCGGTGGCAGCACTTCTGCTCGCGCCGGGCGTGGCGATCGTCGCCGTCGCCGCGCTGCTGGTACTCGCCATCTGCGGCGTCTCGATCCTGATCGAGCGGTGGCGATCGCGTCGACGGTGACTCGATGAGATTTTGCTCATCTGCTGTTACGCCCGTCCGCTGCCGTTAAGATCTATAGCGTGACATTTCACTCACTTTCACCGACGGCGCTTGCTATCACGGCTATCACGGTGTTGGCGGCGACGCCCGCTACGTCCGCGCTCGCAGCCGGCTCGTCCGCGCGCCCGGCGACCAAGTCCGAACGGTCGGCGATCATGGCATCGTTCACCGCAAACGACGGTAGCTCCTCCGAGGTACACGGAGTGTACGTCTCGCGGTCAAACTCCAGCCTCGCCGTGGTGTGCGTACGCACACCGGAAGCGGGCACGCAAGCGTACGTCTTCCGTCACGCATCGCGCTCTTGGCGTTACGTGACGAGCGGCTCCGCCGGCAGGGCTGGCAGCGCGGCCGACCGGCTCCTCGAGCGAGCTTGCGGCTGAGACGGAATCGCTCTTCTATGGGATGCAGTCGACGCGGACGGCGCCGGCGCGGTGGCCGGCCGCGTGAGCGATGTGGCGAACAGGCGCCAGTGAGCCGAGTGCCACAGCTCGCGCAAATACGGCAGTCCGCCGGCCACCAGCTTCCCCTCCAAGCGCCCCGCGCTGTCCAGCGGAGCATCGGGCAGCGCCACATAGAAGACCCTGTTTTCCACCAACCACACGCGATAGGCGGACGGGCTCAGCGTCGGGCGATAGAAGATCGCCCCGTAGAGCGTGTCCAGCTGGCGGTCCCAGCCGCGCGCCAGCGAGATTCCGTCATGCCCGGCGAGGTACGCCGCTTCCCAGTGCGATTCTGTGAGCGGCACCTCTACGATCGTCGGCGTTCCGTGACGCAATCGCCGCAGCTCTGAGAGCAGCGGCGCATAGTAGGAGGCGCTCGCCGATCGGTTTCCCGCGCTTGCCGCGACGTCGTCGATCGGCGTGATGAGCTGCCAGTACACCAGCAGCGGCGCCAGCGCCAGCAGCGCCGCGCGCCGGTGCTCCCACAGCACCCCCGCGAGCAGCGGCGCCGCGAGCGACGGCCCCAGCCGTGCGGCGTTGCCGCCGACGGGTGTGGCGATCACAAACGAGCCGATCAGCGCGAGCGCGTACAGGGCGGCTCCGGCGCGCACGATTCGCCGTCCGCGAGCGCTCAGCGGTCCCTGGGGAAGCAGCAGGGCGATCAGCAACACCCCGGCGAGGCTCATCCAGAAGACCAATGGAGCAAATGGCTCATAGCCGCCTTCTGGAAACGCGAGGCTCAGCACGACGATCGGTGTCAAGGTGGCCGCCACGACAGCCAGGCCACGACGCGCGTTCACTACCGCATAGGCAAGCCCGGCGAGCGCCAGGAAGACCCCCGCCACCGGGCTCGCGACGCTGGTGACTACGGCGAGGGCCAGCGCGAGTGGCGCGGCTCCGCGTATCAGCGCGAGCACCGCTCCGAGCCCGATCGCGAAACCCAGGTCATAGGGCACGCGCCCGGAGAGCAGCTCTACACAGAAGCCGACCGCGAACGAGATGGCGGCAATACGCGCCGCGGTCCCGTCAAACACTTCTCGCGCGATCATCCCGAACAGCACACAGGCCGCGATCGCCGACACAACGAGCAGCAGATGCACGCCAAGCAGCCAACCCAATACCGGCGAGAGCAACGAGTAGCCCGGCAGCCAGTGGCCATGCGCCGCATACCAGCCCGTATCCCAGGTGGTGAAGCCCACCCGCCCGAACAGGGCGCTGCGATAGGTGGCCGCGGCCAAGTCGCCCGCCGGCGGTGAGATGATCAGATAGACCGCCGTCAGCGGGAGCGCCACCGCCAGCGCGAGCGCCCAGGGATGAGCGGACCGACGGGCCGTCCGTTCATGGCGCCGTGGAAGCTCCCGCACTACGGTGATTTCGCTTGGCGTTGCCATCGTCCGGCCCGTCCTCAGGCCGCGCTCATGAAATCAGCGACTCGCTCGATCGCATCGCGGCGTTTCAGCAACATGTGTCAGTTGGCGAGGATCGTGAAGAAGTCGCGGCTGTAAGGCGTGAGCAACCGACCGGCGATTCCCAGCTGGCCGGGCACGACGGGCACACCGGTCGGCCCTCCCGGATGATGTACATAGAGGTATCCGGCGATCCACTCCGGGTTGATGTCGAGCTCGATCGCGCGCACGACACCCGCATTGACCAGTCCCTGGGCGATCGTGGCCGGCGATAGGTGCTCGCCGGCGGCCCATACGAGCTGACCGTCGCCGGTGATTCCCAGCGCCGAGCGGGCCACTTCGGACCCACCTCCCAACGTTGCCCCCCAGCAGCGCAGGATGCAGTTCTCGACTGTGGGCGCCGCGATACCGTGTTCCACCAGCAGGTGCAGGTTCTGTAGCACCGAGGCGACTCTCAGCCCGCTGGCCGGGACGCCTTCTTGCCATGCCCCAATGTCCGTTGTGCCGTTACTGTAGGTCACGATCGAGCCCAACCCCGCTGTGAGCGCAACCGCCGCGCGACCGTCCGCCTGAAACCCGCCGGAGCCATAGCTCAGCTTAAAGCCACCGTTGAACGCAGCCAGTACCCGGTGAATCTCGCTCGTGCCGATGTGGTCGCCATAGGTCCAGCCCTGCCCTCCTGGTTCACCCGATCCCGCGTGCAGAGCCAGGTGCACCAGCCGCTGGTCGAAACGCAATAGCGTCACACCGGAGCGCAGAGCGATCCAAGCGGCGGGCTGGCCGCCGACGCTCGCAACCGGCGTCCAGCCGGGTCCTGGCTGGCCAGGTTCCGTGACGAGGAGAGCGCTCGACACGCGCCGCAGCGCAGCGGTCCTCCTCGAGGGGCCACTCTTAGACGGCGCGGCGTTTGACTGGCTGCCACAACCGGCAGCCACCATCCCGGCCGCTAGCAAGGTTGCGACCCGCGCCGTCAGCTTCAGCATGGCGCAAATCTCGCTGGTGAGCGTAAGCATCACATAAGGTGACGGTGAGAACACTCTTACGGCCACAAGCGCAGGCGATAAATGAGAATTTGCTCATAGTGAGTTCTTAGCCGATCCCTGCGTAGAGGGCCGTCCTGGCTGAGGACGAATAGGCACCATGTATTGGCGCGTGCATTGCACATCGACCCGGTCGACCGCGAGAGCATCGCTCGCTATGAGGCCCGGATCGCCGCTTACGAAGCTGGCGACCGTGCCTTGCCGCGAGGTACGGCACGACCGAGGGCCGTACCGCGGCTGCGGCCGCAGCCGCAGCCGCGACCCCGTCCTGTTCGCCGGCGCCGCCGGCCCAGCCGGCGAAGGCTGGCCATCCGCCGGATCGCGGCGCTCGCCGTCCTCCTCCTCGTGGCTACCAAGCTGGTGTCATACACGAGCGCGATGCTCGCACCCTCGAATGTCGGCTTCGGCGTCCGCTCGATCGAGTGGCTGCGAGATAATGGAGGCGCGTGGCTCGTGTCTGACATCGAGCGTGTCTACTATTCCATCAATGCCCCTGCCAGGGGAGGGCCGCCGCTGAAGGTCCTGCCCAGGATCGGTCTTCAGAACGGCGGATCGGAATCCCTCTACGCACCGCCGCCGATCACGCCGATCATCAACCCCCCGCTACCCGGAGAGGGACAGTGGCGACGGACGGGACCACTGGTCAATGGTGCGCCGCCTGTGCTCGTGACGACGTTCCGCCCCGACCCCAACTATCCCCAGATGGTCGCGGGAATCGCCTGGATTGACCGCTCACGCACCTCACTGCAGCTCTACCCGGGTCGCTACGAGCCGCCGGCCGCGGCCTTTCGAGGACCAATGGAGGTCCCCGCGCAGCTGCGGGGAGGACTGCTCGCGACCTTCAACAGCGGCTTCAAGCTCGAGGACTCCGGCGGAGGATTCGCGGCACTCGGGCAGGTATACGCACCACTGCATTACGGAATGGCGACCCTCGTCGGCTTCCGCGATGGCAGCGTCGACGTGCGCGAATGGACAGGCCCGCCACAGCCGGGACCATCGGTCCTGTTCGCGCGTCAGAACCTGCCGTTGATCCTGGAGAATGGCCAGCTAAATCCAAACCTGAGCAACGGATCGCTATGGGGCGCCACGCTGGGCAACGCGGTCCGGGTCTGGCGCTCCGGTATCGGTGTGGACGCGCGCGGCGATCTCCTCTACGCAGCTGCCGACAACCAGACCGCAGAAAGCCTCGCGCTGATCCTCCAGCGCGCCGGGGCTGGACGGGCGATGGAGCTCGACATCAACTCGGAGTGGGTCACCTTCAATTTTTACGGCGCTCCCGGCGCAAGCGAACCCTCGAAGCTACTGCCCGGGATGACCCGGGAAGCGACGCGCTACCTCGAACCCGACGACCGCGACTTCTTCGCTGTCTTCAGCCGCGGCGGCGGCTGAGCCGAACACTATGGTCAAGCGCTTCACCGTGTCCGAGCGAGCCGTCCACTGGCTCACGGCGCTCGCGTTCCTCAGCCTGCTCATCAGCGGCCTCATCGTCGGCCGCCGCGGAACCTTTCACGGCGTGATGTATGCCTGGCACCTCGCCTCAGCCGGCGTGCTCGTCGGTGGCGTAGCGCTGATCGTCCTGGCGGGGAACCGGCGGGCGCTCAGGGGCACCGCGCGCGAACTGAGCAGTCTCGATGTGGAGGACCGCGAGTGGCTCGGAGCGATTCCAGCACGCCTGCTTTCCGGCGCGCCGGAACCACCAGCCGGGCGCTTCAACGCCGGCCAGAAGGTCAACTTCGCCCTCGTCTGCGTCCTGGTCGGCATCCTGTACATCACGGGGGTCGACACGATCGTAGCCGGCACCCATCACAACCTGATCTTCGGCGGTCACAAGCTCGCGACGATCGCCCTCTGCGTCCTTGTCGCAGGGCATCTCTACATGGCGCTCGTCAACCGCGCGACACGCCACGCGCTGCGCGGGATACTGACCGGCGAGGTCGATCGCGAGTGGGCACGCAAGCACTACCCGCGCTGGGAGCCATAGCTGCACGCGGGTTACGCCGCCAACCACGGCGCCGCGGGCCCTGTGTATGAGACAGCCGCGCATTGCGGGAGGCCGACCGTCAGGATGACTGGGTGCGCCTCCTGGGACTGCCGCTGTCGACGCTGGCTGCCGTGACTCTCCTGCACCATCCTCCCCACGGCCCGGGGATCGACTACATCGGCGTGTTCCTGGCGGCGGGGGCGAGCTGGGTTGCGCTTCCGGGCCCAGGCGAGGCCGCCCTCATCGCGGCGGGCATCTCGGCCGCGCACGGCCATCTAGACCTGAGCTCGGTGGTGGCCGTCGCCTGGGCCGGGGCCACTACGGGCGGGGCCGTGGGATGGCTGCTCGGCGTGAAGGGCGGCCGGGGCCTGCTCACGGCGCCCGGCCCGCTGCTGGCACTGCGCCTGGCGCTGATCGCGCGGGGCGATCGTTTCTATGAGCGCTACGGCCCGCTGGCGGTGCTGTTCACGCCCTCGTGGATCGCCGGGATACACCACATGCGCTGGTCTCGCTTCCTGCCCGTCAACGCGGTCTCGGCGCTGATATGGGCGCTCGCCTTTGGTGTCGGCGCCTACCTGCTCGGACCGTCAATAGCGGACATCGCCGCCGACGCGGGCTTGGCCGGCCGGCTCCTCCTCGGCACGCTGTTGGTGCTCGCCGTGGTGCTACTGGCATGGCGTCGGATCCGCTAGTCGGCGTAGCGGGTGAGCCTGCACCTGAGCCTTCCGTCACGCGGCCACAAGTGCGATGCATCTCCGTCTACGGACAATGCCAGCAAGCGCCGCGAGCCACCCGGCTGGCCCCCGGGTAGCTCGCGACTGCCCTGCGTATTTAGACCCGCTGCGTGCAGCCCTTCGCCTTCAGCACTTTGTTGCCTTCGGCCGTCCGTTTGCTGGTGGGATGCGGGTTCCTTTTGTGGAAGGCGCTCGTCCACGCCTGACACTGCGTTTTCGACCAGTGCGACGACGTGGTTGCCATCGCCGGCACGCTGATGCTGCCGATGCCGATGGCTGCAGCGACAGCTACGCTAGCGACTCGTCTTGTCGGGGTCATGTTTTTTTACCTCCTTGGTTGGGTGACACGCTGCGATCCTTATCATTGACAGACCACCTAAGCTTGGGTTATGCAATCGGTGAAAGTTCACTCATCAAGCCGAGCAACGGCAGCTCCAGGCTGTCCGTCACTTCGAGCAGCTTCTCGGCGGCCCGACAGTCACGGACCTCGCTAGTTCGCGACGATCGCCAGAAAGTCGCGACTGTACGGTTTGAGCAGCTCGCCTGCGATTCCCAGCTGGCCGGGCACGACTGGCACGGGGGACGGTCCGCCGGTGTGATGGACGTACAGGTAACCGGCGACCCAGTCGGGGTTGATGTCGAGCTCGATCGCGCGCACGGCGCCAGCACCGACCAGCGCGGCGGCGAGGCCGGCGGGTGAGAGCTGCTCGCCGGCGGCCCACACGAGTTGCCCGCTCGCGTTTATTCCGAGCCCCGAGCGAGCGACGAATGTGCGGGAGCCGATCGTTTCACCCCAACAGGCGATCAGGCAGTCAGAGACGCTCGCCGCGGCGACGCCGCGATCGACGAGCAGTCGCTGGTTCTGCAACACCGAGAAGACGGTCTTGCCGGCGCTCGGCACGCCCGCTCGCCATGCTCCGATATCTGTTGTGCCATCGGTGTAGGTGACGATCGACGCGAGTCCCGCCTTGAGCGGGACCGCCACATGAGCGCCTGAGGAGAACCCGACGTCGCGGTAGGTGAGCTTGAAACCGCCGTTGAACGCGGCGACGAGCAGATGGATCTCGCTCGGGGTGATCTTGTCACCATAGGCCCAACCACTCACGCCGCCGTCGCTCGACCCGGCGTGCAGCGTCAGGTGCACGAGGCGCTGGTCAAAGCGCATCAGGGTCACACCGGAGCGTTGGGCGATCCATGCGGCGGGCTGCCCCTGAGCCTGCGCCACAACCTTCCAGCTCGTCGTGGGCTGCCCCGGCGCGCTCACCAGCAGCCGCCGCGCTACCTGTGCGTGGGTTGCCGCCAAGCGCCTCCTTTTTGCTTTTACGCTCGCCGCATGTGCACGCGGCGGGGCCGACTGACCAACGCTCACGCTGACGTATACGCCCGCGAGGACGAACATCACGACGGTCACCAACACACCAAGTCGTCGCCGAGCGTGCACACCTCGGGTATCTCTCCGCATCTAAGGATTGATGCTTACCGCCCTACATGCCAACTAAACGCGCGGTGAGAATCCTCTCATCACTCAATACAAAATGCTGGGAGCGGTCAAGAGGTCTTGGGTATGGTTCCTGGTGTGCTTCGCGAACGCTCCTTGCACTGGGTTTAGCCGCGCGAGCCCGGTCGCCACACTGATTCTCACCGCGAGATCCTGTGCCGCCCACACCTTCCCCACGCCGATCCGATCGCGCAAGCGAACCAGCCGCCCGCCGAAGGGCTTCTGAGCGCGACCGGGCCAGGCGCAGGCGAACCATCCGGCGCCAGCGTCTTTTTGCCTGCGTGGTTATCGCGCTCGTCGCTGCCGCCGTCGCGCTGAGCGTCGTCATGGCGACCGGTGGGCCGGGCTCGCAGCGGCATGGCACGGCCCGCACTGCTCCCGGTCAGAGCCCGAGCGTGACGAGCAGCCCAGTTGCAAAGCCGCCGCCGTCTTCATTCGCGGTTGGGCTGCGCGTGCTGCGACTCCTCGACACCAGTCGTACGATCACGCTCCCGAATGGGACCTCCGAGCCACGAACGCTGCTCACCTACGTCCGCTACCCGGCGCTCGGCTTCCCCGGTGGCACCGATCTGCCGGGCGCCCCGGCGGCGCGTGCCGACGGGCCATTCCCCCTCGTCATCTTCGGACACGGCTTTGCCGTCACACCGACCCTCTACGCGAGGCTGCTGCAGAGTTGGGCACGGGCCGGATATGTCGTCGCGGCGCCGGTGTTCCCGCTGGAGAACGCCGACGCTCCCGACGGCCCGGACGAGTCGGACCTGACCAATCAGCCCGCCGACATGAGCTTCGTCATCTCAGAAATGCTGGCGGCCGCCAGGACCAGCGCGGGCCCGTTTTCCGGACTCATCGATTCCACGCAAATAGCCGTCACAGGCCAATCCGACGGCGGCGACACGGCCCTCGCTGTGGCCTACGACCCCACCTACCGCGACCCGCGGGTCAGCGCCGCGGTGATCCTGTCGGGCGCCGAGATCCCGGGCATCGGTGGGTTCACGTTTCCCGCCGGGAGCCCGCCACTCCTCGCTACGCAGGGCACGGCCGACACTGAGAACCCACCGAGCGCCACGAACGCGTTCTTCGACGTCGCACCGCGACCGAAGTACCTGCTCACTCTCTTCGGGGCGGAACACCTACCGCCGTACTCCGATCAGCAGCCACAGCTCGGGATCGTCGAGCGAGTGACGATCGCCTTCCTCGACGGTTACCTCAAGCACAGGGCCGGGGCGCTGGCACGACTCGTATCGCTCGGAAGCGTCCCCGGAACAGCGTCGCTACTCGCCGAACCCTAAGAAGATTCTCACCCAGTTGAGCCCACGAGGTTCCGGCACCCACCCGCACGTCCTAAGGCGATTCTCACCAGGTCTTTCAAGGTCCGTTAGGCGCGGTCGCGAATCTGCCAATTAAGTGGTTCTCAGCTTTCCCCAAACTTCCACGGTGCCTCGCCCGCTCGCGGGCGTTCTAGCAGTCAGCCTCCTCGCGGCAATCGCTCTGGCTGGGTTGATCGTGCTCTCCTCGACGCCAGCGCCGCAGCGCGCACTCGGAGCCGTTGCGCATGGCTGCCCAAGTCCCGCAGCGACATCTCGCGCCAGCAAGGCGTTCAACGCCGCCAGAGCGCGCTACCTCCTCGAGTCACGGGGCATGGTGATCCACGCCGATCTGCGACAGATCGCACACGACAGGGTCCTGATCGGAGCTTTGAGTGTCGGCAACCTCAACTCGGCGCTGGCTGAGGCGAATCGCCAGCTGGTCAGACACGTTGTGCGGATCAGGGTGCTACGAGGCGCACATGTAGTCCTCGACGCGAACTCGACCTCGTTCGACGTGGCGGGGTCTGGCATGCAATTGCGCGCCGCAGACGGCCGGAGCCTCGGTCGGCTGCAGATAACGGTCCAGGACGTGATCGGCTTCATCAAGCTCGTGCACAAACTAAACGCCGCCGATGTGGTGGTGCGCGGCACCCTCGGGGACATGCGGACCTCGCTTCCGGCTGCCGCCAAGCTGTCGCTGCCGCGGTCTGGATGCACGCAGATCGGGTCGCGCCAGTATGTCGTGCGCTCGTTCAATGAGGCGAGCTTTACAGGCGAGCCGTTGACCATCTGGCTGCTGACCGTCGCGTAGGTGGGGCCGAGCGAGTGAGACCTCGTGTCACGAATCATCGACGGCTCCGGATGATGATGATGAGAAAACTCCATTGGAGTACATACCTTGAACTCAATAGTTGTGGGGGATGAAGATCTTCACGACTTCCAAGGATTGGGACGGGCGCGTCGGCGAGGCTGAGCTGGTCGCACGCGGCGCTGGATTTTGCGACCTGCGCGACCGCATAATTGAGCTGGCAGAGCCGCAGGCGGAGCACACGATCGTTGACGTGGGCTCCGGCACGGGTCTTCTGTCCTTGGCCCTCGCCAAAAGAGTCGCTCATGTGTGGGCAATCGACAGCTCGCCCCCGATGTGTGACTATCTACGCGTCAAGGCAGCAAGCGCTGGCCTTCACAACGTCGACGCCGTGCTGGCCTCCGCCGTCAGCCTTCCGCTTGTCGATCAGATCGCCGATCTCGTGGTCTCCAACTACTGCCTGCACGAGCTGCGTCGCGCCGACAAGTATCGAGCTCTCACCGAGGCCAGGCGTGTCCTGAAGCCGGGTGGACGACTCGTGATGGGTGACATGATGTTCTCGCTGAGCCCCATCCAAACCCGCGACCGTCGTGTTGTGATCGTCAAGCTGCGCAAGATCGCAGGTCGCGGGCTCCCTGGCATCTGGCGGTTGCTGAAGAACGCGGCCCGGCTCCTCACGGGACGCTGGGAGCATCCGGCCAACGCCGCATGGTGGCACGAGGCGTTGACGAGGTCCGGCTTTGATCATGTCAGGGTCGAAATGCTGGCCCACGAGGGCGGCATCGCGATCGGGGAGGCGCCTGCTGCAACGCGAGTATCACCAGTTGATCGAGTCGTTCAGTGTCGCTCGACGAGCTGACAAACCGCCGCTATCTACGCCAGGCTTCAGTTGGCCGTGAAGCGCCGCAGGCCGGGCTGACCGCGCACGGGGGTGCTGTGGGCGTAGGCCCAGATCTGGTTGTTCGGGCAGTGGCGGCCACTGTGGCAGGGGTGTGACGCGACGAAGTAGAAGCGCACGCGGCGCCCAGCAACCTGCGCCCGCAGGCTCTTCGTCCGAACGAGCGATCCGTCCACGCTGTTGAGGGCGAGCACCGGAAGGTCGTCGCGTGCCACGAGTCCAACGATGTCGTTGATGTTCGCGCCCGCGACCTCGTATCGGGTCCCGTCGCGATGGGCGCGCAGATAGTGGCTCAGGGCAGGTGTGCTGAAGTCGGTCAGCAGCGAGTCGGTGCGGGCGCGGCGGATCACGTAGGCGTCCTTGCTCAGTGACGCTGCCAACAGCCCGAGCCCGGCGCACACCAGCAGGGTGCGCAGCCCCACCACGCTTTTGCTCACCCGATGCCCACCGCGCTCAGAGCTGCCGCGATCGCCCCGGCCGGTGCGCCAGAGCACCCCCAGCGAGCACCCGAACACCGCGCAGACGGCCGGCGCAAACGCCTCCAGGTAGCGAGGCTGCAGGCGTCCCATCGCGCTGAAGGCGACCAGGCCGGTGAGAAACCACACCACGATGCCCACTCCCAGCCGTCCCCGCGGGCTGCGCAGGGCGCTCCACAGCCGTTCACGGCCCTGAGCCAGCAATACCACCAGTGCCAGCAGCGCCAGGAGCGAGCTCGCGAGCAGCGCAACCCCGATCAGCGTCAGGTACTGCGCGGGGCCGGCGCTCAACAGACGCAGCGGGCCGGCGCCGCCCGCGACCGTGCCGGTCGCGCCGTGACCGCCGGAGAGGCGGTTCAGACCGTCGTATACGAGCGTCACGTGCCAGATGCTCCCGTTGGCGGAACCGATCGGAAACGGCCGCATGCCGGTGGGTGTAAGCGACGCGATCGCCGTCCACGAAAGCGCCACCGCGAGAAACGCCCCGGCCGTGGCCAGCACGACGCGCACGCGATTCCCGGGCGCGGCCGCCCACAGCCACAGCAACGCCAGGGCAGGGAGCGCGATCAACATCTCTGAGAGCTTGACGTTGAAGGCCACGCCCATCACCCCGGCTGCCAGCACCGACCAGCGCATGCGCCCGCTCTGCAGGGCGCGCCAGGAGAGCCACAGCGCGGCGACCTCCAGGGCCGCGAGCACCGAGTCCATGGTGTCGCTGCGCGCGGTCAGCACCGACACCGGCAGTACCGCGAGCGCGAGCGCCGCCGCCAGCGCCGCCGCGAAGCCGAATGGGCGTCGCAGGGCACCAAACAGCAACCCGCAGGCGGCCACGCCACCCAGCGCCTCGGGTAGGTGCAGTCCAACCAGGTCAAACCCCAGCACGCGGGTGGCCGCCACCTGCAACCACAGGTCGACCGGTGGCTTGTCGATCGAGACCGTCCCACTGGGCTCGAGCGCGCCGAAGAAGAAGTTGTGCCAGGAGTCGCCCATGCTGCGCACGGCTGCGTCGTAGAAGACGTTGCCCGTCACATCGTTGATCTTCCACAGGCGCAGCGCGGCGGCCAAAACGAGTATCAGGCTCAGCGCCAGCCACAATGCCCAACGGGCGCGTGAGGGAGTCTCTGCTGACCTGATCGCCAATTCCGAGCCGGCGGTCACGCTTGCGCGATTCGGGCAGAAAACACAAGGCCAGCTTCAGCCACGTATCTAAATCGTGGATGAGCTTGCGATGAGAAACGGCTTAGTGAGTCGCGGCTTCTGGCTCAGATAAGTGAACTCTCATCCTGAGAGATATCTCACCAGCGTTTTAGCTGGGATTTTACTCTGGCGGGGAATAATGACTGCATGACCCCACCGCATTCATCCAACGCAAGAGATGCCGGGCTGCGCAGGCTCGTACTCACCAAGCGCTGGCTCGTCGCCGGCAGCGTGACTTTGACGGGAGTGCTCAC